>WNGI01001480.1_pt1 | contig 37589 bp, 36 predicted proteins | sample 5400621 | NCBI WGS metagenome assembly WNGI01 (sample SAMN13153374, study PRJNA577476) | soil metagenome | isolation source: 20 cm soil or saprolite under Garry oak tree replicate 1 | place: USA:California | collected 2016-06-15
GAGCGAAGTTGAATCAGCCCATCACGCTGAAGCTACTCGGGCCACCGGTTGGTCGGGACGAATTATGCTGCAAAGAGCAAGTATCCCTTCAAGACGCCTCAATCCCCGCATAAGTACAAATCCGCATCAACTGGTCTGGGTCTACTGGCAATGCAACGGACGCGACGACCTTTCACGCGTTCGCGATCTCGGCGTCGCCGGCCTCTTCCTGGAAACCTTGCACCGGAGCACTCTGGGCTTGACAGTTAAACTTGATTTTCTCGTCCAAGAAGGTCAAATTCGCGCTGAAGGCACTGTCCGCCACATCGTCCCTGGCGATGGCATTGGCCTCAAGCTGATCGCAGTCACTGACCAGGATCGTCCACATCTAGCAGCCTTAATGAAGCGTCTGCGTACCGTCGCCCCTAACCGGACCGATCTTCACACTGTTTCTAACTTCCACCGATAAGATCACAGAGGTCATCGATCATTTGATCCCACATTTCCTTTTTGAAGTCCGTGTATGTAGCAGTATGATCGAGCCCAATGCCGGTATTCAACTAAGGGGAATTTGTGGGTCTCTTCCGCCGACTCGCTGCTTACTTCGCCAGCAAGCACCCCGATTGGGTGCGGCCCGACGTTGGTGACCTGCTGGATTCGGCGCCGGATGGGATGGTGATCGTCAACGCCGACGGAAAGATCGTTGTCGTCAATGCGCAAACTGAGATCCTGTTCGGCTACAGCCGGCAGGAGTTAATCGGGCGGCCTGTCGAGATCCTCATCCCAGCACGCCTTGACCACATACACGTAAGACATCGCGCATCGTTTCTGGCGGAGCCGCACGTTCGTCCGATGGGCGCCGGGCAGGAGCTTCTCGGCAAGCGTAAGAATGGGACGGAGTTTCCCGTTGAAATCAGTCTCAGCCCGTTGCGGACCCCGCAAGGACTTTTCGTCACCAGCGCCGTCCGCGACATCACTGAGCGCAAGCACGCGGAGGAGCAGATCAAGAAACTCAATGCGGAGCTCGGGGAAGCGCTGCGCCGGGCCGAACGCCTGGGAGCGACTGGCGAACTGGCGACAAATATGGCTCGCGAGATCGAAGACGTGCTGGACACGTTGGTAAGGTTGCTCTCGCAGCTTGAGCGACACCCCGCGGCCGCCCCCGACATAAGGGAATTGGTTGGCAAGACGCAGGAGGAAGTCAACCGCATTGCCCACATCACCGGTAACGCGCTCGCTCTGCAACGGCAACACGACACGTGGAAGAAAGGATGATCGCGCTGCGGCTACAACTGGCTAGCCGATGATCCACACTGAAATGCAGCGCCGACTTGGACTGCATTCCGATGCCCGCCTTGGAGACGCTGGGTATGTTCAGTTGAAATTCTTGCTGGCACAGCCAATTCCTCTTCGATCTTCACGGCGGGGAAGAGGACAACTTTGAACTGAAGGGATCGTGCGATGAGGCACGATTTTTCGGCCTTCTCAAGAAGGCAGATGGCCCGGCCACGATCTTCTTCTTTCAGGACAGTGACGACCGGTCGCAGTTTGATTTCCGTAAAACGCCAGAAACCATCCTCGTTGTCGAGCATGCCTTCCGTGTCCAGGTTGAAGGAGGCAAATTCCAGGCGGGACTTCTCCGCGATGCCGGAAAAAGTGCTAACAAAACAGCTTGCCACTGCGGCGACGAGGAAGTGCTCCGGCGTCCAGCGCCCCGGCTCCCCCAAGAACTCCGGTGGGGCGCTGAAGGATATACAAGGCAGGACCCCTTCCGCGTGGACGACGCCGTTGCGTCCGCCCGCGCCGAATGCGTTGACCCGATATTCATGGTGAACTTGCATTTCCTTCTCCTCTCATCTTCACTGCGGGAGCAGCATCCGATTCTGGCCCTCGTCAGGAATTCAACCCTAGCAGCCCGTGGCGGAACTCCGTTCATTCGAATGACGCAGCCGATAACGGAGATAGCGACAATTTTGTTGTGGTGATGGTCGTCGAATCGAAAAATGAAGTATTTTCGATTCCTGAGTCTCTGGAAACCATCGGATGACCCACAAAAGCAAAAAAGAAACCAAAGCATGCCGGTTCTTCAGCTCCCGTGGCTTTCCAGCACCCAACATCGAGCGAAAGATCAGACTCAAGTTGAAGGCACCCACGTGAATCAGCAAGCGCTTGAGAATATTCTTCTGCCCTCGTAGATGTGTTCTCCTCATTCCACCGGTCTCGTAGCAGTGCGCAAAACTTCGTTCCACGAGTTCGCCTCTTTTCCGTAGCAGGCTCTTCCCATACGCTCCGCCAACGCGCCGCCGGTTCGCGTAGGTCGCCTCTTGTTGCGCTCGCGCTTTCGTTTGGTTCTTCTGGCCATCCCAATCTCGTTGCAGTGTCTGCTTTTTCTCTGGGATATAGGTCCGGACTTCCATATCCTTTATATCTACCAGCACTGCGCTGCTGTGATACCCTTTGTCCGTAACTACCTCTTTTACGCCTTGGAAATACACTTGCCTTTTCTCTTCAGGTGCTTTCTCCGTTTCCGTCACCAGCAACTCCGCTACGTTCTCTCCCGCCTGAAGCAAGGTCTCCTGTACCGTGGCCGTGTCGCCTTGATCGGCTTCCTGCAAAGTCACCGCCAAAACCGCTCCCGTTTCCATGTCTACCGCATGTTCCGCTTTGTGTGCCAGATGGGTGCTGCCATCCTTCATCTTGGCGATCCGCGCATCTCGTTCATGCGGATTCACCCAGTCTTTATTGCTCGCTTTGTTCTTCCTGTTCTTATCGATGCGTGTTAGATCTTCCCGCGTCGGTGTCTCGATCCCTGATTCTTTCGCTAACCCCGTTAGAAATTCTTCGTAGCTCTCCCCGCTGTCCCGCCGTACGATCGAACGCATTGCTGCGTTGGCCTCCAACGTGGTTGCGTCTATCCCCACCGTCTTGCCCTTGATCAGCCCGCGCTCTCTCAACACTTCTAAAATCCATGAAAATACCTTCTTGTGCGTCTCTACATCGATCAGCCGCCGCGTCCGCGAAATCGTGGAATGATCCGCAGGTTGCTCATCCAACCCGATCCCCAGAAATTCCCGCAGTCCCAACGAATCCCCGGCCCGCCACGCGATCCCCCGTTCAGAATCGATGCCTTCAAAATAGCCCAGCAGTAACAACCGAAAGTAGATCCCCGGCGTCACCGACGGACGCCCATTGTTCGCTGCGTAGAACTTCGCGCATTCCTTCTCCGCAAAGTTATCAAACTTCGCTTCCTCCAAAAGTTCATTCACTTTCTTATAAAATGGATGGCCCGGCCCCTTCGCTACCTCATCGTGACTGATCCATATTTGCTCCTGCCGCTGTCTCCGCCTTCGCGTCCCCATCGCCATCCGTTTATCTCCAGAATGCATTCGCATTCTACGAGAGACAATCACGAATACAAGTTACATCAGGTTACATATCCACAGTTCTGACTTTCGCCACAGGCTGCTAACAAGAGAGCCCATACGACGATGTGACTTGAGTCACCCTCGAAAGTGATGGCGGTCACAGCCAGACGGCCTTCTCTCGCTGTATTCATGGGACGCAGGGAGGTGGCCAATGAAAACAGTTCAAGCAAGAACGAGAATTGCACTGAAGAACATTTTGTTTGCAACGGACTTTTCAGCGGCATCAGACGCGGCTGCACCGATTGCGATCCAGATCGCGCGGCATTATGGCGCAAAGGTGTATGGAGTACATGTGAATAGATTCGACGACTACACGGCTGCTGCACCCAATGCCTGGGCAGCGATGGCTGAGGCAGCGGAGAAAGAGACCAAGGAAGATGCTGGACGCCTGAATGAACGGCTCCAAGGCATCGAACACGAAGCGGTGATCGGCGAAGGCAACATTTGGGAAGTGGTATCCAACCTGATCAAAGAGAAGGAAATTGATCTGGTCGTGCTGGGGACCCGCGGGCGCACGGGACTTGGAAGGAGGCTACTCGGTTCGGTTGCCGAACAGATTCTCAGGCAAGCGCCGTGCCCGGTGCTGACGGTTGGCCCACACGTGAACCTTTGGTCCGACGAATACGCAAAGATGCGCGAAATCCTGTACGCCACGGATCTGGCGGCGGACTTCCCAACAGCGGCTCCCTACGCCGTATCGCTGGCGCAGGAGAACCAGGCGCATCTCGTGTTGCTGCACGTGATCGAAGACGCTAAGGCAGGGGACCTGGTGGACAGCCCAGAGGTCGTGGATGTCAAGGAGCGAAAGCTGCAGCAATTGGTCGCGGAGCAAGCCGGATTGTGGTGCGACCCCACCTACATCGTCGAGCAGGGACCAGCGGCAGAGAAAATCCTTGACGTTGCGAAACGGCGGCACACTGATCTGATCGTGCTGGGAGCCCGGTCGGTAAAAGGGCTTGCAACACATCTGAACATTGGCACGGTCCACAAGGTTGTGTCACAGGCGACGTGCCCAGTCCTTACGATTCGTGGCTGAGCATATCTGAACCCCGATAGGCCCAGTGATGCCTGTATTGTTGCCCGCTATAGGGGTTGAGGCTCGATAAGCGGAGCTTTCCAAAAGTCGTGAGCTCCAACCCAGGGATGAGCACAGCAGGACTGTTCTCATCGGCGCAACATGACTTGGAGGATTACACGGCAAGCCTGCCCACAAGCGAGCGAGTCGCGTTGAAGTTCACCCTTTGTCTGCCTGGCGCATCCCGTCCGCACGGCAGTTGGTCGCGGCTGAGCCGATTCCTCGGCAGGCAACTCTTTTATCTTGCCATCGCAGTGGTCATTTACGGGATTTTCTGGGCGATACGGCAGGAAAATACGAATCTGGCGAACACGTTGGTCTACACCTTTTGTCTTTGCAATCTCACGATGCTCGCGCTTGAAAATTTGACTTTTCTTTATTTTCAACGAAGGCCTTTGTATTTTTGGCTTGTCTACCTGGCGCTGCTGCTTGCCCTTACTCCTGTGATGGTCACGATTACGACGGCTATCGTGTTCTGGCTGATGGACCGCCCCGGCGGGTCATTTTGGAACTACCTGGGATCAGGCTGGAAATTCCCGTCTATTGCCACCATCACTTTTGGAATCGCGTGCCAGATTTAACTGGTGACAAAGTGCCGTCTCGACCGGCGCAATCAGGAACTGCAACAAACGCTCGAGTCGGATATGGCGGAGCGCGAGCTTCAGGAGGAGGAGCTGAACCGAGCACGAGAAATACAGCAGGCGCTTCTGCCTAAGGAGATCCCACAGATAGAGGGCTTCGAGGTCGCGAGGACATGGGAACCCGCACGCATCGTCGGTGGCGACTACTTTGACGTGATAAGACTGGGCCAAAGGAAACTCGGCATTTGCATCGCGGACGTGGTGGGGAAGAGCGTGCCGGCGGCGTTACTGATGGCCAACGTACAGGCGACGGTTAGGGCCTTTGCGTCGGAGTCTGCCTCTCCATCTTGGCTGTGCAGTAGAGTCAATTCGGTGCTCTGCGCCAACATCGCCTCAGAGAAATTCGTAACCCTCTTCTACGGGGTCCTGGACACGGAACGCAATACGTTGCATACACGAGTGCGGGGCATCCCCGGCCGATTTTGAAGAGCGCTTCGGGAGCGGTGAGGCAGCTTGAGAACGGCGGCGGTGTGCTCGGCGTTTTTCCGGACTGGAAATATGAAGACTCCGTTGTGCAACTGGCGCCCGGTGACCGGTTGGTGCTGTTCACCGACGGAATCACGGAAGCCGCGAAGCAGGACGGCGAGCAATTCGGTGAGGAGGGATTGATTCGTCTGCTGAAGACGTTGGCTGACGAACCGCCTTCGAAGCTGAACGCAAGGTTGCTTACGGAGGTGAAGAATTTCTGTGACGCGCACTTGCAGGACGACGCCATCCTGATCGCTATCACAGCACGCCCGACACATACCGGAGGAAATCTAGAAGACAACAGCCCCTCGCTCGTAGCGTTCTGTCCAGAAGGGAAGGCGCAGTAGCCTATCTGAGCGTGCTGGGAGCGCAGCCGGCAAGGTGGCTGGCCACGGCGGGAAGAGGTCCATGAGACACACGCGCATCATCGTCACTCACTACGGCGGGCCCGACGCACTTCGGGTGGTTGAAGAAGAGTGCCCCGAGCCGAAGGCTGGTGAAGTGCGGGTGAGAGTGCTGGCCGCAGGTGTCGCCTTGCCCGACCTGATGATGCGCGAGGGCGTTCATCCCGAGACGCCCGCGCTGCCGTTCACGCCGGGCTGGGATCTGATCGGCGTGGTGGATCGGCTCGGCGACGGTGTCTCTGGAATCGAACGGGGCCAGATAGTTGCCGCGCTGCCGATCAGCGGTGCGTACGCGGAGTTCGTCTGCCTGCCGCAACGGGAGCTGGTTCCGGTGCCAGCTGGGTTGGACGCCGCCGAGGCTGTCAGCCTGGTGTTGAACTACATCACCGCGTACCAGATGCTGCATCGCTCCGCTAAGGTCAGACCGGGCCAGCGCGTGCTGATTCACGGCGCGGCAGGCGGGGTCGGCTCGGCACTATTGCAGCTTGGGCGCCTCGCCGGGCTGAAGATGTACGGCACTTGTTCATCGCAAAGGGCGTCGGCCGTTTCCGACCTGGGCGGTATCCCGATCGATTACCGAAATCTCGATTTCGTGGAAGAAATTCACCGCCTCACGAGTGAGGGCGTGGACGTTGTCTTTGACGGCATCGGTGGTCCCCATATGTGGCGTTCCCGCAAGGCTCCGCGTCCTGGCGGGAAGGTCGTGGTCTATGGTCTTACTTCCTCGCTAAGTGGGGGGCGATTGGCTTCAGGTCGTCGTCATCGCTTTCATGGAATCGCCATTTTCGCGTTGTACATCGCTGGCGGCTGGCTTCTCCCGGGCCGCAAACGGGTGATCCCCTACAGCATCCAATGGCTCAAACGGCTGAGACCGGCATTGTTTCGACAGGATCTGACCGCCCTGTTGGACCTCCTTCAACAGAAAAAGATCAAGCCGCTGATCGCGCAGCGATTTCCCCTTGCCGAGGGAAGACGCGCGCACGAGTTGCTCGGGAAGGAAGGCGTGACGGGCAAGATCGTGCTCGTGCGCAGCGGGCAATAGGGCCGACCAAGGCAGAATGTTACTCAAGGTTAGTTGAACAGCCGGGACGCATTCGCCGTGGGTAAGCCAACAGTTGACGCAGTTAGGTCATGAAGTGATCGTGGCCCATGCACGCAACATGCGACTGATCGGTGAGTCGGAAGTCAGACAGAAGGTACTGAGGCTTAGATGACTCTAAGCGACTTCATTCGATGGTTGTACCGTGGGCAGCGACCCAACTGGATCGCGAGGATTCTGAACAGAGCGACAGCTGCTGTGGCCTCATCGGGCGTTGCCTCCAACTACCTTGTTACATTGGAAGTAACGGGGCGTAAGTCCGGGCGAATGATCTCCCTCCCCGTTGTGATCGCCATAGTGGATGGGCAGCGGTACTTGGTGTCGATGCTCGGGGATAACGTGCAATGGATCCAAAACGTACGTGCAGCCGATGGAAGAGCAGTGCTCCGAAGTGGCGGCCGTGAGGAGGTCCAACTCGAAGAGGTTCCCGCCGACCAGCGCGCACCTATCTTGAGGGCCTACCTGCAGCGAGCACCTGGTGCGCGACCGCACGTGCCCGTGAACAAAGATGCAGCGCTTGTGGAATTCCAAAGGGTCGCCGCGGCATTTCCGGTCTTCCGTCTTGCTTCGAGCAAGACCGTGCAGCCGACGCCGCCCTGCGGGCCGGGCGGCTGAAACCCGGTCGTTAGACCCCGAAAAAACAGCTCAACATTGATTTCTCCCGTTAATTGCTATGCTAACTATCCCCCAGGGATGCTTTCCTCCTTGGGTACATGAAGGCGAGACTTCGCGCCAGGAGGAGGCGAGCCGGAATGCAGATTCTGAAAGCTGGCGTGCTTTATTTCGCAGTCGTTTTCGGAGCGGGCTTCTTGCTTGGACCCATTCGCATACGATGGGTCGTCCCTCGACTCGGCACGAGAGTGGCCGAACTCTTGGAAGCGCCTATCATGTTTGTCATCACAATTGTAGCGGCGCGGCAGATCGTCCGGAGACTCGCTGTGCCACTCACGCCGTCGAGTCGACTCGGCATGGGTGGCATTGCGCTCGGCTTGATGCTCATTGCGGAGTTTACGTGTGTGCTCTGGCTTAGAGGCCTTTCGATCAGAGAGTACCTTGCAGGCCGAGACCCGGTAGCGGCGACAGTCTACTATGTGATGCTTGCGGTGTTTGGCGTGATGCCGCTTCTGGTAGCGCGAAGATGAGGTCGCTCGCAGGAATGTCGCTCCACGGTATTTTGATTAGTTCGCGCTTGCCCCGCCACGAATCCTTGCGGACATGAGGCGCCAACAGTCTCGGGCGATAGCCCAATCTTCTTGGGCACGTACGATTAAGACGTGAACGGTTGAATCGGATAGGGAAATTTCCTGGTCCACAGAAGACTGCGTATTCTTTGCGCGGTCCAGTTTCAGGCCAAGAAATCCGAAGTTGACACAAGCTGCGGCTCGCACCTCAGGTGAATTTTCTCCAATCCCAGCAGTAAAGACCAACGCATCTACCCCGCCCAACACTGCAATCATCGCGCCGATACCAGCTTGAAGCCGATGCACGAAGATCTCAAAAGCCAGCTTAGCCCGCGAATGGCCGTCTTTCATTGCCGCCACGATCTGCCGCATGTCACCCGAGATCCCAGAGATTCCCAACAGGCCTGATTTCGTGTTCAGCAAGTCTTCGAGCTGCTGCCCTGTAATCTGCCCTTGTCGCAATAAATAAGTGAGGATTCCGGGGTCCACAGAACCTGATCGTGTCCCCATCATTAGGCCTTCCAGGGGGGTAAAGCCCATAGTCGTATCCACGCTTCGGCCGTCGCGAATCGCTGCCAGAGAGCAACCGTTCCCAAGGTGACAGGTCACGAGTTTCAGTGTTCCCAAATCCTTTCCGAGGAGCTGCGCGGTGCGCTCGGCGCAATACTGATGATTGATTCCGTGAAATCCATACCGACGAATCCCCTGTGCGAGCCATTCATAAGGACCGGGATATACAGCCACTTGTTCCGGCAACCGGGTGTGAAAACCAGTGTCGAACACCGCCACCTGGAGAACCCTCCCAATGCGTTTCTCGATGATCTCGATCCCCTCCAGCTCGGCACGATTATGGAGTGGTGCAAAGACGGACATGCTCGATATCGCAGATTTCACTTCCGGCGTGATCGCCGTTGCCTTATCAAGGTCCTTGCCGCCGTGCACGATACGATGACCCACTACGTCGATTTCTGACGGAGCAGAAACGACGCGCAGCTCTCCGTTCCATAACGTATCCAGCAGTTGACTGATAGCGTGAGAGCGCGACTCAACTTTGACCCGATTTTTCAGATATGCCCCCTGCAGATTTCGCACCTGGACGTCGGCTTGATTGCCGTCCCATTCGATCTTGCCTTCCCAGGCTGGTGCAGGCGGATGTTCCGGAAGGGTGTTTCCGAAGTCGTAAAGACAGCTCTTCTGGCTGCTGGAACCCGAATTGAGTACAAGGATTTTCATGGCCTAAGAGGGCCATTTCCAATCCCGAATTTCTGGCAAGTCGTCTCCATGTTCCCGGATGTATTGTTTGTGCTCGACGAGCTTGTTGCGCAGGAACTGCTTGAAATGCGCGCCGACCCGTTGCAAGCGAGGGACGCGGTCGACCACGTCGCCTGCGAGGTGAAATCGATCCAAATCGTTTAGGACCGTCATATCGAAGGGAGTCGTCGTTGTCCCTTCCTCCTTGTATCCGCGGACGTGGAAGTTGTCATGATTCGTGCGCCGATAGGTCAGGCGGTGAATCAGCCAGGGATAGCCGTGGTAGGCAAAGATGACCGGCTTGTCGATTGTAAAGATCGAGTCGAACTCACGGTCGGAAAGCCCGTGGGGATGTTCGGTTGAGGGCTGAATCGTCATCAAGTCAACTACATTGACGACCCGGATCTTGACATCCGGAAAATGCTGGCGCAGCAGGTCGACGGCCGCAAGTGTCTCAAGTGTCGGGACATCTCCGGCACAGGCCATCACGACATCCGGGTCGCTTCCCTGGTCGTTCGAAGCCCACTGCCAAATTCCGATGCCATTCGTGCAATGTTCGATGGCGCGCTCCATGTCTAGCCACTGGAGCGCTGGCTGCTTTCCAGCAACGATGACGTTGACGTAGTTTCGGCTGCGGAGGCAATGATCAGCCACCGAAAGCAGGGTGTTGGCATCCGGAGGTAGGTACACGCGGACAAGATCGGCCTTCTTGTTCACAACGTGATCGATGAAGCCTGGATCTTGGTGGGTGAAGCCGTTGTGGTCTTGACGCCAGACGTGTGATGTGAGGAGGTAGTTCAACGACGCGATCGGACGTCGCCAGGGAATATTTCGAGTGACCTTGAGCCACTTGGCATGCTGATTGAACATGGAGTCCACGATATGAATGAAGGCTTCGTAACAGGAGAAGAAGCCGTGACGGCCGGTGAGCAAATAACCCTCGAGCCAGCCCTGGCACATGTGCTCACTGAGCACTTCCATCACACGGCCATCCTTTGAAAGGTGCTCGTCGGTAGGAAGCATGGGCTCCATGAAAACTTTGTCAGTGACTTCGTACAGAGCATCGAGCCGGTTCGAGGCCGTTTCATCGGGACCGAATACCCGAAAGTTCTTCGAGTCCGCGTTGCGTTTCATAACATCGCGCAGAAGATTTCCTAAGACTCGGGTTGCTTCCGCCGTCTCAGTGCCCGGCTTTGACACTCTCACCGCATATTCGCGGAAGTCTGGCATCACAAGGTCCTTGAGTAGCAGGCCTCCATTCGCGTGCGAGTTGGCGCCCATCCTGCGTGTGCCACTCGGCGCGAGTTCCGCTAGTTCTGGAATCAGCTTGCCGCTTCCATCGAACAGTTCTTCGGGCCTGTAGCTCTTCAGCCATTCTGCTAATATCTTTACGTGGTCAGGGTGTGACACAAAATTTGTAACTGGGACCTGGTGCGCACGCCAGGTGTCTTCGACCGGTTTTCCATCAACTATCTTTGGCCCGGTCCAGCCCTTCGGCGTTCGCAGGATGATCATCGGCCACGTCGGAAGTCCAATAGACCGTCCCGCGCGGGCGTCATTCTGAATCGTGTCAATTTCCGAGATGATCTTGTCGAGAGTATGGGCCATGAGTTGGTGCATGGTCTCTGGCTCATGGCCTTCCACAAAGAACGGCTTGTAACCAAGGCCGGTGAAGAGTTGAGTCAAGTCCGAATCACTCAGACGGCCAAGTATGGTTGGATTCGCGATCTTGTATCCGTTCAAATGCAGAACGGGAAGAACAGCGCCGTCGCGAGCGGGGTTCAGAAACTTGTTCGAGTGCCAACTGGCTGCGAGTGGACCCGTCTCAGCTTCGCCGTCACCAACCACGCAGCAAACCAGCAGGTCTGGGTTGTCAAAGGCAGCGCCATACGCATGAGCAATCGAGTATCCCAGTTCGCCGCCCTCATGAATCGAGCCAGGCGTCTCCGGTGCGACGTGGCTTGGAATACCTCCCGGGAAGGAGAACTGCTTGAAGAGCTTCTTCAGGCCCTCTTCGGTTTGTGAAATGTTGGGGTAGAGTTCGCTGTAGGTGCCTTCCAGGTAAGTGTTGGCAACCAAGCCGGGCCCTCCATGACCTGGCCCCGTAACGTAGATGACATTCAGATCGTGCTTCTTGATCAACCGGTTGAAATGAACGTAAATGAAATTCAACCCCGGTGTTGTGCCCCAGTGACCCAGCAATCGTGGTTTGATGTGCTCGAACTTCAACGGCTCGTGAAGCAACGGATTGGCATAGAGATAGATCTGCCCTACCGAGAGGTAGTTCGCCGCACGCCAGTAGGCATGCAGCTTGCGCAGCTCTTCCTCGGATAGAGGCTGTTTGGATTCGTAAGGCTTTGCTGAGCCTGCGGACGCTGGAGTAGCCATCGCACTACCCTCCCTTTATTGCATCGAGTCCGCTCATTATCAAGCAGCACTCTTGTCCAAATTAGGTTCTTCCCGCCGCTAATTTGGACAGCATCTGACGCGTCGCCAGGAGACCATCGCGGGTCACAGCCCCTGTGACTCGCTGTTCGGGACTAGCAGTTATAGTCCTTATACTCTTAGAATTATTAGATAGTTTCCGCATCTTTGATACTTGACTTCGCTAGGTACTGGCCGCAGAATCCGCCCACGTCCCCCGGTCTCTTTTACTTTACACGACATTTCCCAGGCGGGGCCCGAGCAGTGGCCAGACGACGACCTCGGGTTCAGACAATTTTCCTGACGAGGTGTTCTGCATGAATCGTCAGGAGGCTAGAAAACGTATGGCTCGATACCTCCGTACAAGATCCATCGTGAAGACCGAGCGAACGGGCGCACATGAGCGCATCAAAGCGATTTGTGGGCTCATGCCAGATGGAAGTCATTGGACGCTAACGCAGGAGGACGCTGTTTCACAGGTCGAGAATAGGACCTGCGCATTTTACTTAGAGAGACCTAAAGATAAGCGATATGACGTAATCGTCGCAATGGATGTTCGCGCCCACAAGTACCTCAAAACGGACGCCGACAGAGACCAACCTGACGAACTTCTGTTTCTCCCGACCTGTCATCACGTTGTGCATACATCCTACGCCGTACCGGGCCGACATTTAACGGCTGCAGTCTGAAAGCAAGCGAATCAAATCTGTGTGACCCGCGACCACGCCCCAGCTTGAATCAAACTGCCATTCTAGTGCGCCAATCCTTCAAGTAGCTCCGACACCGTGACCCCAAGGTTTTCAGAGATGGCCAACAATGTATCCAGCCGATCAAGCAGACAAGCAAGAGACATCATATCGCAGGGCCCACAAACCAATCGTATCCCTGCACATTTGAACAGGCCATTTCAACTAGCTGGATGCCCAGGTTGTGAACCTTGAGCGAGCAGTATGGGGATTACGGCAACGAGTGGCTTGGCGCGTTCATTCGAGCAACGGCCGCAAAGCGCCAAACCCGCTGGGCTGCTGACAACTCCTTGTGAGCCGCAATGGGGAGTTCAGGCCACAGCAACTTGAGCATGACCCCGTATTCTTTCTCGTACACCAGAGCGAAAACATGTGAGCAACGCTCGCAGAACCAATAATGCCTTGCGCGGCGTATTCCGCGTGGCGCATCAACCGTTGAATTACTCCCATTTGCCAAAACCGGATGGGCCCGAAATCGGAAGAACTTGCGGCCGCAGGTCCAATGCAGTCGGACACGCCGGTTTTGCACACTTCGGATGGTGCTTCCGGTAGAAGGGCGTTCCTCTGAACGTTTCGCGGCCTCGGGCCGGCTGCTTGTGTTGATGCCTTCGAATAGCCGTCTGCTGTTTTTCCAAGTGCTGAATAATCGCCCGCAGCCAGGTTCCGACTGTTTCTTCGATCTCGTCAAATACCAGCACCTCCAGGAGGTCGCGCTCATCCTCTTGCATCCTGCACCGCTCACTCAATTCAAAATATGCACACCGCCGAAAAGGACAGTGGAGTGCCGGTTCACACGAGCACCGGCCGTCGCAAAGCCGCCACAACCGCTAAGCTGCCGGCAGCTCCTTGTGAGCTTCCGCGACGGGGAGTTCCGGCCAGAGCACCTTGAGCATGACGCCGTTTCCTTCCTCGTACACCAGTGTGAAAACATGTGAGCAACGCTCGCACAGCCAATAATGCCTCACGCCATGGACTCCGCCTGGCGAATCAGCTGTTGAATTACTCCCGCTTTCCGAAACCGGATCGGGCCGAAATCGGAAGAACTTGCCGCCCCCGGTCCAATGAAAGGCAGTCGGACACGCCGGGTTTGCACACTTGGGATGCTGCTTCTGGTACAGAGGCGTTCCTCTCAGCGTTCCGCCACCGGGGGGTGGCTGTTTGCTGTGAGCCTGTCGAGCAGCTGCCCGTTCTTCTTCCAGACGCTGAATAGTTGCCCTAAGCCAGCCTCCAACTGTTTCTTCGATCTCGTTTTGATCACTGCAGTGGTAAAGGGAATCCAGCGTTTCACCGGATCCGGATACGTTGAACGGAATGTGGCGGCAGGGGATCTTTTCGGAGCGGCGTTCGGGCGGCACCAGTTGCATCAGAACACAATCACTGCACGGACCGGGATTCTCTTTGGAATCGTAGTTCATGCAAGTAAGGGAGTCTTCGAAGATATACTGAGGTCTCCAGGGCCTCCTCGGCAAATGCCCATAGCCTCCGTCTTCGAGGAATTTGAGTTCAAATTTTAGAACTCCCAAGAGGTCGCGCTCATCCTTTTGCATTTTGCACCTCCGGTTCTGTTTCCAGAATCAGTCATCAGCTCAACGTAGCGCTTGTTCATCTGCCCGAGCAGGCATTCGGTGTCTCTCTTTCAATCCTTATGTCGGCTCGCTTAACCAGGCGAACAGCTATGCACCGTTTGCTCGATAGGTGAAGCCTGTCTCTGTCGTTTTGGCCGGTTCGACGGTGATTTCCTCATCGAGTTCGCCCAAGTTTTCCTGCCATACCTTCAAGTGGTAGCGACCTGCGGGAACACCCTCAAGCCGGAACTTGCCTCCTGCTCCAGAGATCACGTAGTAGGGATTCTTCGCAACGACAACATATGAGCTCATCCACTTGTGCACGTCGCAGCGAACCGTTACTCGGTCCGCGCGCGCCAGCGTTATTTCTTGGGTGGCCGCACCGGGTGGGATGGCCTTGTTCACTTCCCGGTTAGCGTAGGAAGTAACATGGATGTTGTGCAAGCAAAGGTCGGTGTTTCCCAACTTGAGGCCTCCCCCCTTCATCAGGAGGATATGCGGGACAAACGAGCATTTTCTTTGATCGATTAGCGGGCTCGGGAAATTAAAAGCCTTGCCGCTGGTGATGTCATCGATCCACACGACTGCGTCGGCGATTCCTCCCTCTTCGATCCTTACGGGATAAACCTCTTTCCTAGTTCCACAGACCGACGTGTCACTGCTTACCGTGAAGCGCTTCGGCAACACTGGCTTTCCGTTATACAGGATCCGGCCAGAAATCGTTCCGGTGACGGATTCCTCGATCGTCCGGACCACGTAGCTGGAGGATGCGGCCGACTGTGACTCGCTTACTGACGCAGCTTGCCGTTCAGGGGTGCCGGGACGGGCCGTTGATCGACTCCAGGCGACAGTGCTTCCCAGAAGGGCCAAGGCGACCAATGCGCCCCAGAGGCTCAGTTTCCGAAACTCATTATTCCCCATGATTTGAGTCCTTCTCGTGTTGGATTTCGCGCCGCGGCTGGCCGGGGCACTCTTCAAAACTTCCAAGAAGTCGCGCTCATGCTTTTGCATTTTGCACCTCCCACGCAACTCAAATATGCACTTAGCCGAGACGGGCTGCTGTAACGCTCGTCACGTGGCAGTGTGACGGCCATCACAGCCAGGGAACCTTCGATTCCGGTAAAAATATGCGAATTGGTTGTTGTCATCAACCGGGCGGCTGCGTATGCCAAGCGGGTTTCATTTTGTGTCGCGTAGGCAGGGAGGTATACTCCGAGGCGGTGAACTCATGCGCGCCCCCTACGGCTTAGAAATTATTGAGAGCTGCCTGTCCTGCCCCCACCGCGAGGATCGGCTCTTTTGCAATCTTCCTCCACCTGCGGTGCAGAAGCTGGCCGCCATCACCTCGGCAGCGGCCTATCCGAAGGGGGCAACTCTCTTCGTAGAAGGGCAGTCACCGCGTGGGGTCTTCATTTTATGCAGTGGCAAGGTCAAACTGTCGACCTCGTCTGCCGACGGGAGAAGCCTCATTCTTAGGATCTCGGAAGCCGGAGAAGTTCTGGGCCTGCCCGCGACGGTCACAGGGAAACCGTATGAGCTCACCGCCGATGTAATCGAACCTGCTCAGGCCAATTTCATCTCTCGGGCGGATTTCTTGCTTTTCTTGCGCGAGCATGGCGAGGCAGCACTACGCGTGGCGCAGCAGCTCGGTGAAACGTATCATTCCGCGATCGCGGAAATGCGAACGATTGGTCTGTCTCATTCTGCAGGTGAGAAATTGGCTCGCTTCCTGCTCGATCTCTCCGCAGACCATGACGAAGGAACGGGCGAGGTGAGGCTCACCCTCACCCTCACCCACGAAGAAATCGCTCAGATGATCGGGGCTTCCCGAGAGACCGTGACGCGGCTGTTCGCCGATTTCAAGAAGAAACAGCTCCTGCAAGTAAAAGGTTCGACTGTTATCATCAAAAATAAGGCAGGGCTCGAAAGCGTTGTGAGCTCTTAGGTCCCCCATTTCCCCTTTCCCGGAAATTCTCCCCCTTCAAAGTGAGGCTTGTGATGTCCGTCACATCAATCGGTGACGTAGGTCACGGTATGTCAACTGAAGCACAAGCACAATGCAGACCATTGAAGCTTGGTCAGTCGGTTCGGGAACTTAGCCCGTGATTCGGTGGGCAAGACTTGGAGGGTAAGCGAATGAAAGGTCGGGTATTTAATACCAGCATTATGGCGAGTCTGACTGCGCTCGTGGTCGTTATGTGGGTCATGCTTGCGTCGGTGCCGAAGACTTCCGCGATCCCCGCGTTTTCGCGGAAGTACCAGACGTCGTGCACCACCTGCCACAACAACTATCCGGAATTAAATGACTTCGGCGAAGCCTTCAAGAAGAACGGATTCAAGTTTCCTAAGGACGACGAGGTCTTCGTGAAGGAGCCTCCTGTCATGTTGGGCTCGAAAGCGCAGATGAATCGCAAGCAACCGGCAGGGGTCATCGCTCAAAACGGATTCGCACCGCGGACTGACCTTTTTGCTCCAAACACGTTCACGATCATCAGCGCTGGGAGCTTCGGGCAAAACATCTCGTTTTGGATTGATGACGACATTTCTACGGGCGGCTCTGGAGCCGACGGCGGACTGGGAGACGGGTATGTCAAATACAACGATCTCGGCCATGTTTTCAAGCTTCCGAAGAATGCTCTAAACGTCCGGTTCGGGCAATTTGAATTGGACCTCCCATTCACTCAGGCACGAACCATCTACCTCTCGGACTACGACGTTTACGGCCAGGCTAATGTGGGAGGGATCCTGGGGACCACGAACAACCAGTTCACGCTAGGCGCTCCGCAGCGCGGCATCGAATTCGGTGGTACGCCCAACAATGGGAATTTCTCCTGGTCCCTGGCGGTGACAAACGGCAGTAATGACTCCGGGCCGTCTCGCAGTTCAAAAGACGTTTACTTCCGAGTCTCGCAGAGATTCAACCTGGAACGCGATCCGGAAAGCCGCAATGCCATCCAAGCCGCAGGGCCAACCGGTCCTCGGGACCATACCTCGATTCGACTTGGGTTCTACTACTACTACGGCAAGAATCAACAGAACCAAGACGGCGCACTCTTCCAGGGTCTAGCAACCATCCAGGAACCCTTCTATCGCGTGGGCGGAGACGCCCGCTTCAAGTACCGAAAACTGGAACTATACGGGCTTGGAATGTTTGGTCACGACGACAACCATGTGGTTACTCCCGGAGCGCCTTCGACCATCGTCGCTGCTCCTGCCGTTAGATTCTCAGGCGGGTTTGCGGGCGCCAACTACTGGTTCTATCCTTGGGTGATCGGTACCTTTCATTACGACGCCGTGAATTCGCACGCCGACTTTGTGAATGGCACGCCTGCGTCGCAATACCGCACGCGGAACCGCTTCAGTCCGGGCTTCCAAGTACTGGTGCGCGCCAACATCAAAGTCGTTGGCGAATATCAATACACCTTCGGGCAGCCTTATACGGATCCCGTAACCGGAAACACTCTTTTCTTCCGCCCAAACACGTTTCAGACGGGCATCGACTACGTCTTCTAGAAATATCGTGCTCGGAAATTCAATCGCACGCGCTTCAAATACGAGAGGAATGTCATGAGTCTATGGAGAATCGCAACAGAGGCAGCAGTCGCAACTAGCTTGGTCCTAACCCTGGCAGGGGCAAGCCGGGCCAATGAAATCAAAGGAAAGGTCAGCGTGCAAGGGATCAAGTCGGCAGAAAACATCGCTGTCTACGTGGATGCGATTGCCGACAAGAAATTCGATCCGCCGAAAGACCACGTCGTGATCGACCAGCGGAAGATGGCATTCCTTCCCCATCTGGTCGCCGTGCAGCAGGGTACCACGGTGGAATTCCTGAACAGCGACCCTGTCGGCCATAACGTGTATTGGCCATCGATCAGCGGAAACAAAAAGCTCTCTCATAATCTCGGCACTTGGCCGAAGGGCGGGAAGAAACCGTTCCAATTCAATGACCTCGGCACAGCTTCTCTCCTTTGCAACGTGCATCCCGAAATGTCTGGCTATGTAGTCGTTGTGCCTACGCCTTATTTTGCTGTGACCGACAAAGACGGCAATTTCGAAATCAAGAATATTCCCGCGGGCAAGTATACGTTGAAGACATGGAGCGAAGACGGCAAACCAACTACACAAGCCGTGGATCTCAGCGGCGCAACGGCAACCGTTGAGCTGACGGTGAAGAAGTAGCAGATTGGGGACTCCGAGAGCCACTCAAGTGAGCACGCGCACCAAACTCGTCGATCTTGAGTGGCTGGAGTCGAACTTTCCCTGCATGCAAGCGTGTCCTGTCCACACACAGGCCGGACGGTACGTCTCATTGATCGCCGAGGGACGGTACGAGGAAGCGTACCGCTACGCGCGGGTCCCCAACCCTTTCGCTTCTATTTGCGGCCGGGTTTGCGGGCATCCTTGCGAACCTGCTTGCCGCCGCGGGCAATTGGACTCACCCATTTCGATCCGTGCACTGAAGCGTTTTCTTACGGAGCGATATGGCCCGGAGTCGCGAAATGCAATCGATGTCTTTCCTGAAAAACCCAATGTCATTCACCCTGAGAAAATCGCGGTTATGGGCTCCGGACCGGCCGGCATGTCCGCTGCGCACGATCTCGCGCTGCTGGGCTACGCGGTCACGATCTTCGACTCAGCTCCCGTGCCCGGAGGCATGATGCACCTGGGAATTCCCGAATATCGTCTCCCGCGCGACGTCCTGCAGGCGCAGATCAGGGAGATTCTCGATCTGGGTCCCGAGCTGCGGCTGAATATGCGTCTGGGGCGCGATTTTTCCCTCGGCGATTTGCACCGGCAGGGTTACAAGGCGATTTTGCTGGCGTTTGGCTTGCACCGCAGCCGCGATTTGAATTTGCCCGGCAACGATCTTGACGGCGTTGTGAAGGGCATCGATTTTCTCTTGAACGTGAACCTTGGCTACCGCTTTTCCATTGGAAAGCAAGTCGTCGTCATCGGTGGCGGCAACGTGGCGATTGACGTGGCCAGGTCCGCCATGCGCGAGCAACAAAAACTTGCACACGATGGGGAAGGCGGCGGACTTCCCGATGAACTGACATCCAGCGAGCATGATGTCGCCATGAAAGAGTTCATGGATGTTTCTCGCCAGGCGTTACGCATGGGAGCGCGCGAAGTTCATCTGGTATGCCTGGAGTCGCGGGAGGAGATGCCTGCATCCGAAGAAGAGATCGAAGAAGGGCTCGTCGAGGGAATCCGAATTCATCCTTCGCTTGGCCCGAAACAATTCGTCGGCAAAAGCGGAAAGGTGACGGGGCTCGAAGTGATTCGTTGCACTTCCGTCTTTGATGCTCAGCACCGTTTCAGTCCGACCTTTGCTGCGGGCACGGAATCCGTCATTCCGTGCGACACGGTGATTCTCGCTATTGGCCAGGCCTCCGATCTTTCTTTTCTTTCGCCGTCCGATGGGATCGAGGCTACGCGGCAAGGAACGCTGAAAATCGATACCGAGACGTTGATGACCACGGCACCGGGCGTTTTCGCGGCCGGGGACATCGCCTTTGGCCCGCGCTTGATTATCAGCGCCGTTGCCGACGGCAAGAAAGCCGCCGAGCAGATCGACAAGTATCTTCGCGGCACGGAATGGAAGCCCAAGCCCAAATACGTGCAGATCACACTGCTCGATCATCATCAGATGGCGGAACACTACGACGAGTATTCCCGTCTGGGCGTGCCGGTCATTCCCCTCGAGCGCCGCACTGGTGTCGCCGAAGTCGAAACTGGCTTCACCGAGGAACAGGCGAGGACCGAGGCGAGCCGCTGCCTGCAGTGCTGGATTAACACGATCTTTGAAGGGAATGAAGCTGACGGAACGGAATGCATCCTGTGCGGCGGATGCGTGGATGTCTGCCCTGAGAACTGCCTCCAGCTTGTGCCCCTTAGCCAGTTGCAATTCTCCGACGAAACCAAAGGACGGCTGGCAGCTGAGGCGGAATTTCGTTCGCTCGACCTGCAACATCTCTCTGCCGAAGAGCTGACGGCTGTGGAGGGCTCCGTGATGGTCAAAGACGAAACCATCTGCATCCGTTGCGGCCTCTGCGCGGAGCGCTGCCCAGCGAAAACGATCACCATGGAATCTTACGAAGTGTTCGACCGCGATCCCAACTTAGTCCAAATTGAAAAGATGGTTCTACACGTATGAGCGACGCAACAAATCCGTCTATCCCCCAAGCACCCCGCTCGGCACAGGCGGGCGACGGGATCACCCGGCGTGATTTCTTGAATGAAATCACGCTGGGCGCTCTCGGGATCGCGGGACTTGGGTCTGTCGCCGTAACCTATCAATATTTTTCGCCCAATGTCCTTTTTGAACCGTCGACGACGTTCCGGGCGGGCAATCCTGATCTGTATCCAATTCATTCCGTCACTTTTCTCCAGGACCAGCAGGTTTACATCGTGCGTATGCCGGAGGGTTTCTATGCGGTCTCCGCGGTCTGCACGCACCTTGGGTGCGTAACGCAGTGGAAGGCTGATGCGGAGATGATTGCGTGCCCGTGCCACGGGAGCAAATTCAGGGCGGACGGCACAAAAATCGAAGGTCCCGCGCCGCGGCCGCTCCCCCATTTCGCGATCTCACTCACAGTGGACGGCGAGCTTCTCGTCGATAAGCTGCAAGGCAGTAAGCCCACTCAAGTCTTGAAAGTTTGAGGGAGAAGATGGCGACATCCTTTCAATCGGCGCTTCAGAATCTTCGCGAAACCAAAATCTGGAAGTCGATCTTCCGGCGCGGGCCAGCGAATACCAATCGCACGCGCAGCCTGGCCGTTTTCGGCAATCTCTTCCTCCACTGGCTGCCGGTCAAGGTTCGCGAAAAGTCCCTCCGCGTGCGCGCTTCGTACTATTTGGGATCGATCTCTTTTGTTCTGTTCATCGTTCTTTTCGTCACCGGCATTTTGCTGATGTTTTACTACCACCCCGCGGCGCCGCATGCCTACCGCGACATGAAGGATCTGCAATTTGTCGTTTCCAATGGCGTCTTTCTTCGAAATCTTCACCGGCTGGCCGCGCATTTGATGGTCTTCGCCGTGTTCTGGCACATGTTTCACGTGTTTTACCGCGGCGGCTACAAACCGCCGCATGAATTCAACTGGGTAGTAGGCGTGATACTTCTTTTGGTCACACTGTTCCTAAGCTACACGGGCTATCTCCTGCCGTGGGACCAGCTCGCGTTTTGGGCCGTGACCGTCGGCACCAACATCATTTCCGCGATGCCATTCGTGGGCAACAAGATCCGATTTATTCTTCTGGGCGGAAACATCGTCGGGGAAAATGCTTTGCTGCGTTTCTACGTACTGCACGTAGTCATTCTCCCGCTGGTCGCGTTCTTGCTCATCGGGATTCATTTCTGGCGGGTGCAAAAAGACGGCGGTCTGACAGTCAAGCCTAAGGACGAAGATGGAAAAGAATAAGATCGACACCGGCTTCAGCTCCGACGCGAAGAAAGAGCCGCGCCGCGTCGTTTTCGTCACGAAAAAGACTTCCGCCAAAGTGGTCGGCGATCGCGGCCCGGAGTTGATGACCTATCCCCATCTCCTGATCCGCGAGGCCATCGCATTTCAAGTGCTCGTCATTGTCATGGTGCTCGTCGCACTTTTCTGGGATGCCCCGCTCGAGCAACTTGCGAATCCGCTGCTTACGCCGAATCCCGCAAAGGCGCCGTGGTACTTTCTCGGCCTTCAGGAACTTCTCCACTTTTTTCCGCCCTTCGTCGCCGGAATCTTGATTCCCACCCTGGTAGTGATCGCTCTGGTCGTCATCCCCTACTTCAACGTGAACATCGAAGGCGAACGGATCTGGGCCCGCAAGCCCGCGCAAAACCTGATCATCGTCCTCGTCAGCGTGCTCGTGCTGCTCGCATTTCTCGCCGTATTTCATGCCTGGACCATTTTCGTACCTACGGCGCTCGTTGCCGTTCCTTTGGCTTTTTCTTATACCGCCAAAGAGGGAGAAAAAGGTTTGTTGCACGCGCTGGCCAGGAAGCCACTCTCCTGGTGGGTCATGACGTGGTTCATCGCCGTCGCTCTCTGCCTGACGGTCGTTGGCACTTTTTTCCGGGGCCCCGGTTGGTCCTGGGTGTGGCCTTGGAGGACTCATGTCGGCTGAAGACATGGGCAAGTTGACCTATCGCACGCGTCTGGTCTTTGCGGTTTCCAGTCTTGTGTTCCTGGCCGTGCTCGCCATTTCGCCTTTCAAAGATTTTCGCCGCGAGTGGAAGCAGTACAAGCGCTCCTACCTGCGTTTTGCCCAAACGCGTCCAGACACAAAAAAATTGCTGGTCGACTACCGCCCCGACATCGATCAGATCTGGCTTCCTGGAATGAATATTGTCGACCGTTGTACAACGTGCCACCAAGGAATCACGCAGGCGAGCCTCGCGGATAATGCCGTGCCTCAGCCCTTCCGCGCGCATCCGCCCATTCCGCACAATGTTCGCGACTGGGGCTGCACCGTCTGTCACCGGGGCCAGGGCCCTGCTACGGAAGTCGCCGAGGCGCACGAATCGACTCTTGCCTGGGAACAGCCGACCTTGCCAACCCGCTTCATCCAAGCCTCTTGCGGCACCTGCCACCAGTCCGATTTGCCGCAGACCCCACAACTCACCCGCGGCCGCGAGCTTCTCTTCGAATTGAACTGTCAGGGCTGCCATCGTCTCCCTGGAATCGAACGTACCGCGATGCTCGGTCCGGATCTCACGAACGTCGGCACGAAAGTGACCCGCGAATGGATTTACAAGTGGTTGAAAGAGCCGCGCACGATACTCGACAAAGACGGTAACGTCAGCGTGAACGGCTACGAGACGGAAGATGAGCCGCGCATGCCGAAGTTCCGCCTGACCGAGACAGAACTCCGCGCTCTTTCCGCCTATCTCAGTGCTCAAAAGGCCAAAGCTCTCGCGCCGTACAAGATCGATGCCCGCGTCGTTGCCACCTGGAGCAAAAATCCAGAATTGATTTCTCTGGGCGAACTGCGTTTCCGCCAAATGTTTTGCTCGACGTGCCACTCTCTTGCCGTCACTCGCGCCGGTGAAACGAAGCTCATCGGCGGCGATATTGGCCCGGAGCTGACCAAAGTCGGCAGCAAAGTCAATCCCGATTGGCTCGTCACCTGGCTTCGCGATCCCGAGAGCTATCTCCCGCACACGCGCATGCCGCTCTACCGCTGGTCGGACGAAGATCTCTACAAGGTCACGCAGTACATCGCCACCAAGCTCATCGATCCCGACCTCCTAACCGGCGTTCCGCAGCTTGGGCAGCCAACAGAAGACGAAATTCAGCTCGGGCGTCGCCTATTTCTCGAAAAAGGCTGTGCCAGCTGCCATGTGATCGAAGGGTTGAACCCACAAAAAGATTTCGGGCCGGATCTGAGTGCTATCGGTGGAAAGAACGCCTCCGACCTGGAATTCGGCGCCGCGAAGATTCCACACAATCTTGTTTCCTACATTCAAGCGAAGCTGCAGGACCCTGCATCCGTCAACCCCGCAGCGCGCATGCCCCAATACAACTGGAACCAGGTGGACCTCGACGCCATCACCACCGCGCTGCTCAGCATGAAAGGCGCGCCGCCAACAAGCGCGCTGCAAAATCTGGTCGTGCCGCGCAAGGAAGTTGCTTTCCGCCCCACCGGCGCGTTTGCCGAAGTCTACGAGCGCTACAAATGCTATACCTGCCACAGATTCAACGGCTATGGAGGCGACCTCGCGCCCGAGCTTACCTACGAAGGCAGCCGCGCGCAGCGACAGTGGATCGTGGACTTCCTGAAGAACCCGCAAACCCTTCGCCCAACGCTGATCTTGCGCATGCCTCAATTCAATATGAGCGATAACGACGCCACCACGCTCGCCGACTACATGACCATGGTTTTGCAGCATCCCGCCGCGAACCCCGTGGCAGTGGACGCCAGGCAATTCACGCCGGCGATGGCTGTTCTCGGCAAGCAGCTCTACGAAGTGAAGTATCAATGCCAGTCCTGCCACACGATCGGCGGTACCGGCGGATACGTCGGGCCCAACCTGAGCAATGCGGGCGACTGGTTGACACCCGCATGGATCGAGGCCTGGTTGAGAAATCCTCAGGCACTCGTTCCGGATACCATCGAGCCGCGACGAAATTTTACTGCAGATGAGGTCAGGGCTTTGACGGCGTACCTGACGACCTTGCGACAGAGCATCAAACCACAAAAAACCGCGAGTACCACTGCAAAGCACGCTGCAACTCAAGGGGCCGGCCGATGAAATTCCATGTCTGGGTCGGCGCCCTCCTATTGATGACTCTCGCAGGAGCCGCAGCATGCCGCAAACATGCAGAATCTGCCAAAGCCGATCCGCTTCTATCGGCGTACGATACAGAGGCCGACTGGAACGATGCGCAACACGTCGTTCCTCTGAGTTTTCAGCAAGCGCAAGGGAAGCGTATTTTTTACCAACAGTGTGTCTGGTGCCACGCAGACTCTACGCCTGCCGGCCCATCTAACCGTTCAAACCTGACGCCTGTTCCACCCTTGCTGAATGACGGTGCAACGTTGAACGCGGAAAGCGACGAGTACATGCAGAACATCGTTACACTCGGTGGCACTGCGATGGGCAAATCGGCGATGATGCCGCCATACGGACGTATGCTTTCGGCGGAGGAGATCCGCTCCGTGGTTGCTTTCACGCGCGCCATCGCCCAGCCGCCCTATCAGCCCCCGGCACGAGCCGGATCGCAATATTCTGCCAAATAGGAGGTGCTCTTGTGCGAGCTATGAAACTCAGGCCTTCTTTCCGCTTCAGTCGCCGAACACTTTTCCTGGCGATTGGACTGGCGACGAGTTTTTCCCCGCCACCTGCGTCCGCACAGGTAAGCCCGTCTGAAATCCTGAATCCTGATCTCAGGGCACTCGAAGAGTCTTATTTCCAGCAGTTGAAGACTCTTAATCAGTCGATCGCTAGAACGAAATTCCCCTTTCCTTTCTATCTAAGTCGCTTCGTCGGCCTCGACCCTGCGCGGCAAGCAGAGGCCGATTCACGCGGCTTGGAGTTCGTCCGTTTTCAAGATCGCGTGATTCTTAAAGCGACTGGAAATTACAACGCGGCCTATGACACCGGGCGCCTCACGCAGAACGAGCGTGCTGCCAGTACGTTCCGCACCGTAGTCCTTCCTATTCTGGAACAACTGACGGCTGCTGTGCCGGAAGACGTGGCTTGTGATGGCATCGGTTTCGAAATTTCTCATCACGTCCACACTCGGGAGCGCAGCTACGACTACGAAGGAAAAGAAATCCTCGTCGTGGTGCTCGACCGCGATGATGCTTGGGCGCTGGCCCGCGCCTCCACGGATTCCGCGCGCCAGGAAATCCTGAATCGTTCGAAAGTGTATGTTAGCGGAACCGACTTTGGCCTTTCGCTCACGGAACGCGATCCCCTCAATGTTCAAGCACTGCCTCGCTCCGTCCCTGCCAAACCGGATGCAACCTCTACCGCGCGTTCTTCGACCTTAGTAGCCCGCTCTTCCTTGCTCAAATCAATTCATTCGCGGCCATCCGTCTCACCGGACGTTCCGTCCCCCGCGGCGGACCCCAATCCCGCAAGCGGCAATCCAGTTCTGCCGTCGCCCAGGGCTGTTGATCCTTCGCCCGCAAGTCCTCTGCCAGCGCCGGCTGACGCCGAGCGTCTGAACGAAAAGCATCACGCACAGTTAGCTGCTCTGGCAAAGGAGGGCGCAACGAAGTTTCATTTCGTCGATTACGCCCCGCCCACCTTCATGGTCTTTCGCGATGAGATCGCCTTCCAGATGACCTTGCGAAATTCCATCCAGTTCGGGCCTGTGAAGGGATCCATTTACAAAAGAGCCGCGCAGAGTTTTGACTTGTTCCTGGCCCCTCAGCTCAAGGATCTATCAGATAGGATTTCGCCGGATTTGCAATTTCAACTCTTCGACTTTTCCGTCCTGAATAAACTTTCTCCCGGCGTGAAAGGGAGTTCCGAGGCGATTGAATTCATTTGCCCGCGAACCGCTCTCAAACAATTCGTGAACGCGGAGATCACCAACCAGCAACTACTCGATCAGAGTGTGGTCTTGGTGAACGGCGTGCGCATCGCCCTGAACCTCCAACTCGTGGAATAAAGGCATTTCATTGTGACAGCCCGGCCGCCAGCACGCCTTTCCGTGGTTGAGCACGACTGGCAAAGCCAGACCGTCCACGGGGTCGTCTGGGCCAGCCCTCCAATTGCAACGATGAGCGTTGTCTCTGGCTCTCGCCAAAAGCCAAAATGCGTTTTAAATGAGTAAGATGTGGAGAGGCCTGTAACATTGCTGTGGGAACTGAATTTATGGCTTTGTGTGTTTTGGCGAACAAAACCGCGGATGCAGTATTGAAAGCGTTTTTGACGACCTTGCTAACGGTGGCAGCATTCTAACCAACTGAACTACGTCCCCAACCGTGGAATTAACAACTTGCCGTAAAGTCTTAAGGAATAAGGCGGTTGCAAGTTTCGCATATAGCGCACGGTTCGCCTGCGGTGCATACGGTAGCCGCTGTCCCTGCCAAAACCGCCAATAAACCGCTAAAGGCCCTGGCGCCCACGCAATCAGAACCGCCGTTCCTCGGGACGCAGGTCGTGGTCATGTTGCTTTTCATTGTCCTTGGGGTTCTCGCTGCCAAGCGCTTCCCCGCGGAAGCCGTCCACGCAGTCTGAGCGCTCTCATCAGCTTTGCGGCATTATTTGTATCCTCCTCGCCAGACGGAGCATCAACTCATGCAATCCCGCGGGAAGCGGAAACAGCAAATCTGGATTCCAGGGAAGGTCTCACTCTCGGAGGGGGCATGAACGTGATTTCGAAATACAAACTCTGGATAGGCGGAGCGTTTTGCCTGGCCGTCATCGGCGTGATTATTGGAGCGATACGCCCAAAGCACGTATCGGGAGCTCCGTCGGGCTTTTCGCTCGAAGTAGAAGTCGTCCCGGTTGGGCAGAAGGACGTTCCGATTTTTGGCGAGTGGATCGGGACGCTCGACGGGTTCACAAATGCCGACGTTAGGGCACAAGTCACGGGCTACCTGCTGCGGCAGGGCTACCGAGAAGGCGCATTCGTCAAGAAGGGTCAGTTACTCTTCGAGATTGACCCGCGGCCCTTTCAGGCAGTCCTTGACCAAGCCAAAGGGCAGTTGTCGCAGGCCAGGGCCGTGCTTGCCAACGCCCAAGCAGTGCAGGGCAGGACCGAGCTAGACGTCAACCGCTACACGCCGTTGGCCAAAGAACAGGCCGCTAGCCAGCAAGATCTGGACAACGCCGTCCAGAACAACATGGCGGCAAAGGCAACGGTGGCCACGGCCGAAGCTCAAATTAAGACGGCCGAGGGTGCCGTGGAAACGGCCAAGATCAACCTCGATTTTACCCGCCTCATTGCACCCATCGACGGCATCGCTGGGCAGGCTCAACTTCAAGTGGGTGCCTTGGTCAATCCGAACGGCGGGCCTGTGACCTCCGTGTCCACCGTCAACCCTATCAAGGTTTATTTTACCGTGAGCGAAAGCGAGTATCTCGATTGGAACAAACGATTCCCGACGGAGACGACTCGGCTAGCGGCTGACAAGAGTCTGCGCCTCGAACTGATTTTGGCCGACGGCTCCCCCTATCCACGTGAGGGTACGTTCTACTTTGCGGATCGCCAGGTGAATCAGAGCACGGGCGCGATTCGCATTGCTGCGCTGTTTCCGAATCCTGGAAATATTCTGCGCCCTGGCGGCTACGGCAGAGTTCGCACGGCTGTCCGCGTCCAGAAAGATGCGCTACTTGTCCCTCAGCGTTCGGTGACGGAGTTGCAAGGCGGCTATCAAGTAGCGGTTGTGGACGGCGAGAACAAAGTGAGCATCCGCACTGTGAGAGTCGGCGACCGTGTCGGCACCCAGTGGATTATTGCGGAAGGACTAAAGCAGGGCGAACGCGTGGTCGTCGAGGGAGTGCAGAAGGTGCATCCGGGCATGCAAGTGAACCCCAAGCCGTTCACCGTGGAAAGTAAGGGAAGGTAACCCGATGTCAAAGTTCTTTATCAACCGTCCCATCGTCGCCATGGTCATCTCCATCGTTATGGTGATTGTAGGCACCATCACGATCCTTAGTCTGCCGGTCGCGCAATTTCCCAACATTGCTCCTCCGGAAATTCAAGTACTGGCCACCTACGTCGGTGCGGACGCGCAAACCCTCGAACAGGCGGTCGCCACTCCCATTGAACAGCAGATGAGCGGCGTGGACAACATGAACTATATGTATTCGCTGAATGCCACGGGCAACTCGAACACGACACTGATCGTGAACTTCGATGTGAAAACCGATCCGAACACCGATTTGATTCTCACCCAGGCACGGGAGACGCAAGCTGCTTCGCAACTCCCCGCTGATGTCAACAACTACGGAATTACCGTCCGAAAGTCGGTAAGTGCTCCTCTCATGTTAGTTGCCTTGTACTCGCCGCACGGAACGTACGATGCCAAGTTTCTGGCGAATTACGCGTACATCAATATCACCGATCCGATCACGCGCGCGCCCGGCATCGGCAACGTTCAGGTATTTGGAGCGGGCCAATACGCGATGCGGCTGTGGGTAAAACCCGACCAATTGGCAAAGCTGGGCATCACCGTTCCTGAAATCGTCAGTGCCATTCAGGCGCAGAATACAGTGAACCCAGCCGGAAAGGCGGGCGGCGAACCGGCACCGAAGGGCCAGGAATTTACTTACTCGGTTCTCGCGCAAGGCCGTCTTGTGTCGCCGGATGAATTCGGGCAGATCGTGGTGCGCGAAACGCCGGACGGCGGGATTGTGCGTGTCCGGGACGTCGCCAGGATCGAGCTGGGTTCCCAGGACTACAGCGTTCTTGGCCGCCTCAACGGACAACCGAGCGCGATTATCGCTACATATCAGTTGCCCGGTTCCAACGCCGTCGACGCAGCCGCAAACGTCAAGAAGCTAATGGCCCAGATGAAGCAGCGCTTCCCGGAGGACATGGACTATGTCGTAGCGCTGGACCAGACTCGCGCGGTCACGGAAGGCATCAAGGAAATCGTTAAGACGCTTTTGATCGCCCTCGCGCTGGTGATCCTCGTGGTCTACCTTTTCCTGCAGGGCTGGCGCGCCACGCTAATTCCGCTCCTTGCGGTGCCCGTCTCGCTGGTCGGGACGTTCGTGCTCTTCCCGGCGTTCGGTTTCTCCATCAATACGCTTTCTCTCTTTGGTCTCGTGCTGGCGATCGGCCTCGTGGTGGACGACGCCATCGTCGTGGTCGAAGGTGTGGAACGGCACATCGAGGATGGCATGACACCGAAGAACGCAGCCTTGAAAGCCATGGAAGAACTGTCCGGCCCCGTTGTTGGCATCGCCCTGGTGCTTTCGGCCGTATTTGTGCCGACAGCCTTCATCCCCGGCATTACCGGTCGGCTCTACCAGCAGTTCGCCGTCACCGTGGCGATTTCGGTGCTTCTCTCGGCGTTTAACGCGCTTACGCTCAGTCCCGCGCTTGCCGCGCTGCTGCTCCGGCCACGGACACAGAGCCGGGGATTGCTGAGGCGGTTTTTCGAATGGTTCAACCGCTGGTTCGAGCGTGCAACCGAGGGCTACGTCCGTTGGAGCGCGGCACTCATCCGAAAGGCCGTCGTCGTAGTCGTGTTGCTCGTGGGATTTGGCTTGGCGGGCAGCTTTTTTGCCAACCGAGTGCCGTCGAGCTTCCTTCCGGACGAAGACCAGGGCTATGCCTTCGTCAATCTCCAGCTCCCGAACGGAGCCTCGTTGGAACGCACCACCGCGGCTGCGGCTGATGTGGAAAAAATCTTGGCCAATACCCCGGGTGTTCAATATACGACTAGCGTAGTCGGCTTCAGTTTGCTGAGCTACGTGCGCACCAGTTATAACGCGTTCTTTTTTGTCACGTTCAAGCCATGGGATGAGCGCACGACACGAGCCGAACAATTTCAAGCGATCAAGGCGCATCTGAATCGAGAATTGAGCCGGTTGCCTTCGAGCATTGCCTTCAGTTTTTCCCCTCCCGCCATTCCGGGCGTCGGTACTTCCGGTGGGTTCACTTTCGTCCTTGAGGATCGCGCCGGAAATGATGTGCAGTTCCTGGCCAAGAACCTGGCGACCTTCCTGGAAGCGGCTCGCAAGCGCCCCGAGATCGCAGGCTTGAGCACTACCTTCCTGCCCAGCGTGCCACAGGAGTTCGTCGAGGTGGACCGCGACAAAGTGCTGAAACAGGGTGTACCCCTCAATGATGTCTACCGCACCATCCAAGCGTTCATGGGCGGATATTTCATCAACTACTTCAATCGGTTCGGCCGTCAATGGCAGGTCTATATCGAAGCGGAAGGTGAAGACCGCGCCAAGGCGGAAAACGTTGGGCAGTTTTACGTTCGTAACAGCAAAGGGGAGAACGTCCCGCTATCCACGCTAACGACCGTAAAGCCGCGGTTCGGGCCGGAGTTTACGATGCGTTTCAATGAGTATCGTTCCGCGCAAATCAACGGTGGCGCCGCGCCGGGCTACAGCGCGGACCAAGCCACGGCGGCCCTCGAAGACGTGTTCAAACAGACGATGCCGCGAGAGATGGGTTTCGACTACTCGGGCATGTCCTATCAGGAACAGAAAGCGCGGGAGGGAGTACCAGCGTCGGTGATCTTCGGACTGTCGCTGCTATTCGTATTCCTTATTCTGGCGGCGTTGTATGAAAGCTGGTCGCTGCCGTTCAGCGTGCTGCTGAGCACGCCCGTGGCGATCTTTGGAGCCTTTGGAATCCTGTGGTTGCGCCGCGTGCTGCTCGGCGTTTTCCTGCCGCCCTTCATGGTCCAGATCGAGAACGATATCTACTCACAAATCGGGCTGGTCATGCTCATCGGCTTAGCCGCTAAGAACGCGATTTTGATCGTCGAGTTCGCCAAGGAGCAGTACGAAAACGGAAAGCCTCTGGCGGATGCCGCGCTGGAAGGAGCCAGGCTTCGCCTGCGGCCGATTTTGATGACGTCTTTCGCGTTCATTCTGGGCTGCGTGCCGCTGTGGACGGCGACCGGTGCCGGGTCGGTTGCCCGCCAAATCATGGGCACTACGGTTATCGGCGGGATGCTGGCCGCCAGCGTGATCGGAATCTTCTTCGTGCCGGCGATCTTCTACCTGGTGGAGAAATGGTCAGGTGCTGGGAAGGAGCACGTTTCGGGAGCGTTGCCGGCAACCCCAGCTCCGGCGGAGGGAGACTGAGATGGACCACCGCGAGAACGGCGCGAAGGAAGAAAGGCGGAGCAAGCTATGAAGAATCTAGCGCCATTCATAGCCGCCATTATGGCTTCGGGTTTAGTCGCTGCATGCCGCGTCGGGCCGAACTACCATCGACCCGTCATTCAATCTCCTACGGCCTACCGTGATCTGAGCGAAAATCCACAGGTCCAGGCTGTGGCAGCGTCCTATGCTGATCTTCCTTGGTGGCAGGTCTTCCAGGACCCCCAATTACAAGAACTCATCCGCATAGCGCTAAAGCAAAACTACGACTTGCAACTTGCGACGGAGCGCATCAACGCCGGGCGCGCGCAGGTTGCCATCACGCGCTCCAATCTCTTTCCGCAGGTGCAAGGAAGCGGCGATTTCACCGGCGGAAAAGAACATACCTTCCAGACTAGGTCAAACTTTCTGACACTTACATCCGACGCAGCGTTCCAGCTGGACTTCTTCGGTAAGCTGCGTCGCGCGACCGAGGCGTCACGCGCACAGCTCCTTGCCACAGAGGATGCGCGGCAGACGGTCATACTAACGCTCGTGAGCGACGTGGCGAGTGATTATTTCGCGCTCCTGCAACTTGACCTTCAACTACAAATCACGCGCGAGACTGTCAAGACGCAGAAAGACTCCGTGAAGCTTACCAATCTTCGCGTCGAGCACGGTGTGGCCACAAAGCTTGACGTTTTGCAGGCTCAGCAAGTTCTCGATTCGGCGAATGCTCAAATCCCTGACTTGGAGCGGCGGATCGCGCAGGAAGAAAATGCCATCAGCATCCTCCTTGGCAACTACCCGCAGGCCGTGCCGCGCGGGCAGCCGCTGGTGGAGCAGCCGCTTCCTCCCGAAGTGCCGCCAGGCCTGCCTTCATCGCTAATCGAGCGCCGGCCCGATATTCGCGAGGCCGAGCAAACTCTAGTCACCGCGAATGCCGAAATCGGGGTTGCCAAAGCCCAGTTCTTTCCGCAAATCTCCCTCACGGGCTCCGGCGGCGGCTCCTTCGGACGCAGCAGCGCATTCTCTGGCCTAATGAGTTCGCAACTCGGAATCTGGTCCTACGGCGCCCGAGTGAGCCAGCCCATCTTCACGGGGGGAGCTCTTCGCGGAAATCTGCGGCTAGCCAAGTCGCAGAATCAACAGGCGCTGATCGCTTACCGGCAAGCGATTCAGCATGCCTTCGGGGACGTATCCGATGCGCTGATCGGCTATCAGAAATTCCATCAGGTCCGGGTCCGCCAGGAAGACACCGTCAAGGACTTGCAGGAATCCGTGCGCCTGTCCGAAATGCGTTACAAGGGAGGCACCACCACTTATCTCGAAGTCCTGGATGGCCAACGGTCCCTCTTTTCCGCCGAGCTCACACTCGCGGAGGCGCGTGGCACTGAGTACCAGAGTCTTGTGCAACTGTACAGGGCACTCGGCGGAGGCTGGCAGCAACAACCGTAGAATTGACTTGCCGAATTGTCGTCCAAGACGACAATCTTTTCCGGATCTATCGTCACCACTTGCAAACTATCCGGAAACGGCGTTGGAGGGAACCCCTGGAGTGAGACGGTTTGATCATGCACACTTTGACGGCGCGACCCCACGGGGCCTTGTACCCATTTTGGGAAATATATAATGAAGGCGTGTCTTTCGTGGCTTGGCCGTGAGAGTGATTGCGCGGAAAACTCTAGCCAAGGGCTTCGCCCTTGAAATCCCAACGACTTCCGAACAGCGAAGTAACAATGTTACATTGCCTCGGCATACACAAAATTTGTGGAAGTGGTTCTGTTCATGAATTCGCAGCTAAGAATCTAAGGCAATTCGTGGACAGCCTCAAAGGCAGCAAGGATCAGAAGGCGGTTAGATCGGCACTTGAGGCATGGTTTCATGAGGCCATTCGCGCTGACTGGAAAAGTCCGGCGGATGTTTTGAAGGCCTATGCGAATGCCAGCATCGTGGGACCGGGCAGAGTAGTCTTCAACATCAAAAGGAATGATTACCGGTTGGTGGTGGCCATCAACTATCGTCACCAGATCGTGTTCATCAAATGGATCGGAACCCATGGGGATTACGACAAGATTGACGTAAAGACGGTGAAATATGGACATCAAGCCCATTAGAGGGGAAGCCGATTACGAGCGAGCACTGCGACGAGTGGAGGAGTTGTGGAATGCCTCCGAGGGTTCGACAGAAAGCGACGAGTTGGAGATTCTGGCCACCTTGATCGAGGCATATGAGCGTGAACACTATCCGGTAGAACTCCCCGATCCGATCGAAGCGATCAAGTTCCGATTGGAACAGAAAGGCAAAGACTCGCGCGCATTGATCGGGGTCATCGGTCAACGAACGCGTGTTTATGAGGTCATGCAGGGCAAGAGGTCTCTATCGTTAAACATGATTCGTAATTTGCACGAGAAACTCCACATTCCGGCGGAGGTTCTCATCCAGTCCGCGCGGAGAGGGCGCAAGGTTGATGTCCACGGGAGTTCAGCGAGAGTCAGACGAACCAGCATAAGAAAATCGGCATAGTTGTTTCGTCCACCGTGGCTTGAGTCAGGCCAAGAGTCCATTTGTCCGTCATCAAAGTGCAAAATGGTTGAGAATCTCGTGGGATGGCAGAGTTTCTGTGCGGGCTTTGCCCAATGCTCTGTCAAAAACCTGTCCCGGGCTGAAAGTGGGGTTCTGCGTTTCGAAGTAAGAATGGGAATTTCGATACTCGCCAGCTCATCGCTATCGCCGAGTTCCTGGCTCGCACGACAGACCTTATCTACCGTCACGCGGCTCTGCGGCGCGCTGAAACAATTTCCGATCTGGGCCGGACTAGCGTGACGGGACGAGCACCCTCCTCAACAGTGCCAAATGAGGAATCAGAAATGAAAGTGCAGCGATGACACCCGCCCTCCGCAAATTAAGCATTGCCGCGCACGTCACCTTCTCGGTCGGCTGGCTCGGCGCGGCCGCCGCCTTCCTGGTTCTCAGCATCGCCGGCCTGACCAGCCACGATGCTGACGTGGTGCGAGGCGCTTATCTCTCGATGGACTCGATCAGCTGGTTTGTCATCATCCCGATGTGTTTCGCTGCGCTGGCCACCGGACTTCTCCAGGCACAATTATAGGCACGCCGTGGGGCTTGTTCCGCTACTACTGGATCGTGATGAATTCGGCCTGCCATTCTTGCCACTATCGCCTTGCTGATACACCAATTTGGGGTGATGGCTGTGGCGGCGAAGCGCGTGTCAGGATCTGCGGCAGAAACATTGTTCAGCGCCGACTTCGGTCCTGTGAAGACCGAACTCGTGCGCGCTCCTAGCCTCGCCATACTGTTGCTGCTCGTGGCCACGTCACTGGGCGTGTACAAACCATGGGGTCTGACCCGCTATGGGAGACGCAAACAACAGGAGCGGCGTAAAGTAGAGCAGGAACCTAACAACGAGACTCCCTTAGGAGTCAAGATCTTCTACGCCGTGATATGTGTGCTTGTGTTGGTCGTGGTCGTGGTGCACCTCACTGGGCATGGTTTTGGTGGCCGCGGTCACTGATTCGGACGGGCCGTAGCGCGGCAAGTACTCGCCATCACCCGTAAGGCGATCAGTAAATAATCGTGAAATTTCCCTTACGATCGGCGAACACGCTTGGCAGTCCCCAAACAGGGACTCCCGGAGCATGACCTTCCGAGCCGGCGAGCTTCCCGGCATTATCGAAAAGCTGCCAAGCGACGGACCCGCCTTTCGCCCAGCTCGTCCCTTCTGTCCAGACCATCAGCACTTGCCCATTCACGTTCGCCGCGACGGCAGGATGCTTTCGATTGTTACTTTCGCCGGGCGCTACGATGGGTGCCGTAACCTTGAGCGAAACGGGTTCGACGGAATCGAAGTAAACCTGGGCAGCACTCTCCCAAGCGGCACGTACGCGCTCTCCGCCTTCGCTCAGATAGGCCGTGCTCATGGGACACGCGTTCAGTTCCCAAGGACCCACGGTCGTATCGTGAAACGTGACTCCTTGGTTTGTGGATATGAGCAGGGTCATATCTCGATGGATGTTCTCCGCCGCAGCGCGGTAGAGAATAAAGAGCGTTCCGCGCTCGTCTGCGAACGCCCGCATACCGCAGCATCCGCACGCACCAAGGGCAGGCGGCGAAATCGGTACTTCGCGCGCGAAAGTCTTGCCGTCATCTGTAGAACGCGCCAGATAGACGCGCCGATGGCCTTCTCCGGGTTCTGCACCCATCGCATGCCACACCGCATAAACGGCACCGTGTGCGTCAGCGGCTATGGATATTCCGCCGTCACCGCCTGTGGCATATTGCATCAAGTTGCGCTGCGGCTCGAACGCTTTTTCTGAATTGTTCATCCGCGAAAAGAACACTGGCATCGTGTCCGAGGGCTCGCCAGAGTGCGCTCGGGAACCAAACCAGATCACGTAGACTCGTCCGTTGCGCCCGACCGCCATTTGCGGGCCTCGCACCGTGCCAATCGCCACGGCACTTTCGGGCTCGCTGTTTACGCGAATCGGTTGAGAGAAGTCCTTCCCGTCGGCCGCGCGGCGCACGTATTCGATATCGCCCGCCGACAGCACAGTTTGTGGCTGAATCCCTTCATGCGGCGTGCGAAGCAGAGTGATTTGAGCAATCCCACGGGCTCTCACGTGCCTGGAATGAACTGATAAACACGTGACCGTCGCCAGAGTCATAGCCAAACTAATCGTAATTGCTCTTCGTTTCATGCAGTTCATTTTAACGTGGCCTGTGTGGGGACCGCTATCCCAGCCATCCAAAAGGAGGATGACATGGCCGTTGAAATACGAGGAATGGTGCCGCTGTTGCAAGTTTTCGACATGCCAGCGTCTATTGTTTTTATGAAGTCCCGATAAATTCCTGCCCACGTCAATCTGAGACTGCTCTTGCGAGCAGCTCTCAAGAATTGTCAGGGAATGACGCCATTCCGCAATTCTTGAGCATGTGTCGAGGAATCGGCTCCTGGCAATGCAGCCACTCCTTCGGTATGCCCTGCACTCCTGTGCGCATTACAACTACGCCGCCAACCATGGCGCAAGTGGTGTCGCGGTCACCCAGCCCACTTACTGTTGCCCACAACGCTTCCTCGTAGTCGTTCAGATGACAGGCGGCACTCCACAAGGCAAAGGGAACTGTGTCCTGCGCTGTGACCATGGAACCGTTCCCCAAAGCCGAGGCCACAGTCTGCACCGCAGTGCCCTGCGGGAAATCGATGGCGTTCTCAATCCCTTGGCGAACCTCACTTGGCGGAGTTCTTTGACGGATTTGCTGCAGAAATTCCTCGCTGCTGGACAATTGCGAGGAATTTTCATGCTGCCACGCCAGCGCCGCTGCCAGGGCCACGGCAATTGCTCCAGCGACAGCCTCCCGGTGACAGTGCGTCGTTACGGCAGACCGTTCCGCCTGGTCAACAACCTTGTCCAGATCGTCTGCGAAATAAGCCCCCAGCGGAGCCACACGCATCGCCGATCCGTTGCCAAAGGAACCCTGCCCGCCAAATAACATCTTCGCTTCGTGTCGCCAGTAGCCTCCTTGCCTGATTCTTGCCAGCAGTTCATGCATCGCCGGACCATGCCCTCGCGACGGATCATAATTTCTCGCAAAGCTCTTCGCTAGGTGATCCTGATCAATCTCTGCGTGCTCTTCTAATGTAGAAACTACGGAGATTGCCATCATTGTATCGTCAGTGAAAACCCAGGGTGGCCCAGGCATCGCTTTCTGTGCAATCAAGGAAAGGGCCAGTTCCTCACGAACGAAGAACCGCTCCCCAAACGCATCGCCACAACGCAAACCCTCGAGCGACTGATAAGCCCGGGCTAAACGGTCCCTGCGACTTTGTTCATGTGATTCGATCATTGTCGCATCCTGGATCCCCGCGAAACGCTATTACGATCGGCCGATGATTCTCGGAGCCACATCAGTCGGTTAATCTACAGGTCCTCCGGTCGAAAGGACCGGCCACACAATCTGCAAATGAAATAGGATTTAGCATCAGGACTTTTGCCGATGAACCGAATCTCCTTCGAGTGCTGTCCACAAGCTGGGCAAGTCAGTCCTGTGGCCCGTAAGGACCGCGCTAGTTCGTGACAGCGATC
>WNGI01000628.1_pt1 | contig 37482 bp, 32 predicted proteins | sample 5400621 | NCBI WGS metagenome assembly WNGI01 (sample SAMN13153374, study PRJNA577476) | soil metagenome | isolation source: 20 cm soil or saprolite under Garry oak tree replicate 1 | place: USA:California | collected 2016-06-15
TCGCCCGGCGTCCCCCCCCCCCCTCCGCCCGCCACGTCGAACGCCGCCGAAAGCGTGCTCTGTGGTGGCTCGGCCGCTCTCGGCTTACCCTTGCCGGCCCAGATGCCCTTCAAGAACGACAGCGCCGAAACGCCCGAGGTCCCGCCTCCACGTTTCCGGCCACCGTGCGTCAGTTGATCGACCTTGCTGCGCAGTTTCACGTCGTTGGGACGCTGCGCGAGGAGCGCCTGGTAAACGCGCAGCGCATCCTGCTGGTGACCCTGCTTCAGGTACAGCTCCGCCATCGTTTCTGTGACGACTGGTTCCGCCCGCGACAGGGTCGCTGTGTCGGCGGCACCATCGTCGTCCGACAGCGCGACCGCCGCCGGTATACCTGACTGCGGCGCCGGCGGCGGAACTGGAGCCGGAGGGGGCACCGGCGCGCGATGAGGTGCGGACGCGCGCGTCTCCTCGTCCGGCAGGAGGAGGGGGAGGTCCACTTGCGGCATCGCTTCGTCGAGATCAGGGAACCCTGCCCTGCCGCTCGCCGACCCCGCCGGTGGCTCGGGCGCATCGAGCTTGAACATTCCACTGCCCTCGTACTGCGTCCGCGCCAGTCCTTCGATCTCCACCTGCTCGATCTGCTGCGAATTCAACTCGACGTCTTCCTGAACCTCCAACCCTTCGGCTTTTGCCGCGGCGTGCGCATTCGGATTGAAGGAGATCGGGTTCTCGAAGTTCTCGACCATGGGAGCACTGCCGGACCGCCGGGCTGGAGCCTTGCCTAGCTCCAGGGCTTTCGGTTCGTCGTGCTCGACCGCAAAGTCGGGCTTGGTCATCGGCGTCGTGGCAGCCGCACTCACCGCGGGAGACTTCGTCGACAGTTTACGCTTGGCGCGCGCCAGCGCCTCGGCGGCATCGCCGTTCATTGGGTCGGCGTTCAGGAGTCGACTCAGCCACTCGACCTCCTCGTCGTACTTCCCCGTCCGCTCGGCGAGCTCGGCGAGACCGCGCAGCGCGATGATGTTTTCCCGGTCGAGATCCAGCACCTGCTTGAAGACGCCGTGCGCCCCCGGGTCGTCTTTCTTGTCGATGAGGCAGCGAGCGTAGACGATATAGGCGCTGACATAGTCGGGGTGGAGCTTGATGCCGTTCTGACACAGCTCGACCGCGTTATCTATAAGCCCTGCTTTACGATAGGCGTCCGCCAAGGGGGCGAAATTTCGGCCCTTGGGGTTGTCCCGATAACGCGCCTCGAGTTTATCGATCTCGCTAGTGTAGGCCACACCTAAGTCTATGTGGGAATTGGACGAAGATAGTGTTCGCCGGCTCGTGCTGTCAAATGACCGGACACGCTGTGCGCTTGAGATTATGCGTTGTGGTTTTTAGACTTATGCCCCTTCACCTCTCTTTCTACCGGAGTTTGAAGTCCCATGCTGCGGACCATGCGCGCCAACGCCAAGTGGATCTTTTACATCCTCGCCATCGCCTTCGTGCTGTGGCTCGCCATCGGTCAGGTCATGAGCGTCCTCGGCAGCAGTCCAAACGTGGTGCTCCGCGTCAACGGTGACGAATTCCAGGTCAACGAGTTCCAGCAGCGCGTGCAGGCCGCCGCCGAGCAGTATCGGCAACAGAACGGCTCGGCGCCCACGTCGCGCGAAGAGGACGAGCAGATCCGGGATCAAGTCATCAATCAGATGATTCAGGACGCGCTGCTCAGGCAGGAATACAAGCGGCTCGGGATTCGGGTGAGCGACGCAGAGGTCATCGACATGGCCCGGAACTCGCCGCCCCCCGAGGTGATGCGCGATCCGCAGTTCCAGACCGACAGTCAATTCGATCTCCGCAAGTGGCAGCAGTTCCTCTCCACGACGAGTGACCAAAGCGTCCTGGCGCAGCTCGAGGCGATCTACCGCGACCAGATTCCGCGCATCAAGCTGGCGCAGTATCTCACCAGCGACGTCTACGTCTCCGACGCCAAGCTGTGGCGGATCTATCGGGACCAGCACGACTCGGTCCAGATCGCGTCGCTGGCAATTTGGCCGTACACCATACCCGATTCGAGCAAGATCAGCGATGCGGAATTGACGGCATACATGAAGGCGCATGCCAAGGACTTCCCCAAGCAGCCGTCGGTTGCATACGTGCGCTTTATCTCCGTGGCACGCCTGCCGAATGCGGCCGATACGGCGGCCGCACGCGCGCGTGTGGCGCGCGTGCGCAGCGAGCTGGCGCGCGGCGCCAAGTTCGAGGACGTCGCGAAGCGTGAGTCGAGCGATTCCGGCAGCGGGCAGCGCGGCGGGGAGATCGGTTGGCTCAAGCGGAACGATACCCGTCTCGTGGAACCGTTCATGCAGGCCGTGCGCGCGCTCAAACCCGGAGAGTTGTCCGCGCCCGTGCCGACGCAGTTCGGCTACCACCTCATCCGCGTCGATCAGGCTAAGGGCGACTCGCTCAAGGTCCGGCACATTCTGATTCCGATCGCGCTGCAAGGCGAACACCTCGATCACGTCGAGGCACGCGCGGATACGCTCGAGCGGTTGGCCGCCGAGCGCACCGATCCGACGACGCTGGATACGGCCGCGCACCGCATGGGGCTCGCGGTGTCACCGCCGTATCAGGTCGTGGAGGGTCAGCCGTTCTCGCTCGGGCAGTACCGGATTCCCGACGTGAGCATCTGGGCGTTCGAAGCGCCCCTGGGCGAGACCAGCCCCGTGATCGACGCGACCTCCGGCTTCTACGTCTTCCGGCTCGACTCGCTCGTGCCGGGCGGCGAGGCGCGGCTCGACCAGGTACGTGGTCGAGTGACCGATCTGGTTCGCCTCGAAAAACAAAAAGTGTTGGCGCGGCAGCGTGCGGATTCACTCGCCAAGGCGCTGAAGGGCGCCCCGAATCTGATCACCGCCGCGCAGACGCGCGGCCTGGACGTGCAGCGCTTCAGCTCGTTCACGCGTCTCCATCCCCCCGCTTATCTGGGAAGCGAGCCCGCGGTCGTGGGCACGGCATTTGGCCTCGGCGTCGGCGAGCGGAGCGGGGCGATCGAAGGCGAGCAGGGCTACTTCATCATCGAGTCACTGGGACGCAAGCTCGCCGATTCGAGTGCGTGGCTCGCGCAAACAGAGACGCAGCGCACCCAGTTCCGCCAGGCGGCGGAGCAGGCGCGGATCCAGCAGTACATGGAGGGAGTGCGGGCGCGAGCCAAGATCGTGGACCGGCGGAAGGATCTCTTCAAGTCGCAGGCGCAGACTGACAACGCCGCGGCGCTACTGCAGTAACACTACTCGACTAACCGCTTCGGTTTGGCATCGCGCGGCTGCTCATCTTCCGGCGAAGGCGAGGAGGAGGGTAGCCGCTGAATGCTGTTTTCGGCGTCGGAGAGCGCGCGCTTGAACTCCCGCAGCCCTTTTCCAACCGCCTTCCCCGCGTCGGGCAGCCGGTTCGCCCCGAACACCAGCAGGACGATCAGCATCAGGATGAGGATTTCGCTGCCGCTCAGATTTCCCAGCATCGTGCGTCGCCTTTACTGATTCAGCCGCTTCGGGGCGCTCCCGCTGGCCGCGCCGGTCGTGGACGGCGGGAGCGCCGAGTCCGACGAGGCGGGAGGTTCCGACGGCGGCTCCTCCTTGAGTCCGCGCTTGAACTCCTTGATCCCCTTCCCGATCGACGCGCCGATCTCCGGAATGCGCTTGGCGCCAAAGAACAGCACCAGGATGAGCAGTAAGATGGCGATTTCGGTGAAGCCAAGATTGCCGAGCATAGGCGCCTTTCCTAGAAGAGCGACCGGGCCACGAGGTACGCGACCACGACGCCCAGCACCGCGAGCAGGGACACGTCCAGCCCGATCGGGCCCAACGTAATCGACATAACGAGCAGGTCCAGATGAATCGGACCGATAGTCGGCGTGACCGACCAGGTAAATACTTCCTTTGCCGGCCCCTGCGGCAGGAACCGCCGCAGAAACGCCTGCAGCAGCCCGCCAAGCACGAAACCTACCGCAAGAACACTAAGGTAGAAGAGGGGGCGGCGTGGTCCCGGTGGCACTGGAGTCGCTCAGCTCCGCCGTTCCACGGCGTAGGCGATGCTCCCCTGCAGCGCATCCCGCGCCGGCGAGGGCGGCAGCATGTCCAGCTCGGCTTCCGCCTGCTGCGCGAGATCCAACGCGCGGTGGCGGGCGACTTCCAGGCCGCCGGCACCCTCAACTAATCGGATCACTTCAGCCACCAGGTCGTCACCCGGCTCCGCGGCTTCCATCAGTTGCTCGACGACCCGCCGGCCTTCGGGCGCCACGCGGGCCAGGGCCGCGATCAGCGGGAGCGTCACCTTGTGCTCGCGCAGATCCAGCCCCGACGGCTTTCCCGTCACCGCCTCAGGCTCCGTGTAATCCAGCAGATCGTCGGTAATCTGGAATGCCATGCCGAGCAGCATGCCGAAGCGGGCGAGCGCCTGCCGGTAGTTCGCGGGTGCCACCAGCGCGCCCACTTCACACGCGCCCGAGAGGAGCGACGCCGTCTTGGCACGGATCAGCTCGTCGTATGCGCCTTCACCGTACGCGAGCTTGTCGTGCGCCTCGAGCTGGCGCATCTCGCCTACCGTCATCTCGTTGGTCACCCGCGCGAGTACGCGCAGCGCTTCATGGTCGTCCAGGCGGACCAGCTCGATGATGGCGCGCGAGTACAGATAGTCCCCCATGATCACCGCGATCTGGTGGGAGAACAGCGCGTTGATCGTCGGAAGGCCGCGCCGCAGCACGGAGTGGTCCACCGAGTCGTCGTGCACGAGGGTGGCGAGATGAATCAGCTCGACGACGGCGGCCAGGGTCACCGCACGCGGGTCCTGCAAGCCCCCCCCGGACGCCTGATGACTCAGCAGGAGCAGCGTCGGCCGGAACAGTTTTCCCTTCATCTGCAGAAGATGATCGTTCACTTCACTGACGATCGGGAAGTCGGCCGCGATCACCCGCCGCAGCTCGGCCACCACTTGTTCCAGCTCGCCGGCCACCGGCCGTTGCACGTCGGGGAGGCTGACCCGGGCGACTTGTTGGCTCACGCTATTTCGCCTTGGCGAGGGCTTTGACGCGCTGCTCGGCATCGAGGAAGCGGATGTCGACCGCGAACACGCGTCCGTAGAGATCACGCGCATCGGCCTTCTTGCCCTGCTGCTCGAGTGCGCGGCCGAGCCAGTAGAGAATGCCCAGCCGCTCCTGATCGCCCGACGCCGGAAGATCGAGCCCGCGCCGCAGGATCGACTCCGCAACGCCGTACGCGGCCTTTTCGAAGAAGCAGACCCCGAGCATTTCCGACGTCCGGAGTTTGCCTTCTGGCGCCCGCAGCGCCTTCTGCAGCTCGGCGATCGCTTCGTCGAGCAGCCCCATCTCCTTGAATGCGACGCCGAGATCGTAGTGCGACTGGAAGTCGGCCTCGTCGATGTTCTCGTCGATCCCCTGCTTGAATCGCGCGAGCATGTCCTGGAAATCCTGCTCCTCGTCACCGGTCGGCTCTTCATCCTGGACCCGGAGCCGCGTGTCCTTCTGCGGCGTATCCTCGTCCTCGGCGAGCATCGAGCCGAGGTCGATGAAGTCGCCATCCGCGCTGGCTTCGTCGCGGACTTTCATCTTTGCGTCTTTCGCCTTGACCTTGCCCTCGGGCTTGGCAGCCCCCCCAACCCCCCCCCGGCCCGCCGGCGTGGCCACGGCGGGCGCGAGCATCGAGAGCGCCGCTTTCGCGCGCTCGTTCCTGGCGTCGTGCTCGGCGACTCGCGCGTACACCGCGCGGGCTTTCTCCGGCAGATCGGACCGGAGCAACGCATCGGCCAGCTCCAGATACGCATCGACCAGTCTCGCCTTGTCGCCCGCCTTGAAGGCGAACTCGACGGCCTTCTGGCGGTGGCGCACGCTGTTGGGATCGAGCCGCAGCACCTCGTCCACCAGATCGCGCGCGTGCGGTAAGTGGCCCGCGTTCTCATACCCGGCCGTCGCGAGATCGAGCTCCTCGATGCCGCGCTCGCGCTCGCCCTGCTCGATCAGCGCCTCGCCGAGCGCCTGATGCGCCTCGGGATCATCGGGATTGTCGGCGACGCGGCTCTCCAGCTCCTCGATCTCGGGCGCCGCCGGTGTCTCTTCGATGTTGGAGAACACGAGCGAGCTCGCCTGGTCGCCGCCCGAGCTGATCTCGTCGATGCCAAGATCGATGAAGCCTGACTTGCGTCCGCCCGTGGAGATGGACGTGTCGTCTTCAGTCTGAATGAAGCTCGGATGCCGCGGCGGCGAGGGAGGCATCTCCTCGAGCGTCAGCGGCTCATCGTCCACGTCGTGACCCATATCGGTCGTCGCCGTCTGGAAATCCGGCTCGAGCTCGAGCGGTGGCACTTCGACGACGTTCTTGCGGCTCCCGGGGGCGGGGGGGGGGGCCGCACCACCGCCCGCACCGGGCTTCCCAGGCGTCGCGGTTGGCGGGCGCTTGGGCGTGACGGGCTTCACGCGAGGCGGTTCCGCAGCCGCCGCAGCCGGCTTCCTAAAAAACGGAATCTTGAGCGGGGCCTTCGGCGCCTTCGGCGGTGGCGGCGAGTCGACGATGTTGCCTTCGAGTACCAGGTCGGCACTGTCGAGCTCGATCCCCTCATCCGGCTTCGGTTCGGGAACCGTGGGTTCGAGCTCGGCCACGGGCTCGAGGTCGAGATCGGCCGGGTTCAACTCCTCGCGGATGGATGGCGGGGCCGGGCTCTCCGCCCGCACCTGCCCGAAGTCCGCGATTGTCGTCTCGAAGCCCTCCAACATCCCGCTGCCCGGACCGCTCTTCGCCCCCCCAGCGGGCCCTGCGGTCCGCCCGGCCCCCGCGCCCGGAGCCTCATCGACGAGACTGGTGGTCTCGATCTCCAACGACTCATCCGGCTCGGGCACGACTTCTTCGATGAGCTTCTCGGCAGCGGGCGGCGGAGGAGCTGCCGGCGGTGGCGCAGCCTTCGGTCCTTTCGGCCCGCGTGGCTCGTCGAGGTCGAGAAAGACGAGACTGGACGTCTTCCGCTTCCCAGACTTGCCGACGTCGTCTTCCTGTTCGCCCGGCCGCGGAGGGGGCTTCGGCGTCGCGGACGGGGGCGGGGTTACACGGGCCGCAGAGCCGCGTTTGCCCGGATCGGCGCCGTACATCTTGAGATGCTCGGAGAGCATCTCGCGCAGGTTTGCGCTCTCGGACGAGATGTCGGTGAACTCCTTCAGTGCGGCGAACGCGTGGTCGATCTTGCCCGCCTTCTGCATCCGCTCGGCGTATTCGACAAAGTTCTGCTTCGCCTCGGCGATGAACCCCTTGGCCGCATACAACTTGGCCAGCTTCAAATATGTCGACTGCCGCGCCGGAGCGTTGCGCAGCACCTTGTTACACATGGCGATGGCGTTGTTGTGAAACCCGAGCTCGGCGTATTTATCCACAGCCTGGTCGTAGTAATCGGCTGCGGAGCCCGGGTCCCTCAGCTTTATGTAGAGATCACCGATGCGGTTGTAGATGGACAGGTCAGGATTCGTTTCGTCCTGATTATTGAGAGCGTCGAGCCAGACCTCTACGGCCCTCTTCGGTTCCTTGGCCTCGAGACCTTTTGCCTTCTCTTTGAGCTGCTCGAGCTTAGACATGGGAGCACAAAGATATCGGACCCGTCTAGGCTGGACAAGCCGAACCCGCTGTCCAGACGGCGCTTACGAGGTCTGCCCCCATCCAGTAGGCGACCTCGCGCCAGTCATCGACCGGCGCCAAAACGAGGTCGGCAACGTAGCCGGCAGCGATTTGCCCCCGCTCTCCGGCCAGACCGAGCGCGGCGGCGGCATTGATGGTCACCGCCGTCACAACTTCCGCGTGACGTAGCCCCAGCTGTGACACCCCGAGCGCCATGATCAGAGGCAGACTCATCGTCGGAGACGTTCCAGGGTTGAAGTCGGTCGCCAGGGCGACCGCCGCACCGGCTTCGATCAAGCGCCGCGCCGGCGCCTGCGACCGCTTCCCGAGAAAGATCATGGTCGCCGGAAGCAGCACGGCCACGGTGTCGCTCGCGCCCAAAGCCCGGATCCCTGCATCCGAAATCGCCGCGAGATGATCGGCTGACAGGGCGCCAAGCTGGGCGGCGAGCTCGGCGCCACCCGATCCCTCGAACTCGTCGGCGTGCAGCTTCACGCGCAGCCCGTGCCGCTGCGCCGCTTCGAGAATCTGGCGGCTTTCGGAACTGCTGAAGACGCCGGGTTCGCAGAACACATCGCAGCAGCCCGCGAGCTGTTCGCGGACGACGGCCGGGATCATTTCCTCACATATCAGCCGGACGTAGTCGGCTCGCCGGCCGCGGTACTCGGGCGGCACTTCGTGAGCGCCGAGAAATGTTGGGACGAGCGTGGCTGGCAGCATCTCGCCGAGCCGCTTGATCACGCGGAGCTGCTTCAGCTCGGCTTCCAGCTCGAGGCCGTAGCCGGATTTCACTTCGATCGTCGTCGAGCCGCGCGCGAGCAGCGCCTCGAGTCGCGAGCGCGTGAGCGCCGCGAGATCCGATTCCGATCGGCCGCGGACATCGCGCACCGATTCGAGGATGCCGCCGCCGGCCGCGGCGATGGCCTTGTAATCGAGGCCCAGCGCGCGGCGTTCGTGATCGTCCAGGCGGGGCGCGCCGAAGACGCCGTGCGTGTGACAATCGATGAAGCCGGGAAACAGGACACCGGAAATCTCGACCGTTCGTACGGGCGCAGCATGCTGCGCCCCGACCGGCGCTTCCCGACGCGGGCCCACCCACGCGATGCGATCACCATCGATCAAGACTGCGGCGTCCGTCAGGACCTGCGCGTCCGCCATCTCGCGCCCGCGGCGTGCGCGCGCCGGCCCCCGGCACGTCACCACTTGCCGCGCGCCGACGAGCAATGTCTTCAGTCGGGAGTCCTCCCCTCGATCATCGGCAGGCGGAGGTGGTGGCGTCGCGCCGTCGCGATCGCCTCGGGATATCCGGCATCCGCATGGCGGGCGACGCCGATGCCGGGATCGTTGGTCAGCACGCGCTCGAGGCGCTTGCCGGCCGCCGGCGTGCCGTCCGCGACGATGACCTGTCCGGCGTGGAGGGAGTTGCCGATGCCGACACCGCCGCCGTGATGGAACGAAACCCACGAGGCGCCCGAAGCGGTGTTGAGCAGCGCGTTGAGAATGGCCCAGTCGGCGATCGCGTCGGACCCGTCGCGCATTCCTTCCGTCTCACGGAACGGCGACGCCACCGAGCCCGTGTCGAGATGATCGCGGCCGATCACGATCGGAGCCGAGATCTCACCCGTGCGCACGAGCTCGTTCAGTGCCACGCCGAAACGCGCGCGCTCCCCTTGCCCAAGCCAGCAGATCCGTGCAGGCAATCCCTGAAATGCCACGCGCTGCTGGGCCAGCGTGATCCAGCGCTTCAAGTGCGCGTTGTCGGGAAACAGCTCGAGGACGAGTTGATCGGTCCGGTGCAAATCCTTTGCCTCACCCGACAATGCCACCCACCGGAACGGGCCCTTCCCTTCGCAAAACAGCGGCCGGATGTACTCGGGCACAAAACCCGGAATGGCGAACGCATCGGCAACGCCGGCGTCACGCGCTTCGGTGCGGATGTTGTTGCCGTAATCGAAGGTGACGGCGCCGCGTCGCTGCAGCTCGAGCATCGCGCGCACGTGAGCCGCAATGCTCGCTTGCGCCCGCCGCACGTAATCGTCCGGTGCCTTACCGCGCAACTCAGCGGCCGCCGCAGGCGTGAGTCCGGTGGGGATATAGCCGTTGAGCGTGTCGTGCGCGGACGTCTGGTCCGTCACAACGTCGGGAGTGAAGCCGCGACTCACCAGCGCCGGCAGGACATCGGCGCAGTTCCCCACGATGCCGACCGACAACGCTTCGCCACGGCGCTGCGCGTCCGTGCACCACCCCAGTGCCTCGTCGAGCGAGCTGGTCGCCCGATCGAGATAGCGCGTCTCGAGCCGCCGCTGTACCCGCGCGCGATCCACCTCGACGGCCAGACAGATCCCGTCGTTCATGGTGGCGGCGAGCGGCTGCGCGCCACCCATGCCACCGAGCCCGCCGGTGAGAACGATTCGGCCACGCAGCGAACCTTGGAACTTGGAACGTGCAACTGCGCCGAAGGTCTCGTACGTGCCTTGGAGAATTCCCTGCGAACCGATGTAGATCCATGAGCCGGCTGTCATCTGGCCGTACATGATCAGTCCGCGGCGCTCGAGATCGCGGAAGACGTCCCATGTCGCAAACCGGCCGACGAGATTTGCGTTGGCAATGAGCACGCGTGGGGCATCGGGATGCGTCGTGAAGACGGCAACAGGCTTCCCCGACTGCACGAGCAACGTCTCGTCGTCTTCCAGCACGCGCAGCGTGCGACAGATCGCCTCGAACGACGGCCAATCGCGCGCCGCCTTGCCGGTGCCGCCGTAGACGACCAGGTCCTCAGGCCGCTCCGCCACCTCCGGATCGAGGTTGTTCATCAGCATCCGGAGCGCGGCTTCCTGAATCCACCCTTTGCACGATTTTGCAGTGCCGCGGGGCGCCTTCACGACCCAAAACCGCCTGCGCGAATCCGGACCGCGACCTTCTCGATGTCCACGGTCAGCGGCCGATCGGCCGCGAGCGCGGCAGAGTCCTGCCGCACCACATCATGGATGCGCCCGACTGCCTTGGCCGGCCGCAGCGGCTTCAGATACTCGAGCCCCTGCGCGCCCGCGAGCAGCTCGATCGCGACAATGCGCTCGGCATTCGCGAGGATGCGCCCAGCTTTCCAGGCGGCACTCATGCCCATCGGCACGACATCTTCCTGGTTGCCTTCCGTCGGCACCGACTGCACGCTCGCGGGTGTGGCCAGTATCCGGCAATCGGCCACCAGCGCCGCGGCGGCGATCTGCGCGATCATGAAGCCCGACTCGAGGCCCGGATCATGCGCGAGGAACGCAGGTAGCCCCGACGACAGATCGGGGTTGACCACCCGCTCGAGCCGGCGCTCGGACAGGCCGGCGAGCGTCGTCAACGCGATCCCGAGGACGTCGAGCGCGAGGGCAATCGGCTGCCCGTGGAAATTGCCGCCCGAGACGATGTCGTCGCCGAAGACCAGTGGATTGTCCGTGGCTGCGTTCAGCTCCGTCGTGACGAGCTGCTCCGCAAAGGCGAGTCCCTCGCCGACCGCGCCGAGCACCTGCGGCGTGCAGCGCAGCGAGTACGCGTCCTGGACGCGCGGATCGTTCTGCCGGTGCGACTCCCGAATCTCACTGTCGGCGAGCAGATCGCGCAGCAGCGCGGCGGAGTCCCGCTGCCAGCGATGCGGGCGGGCGTCGTGGATGCGGGCTTCGAACGGGTCGGGCGAGCCGCGAACCGCCTCGAGACTCATCGCCGCGGCGGCATGCGCGGCGCGCCACAACGTCCAGCCATCCGAGACGAGCAGCGCCGCGAGGCCGGTCTGCGCCTGCGTCCCGTTCACAAACGCGAGGCCCTCTTTCGCCTCGAGCGTGACCGGGTTCGAGACCTTCACGTCCCCTTCCCCGATCATCGCCAACGCCAGATGCGACAGAGGGGCGAGATCTCCCGAGGCGCCCACGCTGCCCTGCGACGGGACCGTGGGGTGCAGCTTGCGGTTCAGCATCTCGACCAGCAGCTCTGGGATCAGCGGGCGGACGCCGCTCGTCCCCCGCAGCAGCACGTTGGCACGCAGCACCATCATGGCGCGGACCGCATCGACCGGCAGCGGCTCGCCCACGCCGGACGCGTGACTGCGGATCAAGTTGAGCTGCAGTTGCCGCGCTTGCTCCGGCGGAATGCGCACGTGCGCCAGCTTGCCGAACCCGGTGTTGACCCCATAGATCGTCTGCCCACGCTCGACCGCCGCTTCCACGGCTTGGCGGGACGCTTTGACGGCCGCGAGGGCCTTGGGATCGATCGCGACCTGCGCGGCCTTGCGCGCAACCGCGACTACGTCCGCAATGCTGAGGGAATGCCCATCCAAGGTGACGGCAGAATGGGAAGGCGGAGACTTCGGCATGGGGACCAAAGCTAAGGCGCCGGAGTGGCTGTTGACCACTCCGGCGCCTGACCGACCTGGACGTCCCTATTTCGAGCCTGAAACTCCGGTGCCAGTGGCCATAGCGACCGACTGCCCGGCGCGGATCTGCAGCTCAGGGTTGCCTGGATCGGTTTGGAAGCTCCAATCGAAAATCATGTAGTCCCGGCCCACGTGCGTGACGCGGAGCGCGCCATAGCGCAGCGTGGTGCCTTCGACGATCTCGAAGACGTAACCGTAGCCCGGAACCGCCTGGATCATGTTGCGCGTGTATCCAGATAGCGGCGCATAGTCGATCGAGGTCAGATCGGCGACGGGGCCGGTCCCGTACTGACTGACCCGCGTCCCGGAGAACCCGGGCACGAGCCAGAGCGTCGAATCGGCCGGGTCTTGATAAACCCAAAAGTCGATGCTGGTCAGATTGCCGTCCTGCACCAATCCGAGCTCCGACGCCTGTGTACGACCGTCGCCATTCACGTCCTGCCAGAACCGGAAGCCGGATTGCGGCTGGTTCTTGTTGTAGGCGAACGCGAGCGTGTTGCGCGCATCGGGACGCGGCGTGTCCTGGCGCAGCGGCGACCAGAGACTCTCGTAGCCTTCACGGCTGACGGCCGAGATCCCGAAGCACCGCGGCACCCCATTTGTCATCGCGCTCGCCAGGAATTCAGGCGCCACGGTCGTGCCCTCGAGGAGCCAGTCCGTGCCGCACAGCGCGGCATCGAGATCATAGTCCGTGCTGTAGATGCGATACCACTTGAACCGGGTCGGCGCCGAGAGGTACGAGCTGTCGTCCCACTCGAGGTGAATCGAGCCATTCAGCGAAATCGATGTCAGCCACCCAGGCGACTCGAGCTGCAACCGCTCGTCCACCGTAATCATGTTGCTGCTGCCGCTCTCGTTGCCGTTGTCGTCCACCGCCGTCACCAGGTACTGCAGGTGCGGGACGCCGTTGTCGTGGAACGTGTTGGAAGTGGTTTCGCCGCGGAGATCGAAGGAGCCGCTGCTGGATGCGCGCGAGTAGATGCGATAGCTCGTGAGGTTCGCGTCGGTGACGTCGTCCCAGAAGAGCAGGATGCCCAACGGGCGATTGGGATCGCCGCTCGGCTCGAGCTCGTACGACAGGTTCGCCGGGGTGGAAGGTCCGTTGCCGTTGCCGCCGCCGCCGTCCACGACGGACGTTTGGCATGCAGCAGTCGCCAGCAGCACCAGGGACAGGAGCGGTCGCATAAAAAAACCTCGGAACGGGGATCGCCCGTGTGTAAGCACGGGTCATGCCTGAAGGGAAGTGACTGATTTTGTGAGAGTTACTGGGGAAGCTGGCCTGCGCGTGTCTCCCGCAGAGGACATTCTCAGCGCACGTACGTGCTCTGGTCGTAATCGAACTTGATGTCGGGCTGGTCGCTCAGGGTGATGTTGAAGCTGAACGAGAAATTGCCCGTCGCCGTCCGGTTGAACGTGAAGCTGGCCCGCCAGCGCCGCAGATCCCGCTGGAACGAGAGGGAGTGGAAGGTGAACTGCTGCAGCGCGAAGTCGAACTGCGTGCTCCAGTTCGCCGTCCAGTTGCGCGTGGGGGTGAACGACATATTCAGCGCGGCGGTTCGCCGGCCCGGCACGTTCCGCAGTGCCGGCAGCGTATCGAAGCGGCTCCGCGAGCTGGAGAGCGAGACGCCCAGGTTGAAGCCCCGGCCGGCACCCATCCTGCCCGCACCCGTGCCCCGTGGCGCGTATGGGATCCGCGTATTCTCGGAGTAGCGCCGGAAGTTGCTGGGGCGCGACAGCGTATCCGATACGCCGGTAGTGTCCGGACCGGGCGCCTGCTGCCGCGGCCGCAGTCCGAAGATGCGACCGACACCCTGCAAAGTCGCTGGTGTGATCGTGAACGAGGCCGACACGCTCTGCAGGAACGGGCTGAACTTGGCCGAGTCGGTGCCCACCGAGCCCTTCCAGAGATCATGCGTGATGGACAGCTGAAAGCCGGCCAGCAGGTCCGAGAGGAACGTGTTGGTCAGCGTGGGGTTCTCCCAGCCGGTCCGACCGGGCAGCTTGGCCGCCTCAAAGTTATAGCCGATCGCGCTGGTGCTGATGCTCAGCAGCCGGATTTTGCGATCTTCTCGCCCGCTTGTGGTGTCGCCCGCCGGCGGCTTCACCTTCGCTTCGAAGTTCTGCGATAACTGGACGCTGATCGTCTGCTGCGGATCGGAGCGCAGGTTGACCGTCCGCCCGCTGGGATCGACCGCATGGGCAAACTCCTTCGAGACATCCGCCTTCGGCGCCCACTGCCAGCTCACCTGGGGCGAAAACGAGTGCCGGATGCGGGAGAACGGACCAAATCCTGGAAAGAATCCGAAGAACGTGGGCGTGACGCTGGCGCTGAACTGCAACCGTTTCCCCTGCTGCACGAACTGGCCGCCGGTGAATTGGTTGCGAATCATAAATGGGCCGGCGCTCGTCGCATTCACGATCGCCACGCCGGGCTGCAGCTTCCACGAGCTCGCGAAGAACGACGGCAGATTAATGCCGGTCTGCCACTCGACGCGCGTCTCGAACGCTTTGGTAAACAGGACACGGTCAATGGCGCCTGTCGTATCGCGCAAGGGGACCTCCGGTTGCCGCCCCAGCGTTCTGCCGTCCGTGATCTGCAAGTTGTTAGCCCAGTTCCAGCGCCCAATGCGCAGGGGCGTAGAGATGGTCATCGACGTGTGGCGGACGTCGTTGAAGAGGTGCAGCGTGTCGAGGCGTATCGAGTCGCCCGGCGGGGCGGGAATGAGCAGCGTGCCGTTCGCCTGATGAAACTGCTGGTCATTGGTGAACGCGAAGGCCGGTGACCACGCCATCCACGGCGTAATGTTCACGGTGGACGGCGTCAGATTGATGCTCGGAAATGTCTGTGAGATGTTGTCGGATGAGAGGTCCTGCGATCGCGTGCCGCCGACGTTGAGCGTGCCCCACGCAAAGCGCCGCTCGAAGTTCAGGCTCGAGTTGATGCGCGCCGTGACCTCCCAGGGATTTGTCGAGTTGCGCTGGACCAGGCTTCCGTTGGTCGCATAGAGCACGTTGGCGTTGAATGAGGTCCGCGAGCTGAACCGCTGCGAGTGGTTCCAACCGATCGTGGTGTTGACCCCTTTGTGGTCGAGCTCCGCCATCCGCGTGAAGCTCAGCTGTCCGCTCATGAACCGGGAAATCACGTGGTACTGGGCCTGGCTGTGAAACTGCATGTACCGGCCCGAGAACCAGTCGCCGGCGACCAGCACATCGACGTAGTCGTTAACGGCGAAGTAGTAGCCGAAGTCGGAGATGTGCCGGGTATAGTGCCGGCTCGGCCGCACGAGATCGTTCACGCCAAAGCGCGGGAATAGAATACCGCTGCGGCGCCCGCCGCGGATGTCCTGAAAGATGAAGGGCAGCCACATGACCGGGACGTCACGGACGTAGAGGACGGCAGGTCGCGCCACCATCGTGCGCTTATTGATCCATTTCACCCGGCCGGCCGCGAAATGGTAATCGGGCACGGGCTGTGGATCGGACGTGAACACCGCCTCACTCGCATACACGCGCCGCGAATTCGAGTCGTTGGCGAATGCCTTGCCCGTCACAATCCAGAGGACGCCACCCTGCTGAAAGTCGGTCAGCGCGTCCCGCACAGTCCCGCGGTGCTTGCAGGTGTCGTAGCGCATCCCTTCCCCGACGAGAACGGTTCCCTGGTCGAAGAGCTGCGGATTACCGCCGGCATCCAGCCGGCAGCTCGCCTCCCGATAGCGAATCGAGTCAGCCTGCACCTGCGTGCCCTCCCGCTCGACATAGGCCTCGTGGCGCAAGAAAATCGTCTGGCTGTCGCCGACCACGAGCATGGTGTCGCCCATGTAGCGCGTGACCTGGAAGCCCTGGAGCTTGAGCAAGGAGTCCATGACAGGATCAGCGGGTGGGAATGAGCGAGACGGTCCGGTGGGGAGACCACGTTTTTGAGCCGCGCTGTCCACGTTGGCGCGGCGGCCCGTGTCGGGCTGAGCCCCCCCCCCTCCCGGTGGCTTCACCACCCCGGTCGTGTCCCGCGTAACGCGCTGCGTTTGCGGTGGCGGAGGGGGGGGTGGAGGATTCTGGGCTTGCACCGACCCCGCGCCGAGCAACAACAACAGCAGTGTGGCGGCCGCCGTGCGGCGCGCTCGGCGCCGGCTTGCAACCCACGCGCACCAGATGCTGATCTCGTACAACAGCAGGAGCGGGACCAGCATCAACATCATCGAGACTGCGTCGGGCGGCGTCAGAATTGCGGCCAGGAATGCCGCAATCACGATCGCGTACCGCCGCTGCCGCCCGAGAAACTGCGGCGTAACGATGCCGAGTGCCGCCAGGATCGTTACGACCAGCGGCAGCTCCGCGACCAAGCCGCACCCTGCCACGAATGGCACGGCCATCGCAAAGTAGCGGTCGATCGTGATCATCGGCGTGAGGTCCGAGCGCGAGAAGCCGATGAGCACCTTGAGCGCGGCGGGAAGGAGCCACTCGTAGCAGGCGATCGCCCCGGCGAGAAACAGCACAGCGCCCACGGCCAGCGCCGGCACGATCAGCCGTCTCTCCCGCTCGTACAGCGCGGGGGCCAAAAACGCCCAGATCTGGTAGATGATGAGGGGCGATGCGACCAGGCAGCCGAGCGCGAAGGCGACTTTCAGTGTGAGCATGAACGGCTCGGCGGGGCTCGTGAAAATCAGCCGCCCGCCGGGCAGATACGGCGCGATCGGTTGTTTGAGAATCTCGATGATGTCGATCTTGTCGAGCAGGAACCAGCCGAGGACCGTCCCGGCGACGATGGCCAGCAGACTCCGAAGGATGCGCCAGCGCAGCTCCTCGAGATGATCGAGAAACGGCATCTCACCGCGTGCAGTCATCGGGGGTCCGGCAGGGGCCAGCAGCCGTTACGGCTTGAGACGCTGTTGGTTTTGCCGCGCGAGGTCAGCTTCGGGTGAGCGGGGATAGCCCGTCATCACCCGGTTATAGAAGGTCCGCGCCGTTGGCTTGTCGCCCCGCTGCTCGGCGAGCAGCCCCAGCTTGTACAGCGCCGAAGGCGCTCGCGACGAATTAGCGTAGGTCTTCACGACTTGATCGTACACCACGGCCGCGGAATCGGGTGCAGCCTTCTCGAAACTTTCGCCGATATAGAACAGGGCGTCGGGCGCCCGCTCATGGGTGGGGAAAACGCGCAGGAATTCCCGGAATCCCAGTCGCGCGGTGGCGAGGCTGCCGCGGCGGTACTGCTGCAGGGAGAGGTCGTACATCTGGTCGGGCCCCGGTCCGGCCGGGTTCCCCGAGGGGCCAACCGGAACACCCCCCGCGCCTGGGTCAGGCGCCTGGGAGCGGGCCTCCAGCCGTGAGCGGAGCTCACTCAGTCGCTGCTGGCTTTGCCCCGTCAGCTCCTGCACCGAGACGAGCTGTTGCTGGACGGAAATCAGCTCGGTGCGCAGATCGCCTCGCATCTGGACGAGATACGCCTGCTGCGTCGAGAGCGCCTGCTGCAGCCGCCGGACCTCGAGCAGGATGGTATCCCGTTCCGCCGCCCGCGCGGCGTCGCTCTTGGCCAGATCGGCCTGCAGCCCCTGCACCTGGAGCTCGACCTTCCGGACGTCGCCTTTCAGCGCGCAGCCGGCGGCGAGCCCCAGGGTGAGGACGAATGCGCTACGGGCGGCGGAGATTGTCACCACCACTGATGACTTCGAATTCCGCACGCCGGTTCTGCGACCATGCCGACTCATCGTGTCCATCGACCAGCGGCCGCTCTTCGCCCCACGACTGCGTCTCGATGCGGCCCGCATCGATGCCGTGGCTCACCAGGTACTGCTTGGCGGACTGCGCCCGGCGGTTGCCGAGGGCGAGGTTGTACTCGTCGGAGCCACGCTCGTCGCAGTGCCCGCCTACCCGGATGCGTAGGTCAGGGTTGGCCTGCAGAATGGCGACCTTCTGATCGAGCGCGCCCATGTCGTCGGAGCGGATGTTCGACTTGTCGAGATCAAAGTGGATCATAGCCGCCAGAGTATTGCGTACCTCCTCGCCAGCGCGTGACAGTGCTGCCAGCGAGTCAGCTTCGCGCTGCTTGCGGAGGCGGTCGGCTTCCTCCTGCGCTGCCCGGTTCGCCGCGTCGATCGAGTCGCGGATCCGTTGGTTCTCGGCCGCGGTATCCACAGCCGGCGCCGGCGCGGCCTCGGGGGCCTTCTTGCCGCCACAGGACGATGCCGCGATCATAGCGGCGCCCAAGCCCAGCGCGAGGAACAACGATACCGATTTCATCCTGTCTCTCCGATCAGGGGGTGGAAGAAGGGGCCTCCGAAAGCCGTGGAGACCAGGCCGGCAAACGCGCCCCGCTCTGCTGCAGCAACGGCCTGATACGGCCGGTCTCGAGATCGATGATCCATAACTGACGGTAACCCGACCGGTCGGAAACAAAGGCGAGGTGGCGGCTGTCGGGCGCCCAGGTTGGATCCTCGTTGCGTCCCACCGACGTGAGCTGCCGGACCGTGCGAGTGCGAACATCCAGCACGAACACCTGCAAAGTCCCCGCCACGTCCCGGTGAAACGCTACCGACTGCCCGTCGGGCGACCACTCCGGCGCGTTGGACGACCCGGTGACGCCGTAATCGAATGGCGCGAACAACTGCTGGTCGGTGCCGTCGGCCGCCATCTCGTAGATCTGCGGCAGACCCGGTCGCGTCGAGACGAACGCGATCCGTTGCCCGTCCGGGCTGAACGTCGGGGACAAGTTGTCTGAAAAACGCCCCACGGTCAAGCGCCGTAAGCAACAGTTGCTCTTGACGTTAATCGTGTACAGATCGGTGCCCTCTTCCGTCGCGCGACTGAACGCCAGGGTCTGCCCGTCGGGAGAAAAAGCGGGGGTGAAGTCGAGCGCGCTTCCCGTGGTCGAAACCGCGATCCGCTTGCCAGTCCCCATCTCTTGCAGGTACAGCCAGCCCTTGCCCGCCTGAAACTCCATGTACGCGAAGTGCTGCCCATCCGCGCTCCACGCGGGCGACATCGCCTGACGATTGGTCGACGAGACGAGCTCCTGATCGGCGCCGTCCTCATCGATCTGATACACCTTGCCATCTTTGACGAACAGCACGCGTGTCGCCGCGATTCCGGGCGTGCCGAGTGCCGCCTGTACCGCCTGGTCGGCGAGGCGATGCACGGCCATCCGGAAACCGGGGTCGCCGGGCCGCGGCAGCTGCGCGCGCACCGTACGGCGAATGCCCGCCGCAGCAATGTCGTGGAGCGTCGCCACGGTCGTGTCGCCCGCGGCGGTGATGTCGAGCGCGAAATCAGCTCCGAGCGCCTGATACAGCGGATAGTTCAGCCCGCTGCCCGCCTGCGCGCCGCCTGTCGCCGCCGTTCCCGCTCCTGGCCGGCGTCCGGTGGCGCGCGCCGGCGTGGACGTACCCGCGAGCCGGATCGAGTCGCCGCCGGGAAGGGTGATTACCTCGAAGCGATCGCTGTAGTCCAGATCCCGCGCGACCATCACGCGGACGGAATCGAGTCCCATGCCAGTCCGCGGCAGCATCACGAGTCCGGGACGGACACCCGGACGATAGACGATGCCGATGCGGACGCCGCGGTCGATGGCGCTGGTATCTTGGGCGGTTAAGCGGTTGAGCGGTTGAGCGGTTAGAAGAACCGCGCAGCCGCAAACCGCCAAACCGCCCAACCGCCCAACCGCCGTCATTGGCGCGTCCCCGAGAAATAGAACCGCACAAACAGCACGTCCGACTGCCAGCCGTCGGGAAGCGTCCCGAACGCGCGGAAGCGTCCCGCCTCCTCCACCGCCCCTTGCGCCTCGAGATCAAACGCGAAACTGCCTGAGCGGCGAATGAACTGCAGGTCGGTCACCGAGCCGTCGCGATGCACGAAGAACGACACCTCCGCCTCGAGCGGCGTGCTCTGCGCGGGCCGCTGCCAGCGCCGCAACACCTGCGACACGATGTTCTGCAAATACTCGGGGAACGGAAACGCCACACCTTCCGTGCTAACGGTGGCGACGTCATTCCCCGTCGACGGCGTTTCGCCCGGAAGCGGCTGGTTGGTCGGCGTCGTGCGCGGCGCTGCTTCTCGGCGGGTCTGATCACGATTGGGGGGTGGCGTGGCCCGCGACACGGTGCTCTGCGGGCGCTTGGTCTCAGGAATCGGCGCCGGCTTCTCTTCGGCCGGACGGTCGAACGCCTCAGGCGCCTTCCGCGACTCCATGTCGGCCGCCGGTGCGGCAACGAGGTGCACGCGATACGTCGGCGGCAGGCGCTTCTGTCCGCTGGGCGTGCCGAACAGCAGCAGGCCCACCACGCCGTGTACCACGAGCGTGCCTGTCATCGCCATTCCCACTGGGGCCGGCGCCCGCCGTCCTCTCATCGGTCGATCGTCTCCGGTTCCGCGACGAGTCCCACATCCTGTACACCCGATCCACGAATGACAGCCAGCACCTGGACCACGCGGGCATACGCCACGCGGCCATCGGCTCGCAGATACACCCCCGTGGGCCGTTTCGTTCGCACGAAGGCCGGGAACGTGGCTGCGAAGTCGTCGTAGGACAGCCCCGCCTGATCGAGGTAGATCTTGCCATCCGCATCGACGGTGACGACGAGCCCCTGCTTCGGCTCGATGGCCCCGACCTGCGCGTGCGGCAGCCGGACATCGACGCCTCCCTGCATGATGGGGGCGGTAATCATGAAGATGATCAAGAGCACGAACGCGACGTCCACGAGCGACGTCACATTGATGTCGGCATTGAGCGGCAGCTCTCCGTGACCACGGAGCCCGCCGCCTCCCAGCAGCCCACCGGCCATTAGATCCGTCCTTCCCGCGCCAGGGTCCCGACGATCTCCTGGGCGAAGCCCTCGAGCTCGCCGGCGAACAGCCCGAGCCGGTTGACGTAGAGGTTGTAGGCCATGACCGCGGGCACGGCGACCGCGAGACCGCCGACCGTGGTCACCAAGGCCTCAGCCACACCGGGTGCCACGGCCGTGATGTTGCCGGAGCCACCGACCGCGATCCCGATGAACGCATCCATCACCCCGAGCACCGTGCCGAGCAGGCCGAGCAGGGGGCTGACGGAGCCGAACGTCGCAAGCCACGGAATGAAGCGAGCGGCTGTATCGCGTTCGGCTGCGACTTCCTTGGCCAGCACCATCCGGAGCGCTTCAAGCTGAGTCGTCGTCAACGTCGTCGCTGCGGTGGCGGCCTGGGCAGGGTTGGTTGCTACGCCCGTTCCCTTCAGGGCCCCTGGTTTCAGCTCGGAGAAGAAATGCACCGCCTCACGGAGAAGCCGATTGTACGGAGACGCCGGTAACCGCATGGCAGCGTGGTAGGCGTCTTCCAGACGCGGGGCCTTCTCGACCTCGGCCAGGAACCGGTCGGCCAGCTGACGCATTTTTCGGAATTGCCACCACTTCAGCACGATCAAGTACCACGAGACGAGCGAGAAGACGGCGAGGATCGCGAGCACGAACTGTGTCTCGCGGCTGGACGTGAGCACCAGCTCCCACGGCGTCGTCGGGATTGCCCCTCGTACCTGAAAGACCACCTAACCTCCTCGGTATCCGTGCGGGTGTCGCTGGTGCCACTGCCAAGCGCTGCTCAGAATCTGCTCGAGCGACGAGTGCGACGCGCGCCAGCCGAGCACCTTCGCCGCGCGCGTCACGGCGGCGACCAGCTCTGGTGGATCACCGGGCCGGCGCGGCCGTTCGACGGCTGGCACGGGCCGCCCGGTGACGTGTCCTGCGGCATCGATGACTTCGCGCACCGAACGCCCCGTCCCGGTCCCCAGATTCACCGCTACCGGTGCTCCCCCGCCATCCAGTTTTAGGTCCAACGCTCGAAGGTGTGCGTCGGCGATGTCGGTGACGTGAACGTAATCGCGAACGGCCGTCCCGTCCGCGGTCGGGTAATCGGTGCCATAGACCTCGACTGCCTCGCGCTTACCGAGCACGGCGCCGAGCACGTTCGGGATCAGATGGGTCTCCGGATCATGATCCTCTCCCCGCTGGTCGGTCGCACCGCACGCGTTGAAATAGCGCAGGCTCACGATGCCCATCCCGCTCTCTGGAGCCACTTCGGCCAGCAGCCGCTCGAACTCCCGCTTCGTCTCACCGTACGGATTGACCGGCGCCTGGGGCGTGTCCTCCGTAATCGGAACCTTGGCCGGATGACCATAGACGGCGCATGACGACGAAAAGACAAACCGGCGTACTCGCGCCTGTACGGCCAGCTCCAACAGTACACGGGCAGCCGCCACGTTGTTGGTCACATACACCTGGGGCTGGGCCACGGATTCGGCGACCAAGGCGTAGGCCGCCAAGTGGATGATCGCCTCGATGCGCTCTTGATCCAGCAGAGCCTCGAGCAGCTCGCGGTTCCCCACCCCGCCTTGAACGAATGAGGCGCCCCTGGCCACCGCTTGGCGGTGCCCCCTGCTCAAGTCGTCGAGGACGACGACCTCGAAGCCTCGCTCCAGAAGTTGATCGACGACGACACTACCGATGTATCCCGCGCCCCCCGTGACGAGGATCTTGCTCACGCGGGCGGCTCCATTCCAAACAGGCGGCGCAGCGCCTCGAGCAGGCCGTACCCGCGGCCCTCCTCCGCCGCCTGTTTCAACGCAATGGTGGGCTGGTGCAGGAGCTTGTTGAGCAGCGACTGGCTGAACTGCTCGATTTGCATCCGATCCTCGGGACTCAAATGCGAGAGCTGACGCAGCGCCCGGTCCAGCTCCGTAGCGCGCAGCGTGTCCATTTGCTGGCGCCATTCCTTGATGGTCGGCACCACGCCGAGGCCGCCGTACCACGCCCAGAACAGATCGGTCTCCTCTTCGACGATGCGCTCGGCGGCCGGAACCTCGTCACGCCGCCGCGCCGTGGCCTGGGCGGCCACCGTCTGGAGATCGTCGATGTCATACAGAAACACGTTTTCGATCTGCGCAATCGCCGGGTCGACGTCGCGCGGGACTCCGAGATCGAGGATACAGAGCGGCTTGCCGCGGCGCGCCCCCCCCCCGATGACCGCGCCAACACGTTCCCAGGTGACGACCGCGTGGGGCGCCGCCGTCGAGCAGAGCGCGATGTCGGTCGTGGCAAAGTGGGGCCAAGCTTCTTCCAGCGAGACCGCCTTGCCGCCGAGCCGCTCGGCAATGGCGCGCGCCCGCTCGTGGGTACGATTGGCGACGAGGGTGATCTGCACGCCCTCATCGCTGAGACACGTCGCCGCGAGCTCGGCCATGTCGCCGGCGCCGAGAATCAGGGCACTGCGCCCGGCGAGATCGCCGAAGATCTTCCCCGCCACTTGGATCGCGGCGGACGCGGCGGAGGCCGTTCCCATGCCCAGCGCCGTCTCCGTGCGAACGCGCGAGCCCACGTGCAGCGCGGACTGAAACAGCCGGTGGAGCACCGGGCCGGCCTGGGCGCGCGAAATCTCCCACGCCTCTCGGACCTGTCCCTGGATCTGCGATTCACCGAGGATCATGGAATCGAGTCCGGACGACACGCGATACAGGTGGCGGACGGCATCGCGGTCGCGGGCGATATACCCGTATTCGCGGGCTCCATCAGCGGGTTTCGTCGCCAGCCGCTCGCCAAGCAGCGCCCAGACGGCGTCGAGCGCGGGCTCGTCATCGGCGACCAGATAAAACTCGGTGCGATTGCACGTGGAGAGCAGCACGCCTCCGCTCGCTCCCGCCGCCAGGACCTTGGCGAGCGCCGCCGGCACCTCGTGCGCGCCGTGGGTGAAGCGCTCGCGCACATCGAGCGGCGCGGTGCGGTGATTGACCCCGACCAGCTTGATTCCCAGGCCCGTATGACCCGTCACAGGAAGCGCTCGGCGCCCGGCTGTGTGAGTTTCAGCGCGACGTAGACCAGCAACACGGCGCCGAACCCCGCAATACTCGCCACGGCGGCACGGCGGCCCGCCCAGTGCCGCACGACGCGGACCCATACGGCCCAGCCCAGTACGACCCACGTAAACACTCCCCACACGATCTGCGCTTTCGCCGCGTGGAGACCGCCGGAGAATTGGGCGCCATACCCCAGCGCGAGTAACACGCCCATCGTGAGCGCCGGAAATCCGGCGACCAGCGCAAGGTGATTGAGCTGGTCGAGCCGCTCGAGCGGTGGGAAGAGCTGAAAGATCTGCCCGAAGCGCCGCGACTTGAGCTCACGGAACTGGAGGAGGTAGAGCGCCGCCGCGATGAACGCCAGCGCCATCAGTGAGAGGCCCAGCGCGCTCAGCGCAACGTGCAGGATGAACCACGCGCTCTGGCTGCCGCTCCCTGCGCCAGTCAGCCCGGCACCAGGAGTCAGGCCACTCAGGATCGCGAGCCCGACAAGGCCGGTGGCCAGCGGACCGGCGAAAAACGACACTGCGGAACCCCGCAGCAATCGCTCGCTCGCGAGCTGGAGCAGGACGAGACAGAACGCCAGCATGGACAGCGCCGGCCCCAAGCCGATGGGCGTGAGCCGCGAGATGGCGACGACGTGAAATGCGGCACCTGCGCAGGGTAAGGCGATCGTGAGGGCGCGCGGTGTCGCCCGAAGCCGGCCGCCGATGAGCGGCGCCAGCACGAAGACCGTCGCCAGTCCATACAGCGCTAACGCAATGAGATGCAGGTTGACTATCACGGCAGTTGCCAGCCGGGCCCAGCAGCGTGGGCCCGGCCGCCTGTCAGGACGGCATCTTCTTGATCAGCCGTACCGGAAGACCCGGGTCCAGCGCGGGATTGTTGATTTGCAACAGTAGACCAGTGGCCGACCGCTCGCGCGTGTGCACGATCATCATCACTGCGCGGACCTCTTCCGATGCGGCGCCCTCAAAATGCTGCGCCGGTTTGTAGACCTCGAAGATGTCGCCGATGCTGACACCGTCACGACGGCCCTTGTCGATGAAGTAGAACTGTTGAGCACCCGCGATCGGATGCGGGTCGCGCGCTCTCAGCAGCTTACCCGTGAGCCCCTGGGCGACCGGCGTCGGACGCACCTGACCCGGATCGCGGAACGGCTCGAGCGGCATCGCCACGGCGCCATCGTGAATGCGCCCGAACTGCGCGATGATTTCCGAGAGCACCTGCTGATTCTCGACCGACGTCACCCGCGCAATCCCGATCGGCACGACGACGTCGCCCCAATTCCCGGACTCGAGGCCCGGATCGAGGCGGGCGAGCAGGAGTGAATCGCCGACGTGATACGCGGCATTATGGGACGGCCGGATCGAGAGCTCCTGGAACTGCCCCGCGGAGCTGCGTTCCGACAACCGATGGATGGCGGGCACCGCGGTTCCACCAACCACCTCGGCCCATGGCAGTCGTTCAGCCTCACTGAGGAACCCGGCGGCGTAGAACTCGCCGGCGCGGACCGGACGATACGGCTGATGGACGTAGGCGCGCAGCACATCCTGCACCACCTGCTCGTTGGTGCGGCGGCGATCGAAGATCGTCTCGTTGGTTTCAATGATGTTCGGGGGCGGCGCTTCCACAACCAGCGGCGCCGTGTCCGCGGGAATCGTGTCGATTGCCGCAGTGTCCAGCGGAACGACGGCGGCGATCGTGTCACCACCAACGGCCCGCACCGTATCGGCGGCGCCGGTTTGTGGCACCGACATCGTGTCACCACCCTGCGCGATAACCGACATCTCCGACAGGTTCAGGACCTCACCCGGATAAATCCAGTGTGGGTCTTCGATGATGTTGGTGTTGAGGCGGTAGATCTCCGGCCAGAGCAGCGGGTCGTTGAAATACATCTGCGAGATCGACCACAGCGTCTCACCGCGGGAAACGGTATGACTATTGGGAACCTGTCCCTGGAAAGCGCCGGCCGCTTGTGCCGTGTCCTGAGGGGCCTGGACCGCCTGCGTGGTGTCCCGCGTTTTGGTTGTGTCCTGCGCCGGCAGGACGCGCCACACCAGCGGCAGCGCCGCCAGGGCCAGTACCGCAGCGCGACTAGAACGGCAGATCGTCGTCCTCCTCATCCAGCGCCTCCGGGAACGCGTCGAGCGATTCTGGGGCTTTGCCGCCAGCCTCCGCGGCCCCCTTCGCAGCAGTTCCCGCCCCTGCGCCTACCGGGGCGGCTCCGCCTCTGGACCCCAGCATGATCAACTCACGCGCGATGATCTCGGTGACGTAGCGCGTCTGTTTCTCGCGATCTTCCCACGTCCGGTACTCGATCCGCCCTTCGATATAGACCTTGTCGCCCTTTTTCAGATACTTCTCGGCGACATCGGCCAAGCCGGAACCTTTGTTGTTCCAGCAGATAACCCTGTGCCACTCCGTCTTTTCCTGCTTTTCGCCCCCGTTGCCGGTCCACTGGCGGCTGGTCGCCACCGAGAGGGTCGCCACGCGGGAGCCGTTGTTCGTGCTGCGTACCTCGGGATCCGCACCCAGATTCCCGATGAGTTGGACCTTATTGAGACTGCGGCTCACAACAACCTCCGACGATGAAGCGGGTTAGGGCCCAAGGGTGCCACACACTATATAAATCGCAAGTCATTCTGTCAACCAAAGATACGCCACCTGTACCGAAGTTATGCATCAAGTCTAAGGACAATCGCGTCCTCGACGGGCCGACGGTAATACCCCTTCCGGCGACCCACCTCCTTGAAGCCGTGCGCAGCGTACAGCGCACGCGCAGGGGCGTTCGACTCGCGAACCTCGAGGTAGACGTGCCGGATGCCGCGCGCCCGGAGCGCCTCGAGCACATGCTCGACCAGTGCGCGTCCCAATCCGTGACGGCGTCCCGTGGGGGCGACGGCGAGGTTCAGGATCTCGCCTTCGTCCGCCGCGTCGAGCGCGACGACGTATCCGACGATCCGCTCTCCCTCTCCTTCCGCCACGAGAAACAACGCGAACGTCACGCAGTCGCGAAAATCCTGCGTGGACCACGGATCGCTGAATACTGCCTGTTCGATCGCGTGGACTGCGCCGACGTCGCTGGGTTTAGCGGGACGAATGCGGCAGGGGGCGGCCGTGGCACGCTCGCGTCACCGATCGCGCGCCGCGCGCCATCGTATTCGAACAAATCGAGCAACGACGCAGCGAGCGGCGGCAGGGCGTCGAGGGCAACCGGCGCGCGGCCGGTCCAGCGCTTCACCTCGTCCGCATACCGTTGCGCGCCATCCCCAACGGCCAAAACCGGTCGCCGTGGATCGGCGGCAATGAGTTCCGCAATTGTGAAGACGTCGGGAGTCACGATTGGCCGGACACCATCGTCCACGAAGGCATAGACCGCGCCGAACACCTGCCCGCGTAGCGCATCGTAGCATGCCGCGACGGTCTCGACGCCGGCCGCGTGAGCAGCCGCAAGCAAGGACGGAATCGCGAGCAGCGGTCGCGGGCGCTCCTGGAGCAGGCCTTTGGCCGCTGCCCAACCGATGCGCAGTCCGGTGAAGCTGCCGGGCCCATCGCCGACGACAATTCCCGCGATCTGCTCGGGCGGCACGTTCGCCGCGGTCAAGGTCTGCTGGATGAGCGGAATGATCTGCGCCGCATGTTGGCGTGCGCCGCGAATCGAACGCGCCACTGTCTCGTTGCCGGACTTGACGGCAACACTGGCGATGTCGGTCGCCGTGTCGATCGCGAGCCAGGGACCGTTCACGCCGCCGCCACGTCTTCGATGACGCGGCGCGTCGGTTCAGCATCGTACGCCAGACGGAGATGCCGGTCGAGCGGCGGCGCCCATGCGCCAGCCCGTTCAGGCCATTCGATCAGGATGATTGCCTGCTCACGCATCATGTCGTCGAAGCCGAGGTCGCGTGCTTCCTCGGGCTGTCGCAGGCGATAGCAGTCGATGTGATACACGGGTGTTGCTCCAGCGTCATAATGATGGACCAGCGCGTATGTCGGACTGGTAGCGCGCGCCTTCGCCCCGAGGCCGCGGCAGATGGCCTGGACCAGTGTGGTCTTGCCGGTGCCCAGCTCTCCCGAGAGCCCGATGACGGCAGGGGCGCGGAGCTGGGCGCCGATCTCCTCACCGAACCGGCTGAGCTCGCTCGCGGAGAGGCGCATCGGCAGCCTTGAGCTCCAGGAGCTGATCGCGCAGCACCGCCGCCAGCTCGAAATCGAGCTCCTCGGCCGCGGCCTGCATCTGCTGCTCGAGCATGCGGATCAGCGTGTCGCGCTCGGTCGCGTTGGCGGGACGGCGCACCGGCACCGTTCCGGGTTTGGGGGCGCGCGCGTCGGCGACGCGAGTGACGAAGCGGATGTCGCCCACCGACTTCACGATGGATCGCGGCGTGATGCCGTGCTCGACGTTGTACGCCAGCTGGGTCACGCGGCGCCGGTCCATCTCTTTCAGCGCGCGTTCCATCGAGCCGGTGACGCGATCGGCGTAGAGAATGGCTCTGCCACTGAGGTGCCGGGCGGCGCGGCCCACGGTCTGGATGAGTGAGCGATCCGAGCGCAGAAACCCTTCCTGATCGGCATCGAGCACCGCGACGAGTGACACCTCCGGCAGGTCGAGGCCCTCGCGGAGCAGGTTGATTCCGACCAACACGTCGAACTCGCCGAGTCGGAGGCCCCGGATGATCTCGACGCGCTCGATCGCGTCGATTTCCGAATGCAGGTAACGCACGCGCACGCCATGCTGCTGCAGATAATCGGTCAGATCTTCGGCCATGCGCTTGGTCAGCGTCGTGACCAGCACGCGCTCGCTCTTTTTCGCACGCAGCCGGATTTCGCTCAGCAGGTCGTCGACCTGCCCCGCGACCGGCCGAATCTCGACCGTGGGATCCACGAGGCCAGTGGGCCGGATGATCTGCTCGACGATGACACCACCCGAGAGCTGGAGCTCGTCCTGCCCCGGGGTCGCGGACACGAACACCATGCGCGGCACGAGCCCCATGAACTCGTCGAAACGCAGCGGGCGGTTATCGAGCGCCGAGGGAAGCCGAAAGCCGTAGTCCACCAGCGTCTGCTTGCGCGAGCGGTCGCCCTCGTACATCGCGCCGAGCTGCGGCAGCGTCTGGTGCGACTCGTCGATGATGCAGAGATAGTCGTCGGGGAAATAGTCGAGCAGGCACGCGGGCCGCTCGCCCGGCTGCCGGCCGCTGAAGAGCCGCGAGTAGTTCTCGATCCCGGCACACCGTCCCACTTCCATCAGCATGTCGATGTCGAAATTCGTACGGGACTCGAGGCGCTGCGCCTCGAGCAGCTTGTTCTGCGCCCGCAGCTCGGCCAGGCGCTCCCCCAGCTCGGCGCGGATCCGCGACACCGCGCGCTCGATCGTGGCGCGCTGGGTGACGAAGTGCGTCGCCGGATAGATCGCGGACTTGTCCATCTGCCGGATGACGTTGCCCGTGAGCGGATCGATCTTGGCGATGCGCTCGATCGCATCCCCCCAGAACTCGATGCGGACCGCCTGCTCGTCGTAGGCCGGGAAGACCTCGACCGTGTCGCCGCGCACGCGGAACGTGCCACGCTCGAAGCCGACGTCGTTGCGTTGATACTGTACCGCGACAAGATCGGCGAGCAGCGAGTCCCGGCCCCGCGTTTCCCCCTTCTCGGCCGTCACCAACAGCTCGCGGTACAGCTCGGGATCACCGAGGCCGTAGATCGCCGAGACGCTCGCGACGATGATGACGTCGTCGCGCTCCATCAGGCTCGACGTCGCGCGCAGCCGCAGGCGCTCGATGTCGTCGTTGATCGAGGAGTCCTTGGCGATGTACGTGTCGGTGGACGGCACGTACGCCTCGGGCTGGTAGTAGTCGTAGTACGAGATGAAGAATTCGACGGCGTTACCGGGGAAGAACGCCTTCAGCTCACCGTAGAGCTGGGCGGCCAGCGTCTTGTTGTGCGACAGCACGAGCGTCGGCTTCCCAAAGTCGCGGACGACGTGCGCCATCGTCATCGTCTTCCCCGACCCGGTCACCCCGAGCAGCGTCTGGTATTTGTCGCCGCGGACGAGGCCGGCGGTCAACTCGCGAATGGCGCGCGGTTGATCGCCCGCGGGCGGCGGGGCGTTGCCAAGCTCAAACGGCATAGGAAGGAAAGCTAACCGACGACGACTTCAGCGGGACCGCTCGAATCCCGGCGCGCGATTTCGGTCACACCTTTCACCTTGCGGACCGCCTTGAGGACCTTGTTCAGGTGCGTCTGGTTTTCGACCTCGACCAGCACCGACCCGAACACCACGCCGTCCTTGGAGGCCAGCTCGGCGCTGCGGATGTTGGTCCCCGTGCCGCTGATCGCCTCGCAGATATCCGCGTAGAGGCCGCGGCGATCCTCACCGCTGACCGCGAGCCGCACGGGGAACGCCTCACCTTCGACCTCCCGCCAGTCGATCTCGACGCGGCGGTCCTCGTCGCCCGACAGCGTGAGGAGGTTGGGACAATCGTTGCGGTGAATGGAGATGCCGCGCCCCTGCGTCACGTAGCCGACCACGGGGTCGCCAGGCACCGGCTGGCAGCACTGCGCGTACCGCACCATCAATCCTTCGACGCCGTGGATCTTGATGCCCCGTCCCAGCCGCAGCCGCTCGATCACGCGGCCGAACGCCGATGACTTCGCCGGCGGGGCCTGCGCGTCCTCGGCAGGCAGCTCGGGATAGATCGCCTTCATCACCTGGCCGAGCTGAACGTCGCCGCGCCCGATGGAGGCTTCCACCTGCTCCGCCACGCCCAACGAGAGCGTTTCGGCCGCCTGCGTCAGCTGCTCGGGCGTGGGCGGATCGAGACGCCGGCGCCGCACCTCGCGGGCCAGAATTTCGCGCCCCAGCGTCACGCTGCGCTGCTGCTCCTCTTGCTTGATCCACTGGCGGATCTTCTGGCGAGCGCGGCCGGTCTGGACATGCGCCAGCCAGTCGCGCGACGGCTTGGCCTGGGGACTGGTCAGCACTTCGATCGTGTCGCCGTTGCGAAGCGGCCGGTGCAGCGGCGCGATGCGCCCATTCACGCGCGCGCCGTGGCAGTGCTGGCCGACCTCGGTATGCACCAGGAACGCGAAGTCGATCGGCGTCGCGCCCTTGGGCAGCCGTTTGACGTCGCCGCGCGGCGTGAAGACGAAGATCTCGTCCTGGTAGAGGTCGATCTTGAGGAACTCGAGGAATTCCTCGGGGGTGTGCGCGTCCTGTTGCAGCTCGATGAGCTGACGGAACCACGAGAGATGGTGATCGAGCTCGTCGGGGCCCTTGCCGTTCTCCTTATAGAGCCAGTGCGCCGCGATACCGTATTCCGCCGTGCGGTGCATGTCGCGCGAGCGGATCTGGATCTCGTACAGCTGGCCGCCCGGGCCGAACACCGTGGTGTGCAGCGACTGATAGCCGTTCGACTTGGGGCTCGCGATGTAGTCCTTGATCCGCTCCTGCAGCGGCGTCCACGTATGGTGGATGATGCCGAGCACGTGGTAGCAGTCGGTGATGCTGTTGACGAGCACGCGGACGGCGAGGAGGTCGTAGATCTCCTCGAACGGCTTGCCGCGCTTCTTCATCTTTTTGAAGATCGACCAGAGGTTCTTGGGCCGCCCGACGATCTCCCAGCCCACGATCCCGGCGCGGCGCAGCTCGTCGGCCAGCGGCGCGCGCATACGCTCGATCGTGCGGTCGCGCTCTACGCGCCGGGCCTTCACCTGGCGGGCGAGCTGCTTGTAATCGTCCGGCTCGAGGTACTTGAACGAGAGGTCTTCGAGCTCCGCCTTGACGCCGGCCATGCCGAAGCGGTGCGCCAGCGGCGCATACAGCTCGCGCGTCTCCACCGCGATCCGGCGGCGCTTCTCGGCGGGCAGCGGATCCAGCGTGCGCATGTTATGGAGCCGGTCGGCCAGCTTGATGATGATGACGCGGGCGTCGCGCGCGACCGACATGAGCAGCTTGCGGTAGTTCTCGGCCTGCTCCTCGGCGGTCGACCGGAACGTCAAGGCCTTGATCTTGGTCAGTCCATCGACGAGATCGGCGACCTCGTTGCCGAAGTCCTTGCGCAGCCTATCCAGCGTGACGTCGGAATCCTCGACCACGTCGTGCAGCAATGCCGCCGCGATGGTCGTGGTGTCCATCTGCTGCTCGGCGAGAATCGTCGCCACGGCGACGCTATGAGACACGAAGTCGTCGCCCGACAGGCGCTTCTGCCCGTGGTGCGCCTGCGCGCTCATCTGGTAAGCGCGTGACAGGACCCCGAGGTCGAGGCGGTCGTGCTGCGCCGCAACGGCCTTGGCGAGCTCCGGCGCGAGAATCGGTGCCCCCGCCGTGCTCGTCACAACAGTCCCGCCTCCGCGAAACTCACGTACCGCTCTCCTCCCCCACTACCGATGATTACATGATCGTACACCGGCATGTCCAGCAGGCGCCCCGCGTCCACCAGCTGTCGCGTTACCGCCCGGTCGTCCGCCGAGGGCGTCGGGTCGCCGCTCGGATGGTTGTGCACCACGATGATCCCTGCCGCCGCTTCGGCGATCGCCGCCCGAAACACTTCGCGCGGGTGCACCAGCGAGCTGTTCAGAATGCCCCGCGTAATCAGCAGATCGGCCAGAATCTGACTCTGGCTGCCCAGGGCGAGAACATGAAACTCCTCGACGGCGAGGTCCCGCAGCCTGAGTCCATAGTAGCGCTGCACGTCGCCGGGACCGCGAATGCGCTGCGGCGGCGGGTCGGTCTCCGCGCCGATCCGCCGCCCCAGCTCGATGGCCGCCGCCAGCCGAGCCGCTTTGGCCCGGCCTACACCCGCAATTCCGGCCAGCTCCGCCCACGGACGGCCGGCAAGCCGTCGTAACGACCCGTCCCCGCGGGCCAGCACGTCTGCGGCCACCGCGAGTGCGTCCCTGCCCCGTGTGCCTGTTCCTAGGAGAATGGCCAGTAGCTCTTGCGTCGTCAACGCGCCGGGCCCAACGGCCCAGAAACGCTCGCGGGGACGGTCGCATTCGAGGTGCTCGGAGAGCCGCAAAGGCATGGGAAACACTAGGCGGGCGCCGACGCTCCGGCATAGCCAGAATTACGCCGTCCGGACCTAACGGCCGGTCGATTTTGGAGCGATTATTGTAGTGCACCCCGTGCCTGCCGGCCGATCCACGAGGCGACGCTGTCCGCGTTCACTCAATCCTCGTGGAGGTAGTTATGCAACCAGGATCCGCGCTCGTCACACTCACCATCACCGCCGGTCTGTGTCTCGTGGCCTGCTCGGCCGACCGGTCTGCGCCGACCGCTGCTCCCGCCGCCGCGACCGCCGCAATCACGCCGGCCATGAGCGCCAATGTGTCGGGGCCGGCAACCCCTCCCTTTAACGACGAGATCATCCTTCGCCCTGTGGGGGATGCCACCGGGTTCGGGCACGTCAAGTTCCGGCAGCCCAAGGACGCCAACCTGATCGTCAATCTCGACACGTGGGTGCGCGACCTCGCCCCGAACGCGAGCTACCGGCTGCAGCGCGCAGTGGACACGAATGTGAACGACGACTGCACGGCAACGTCGTGGTTGACGTTGGGCGAAGGGCCAACGCCGCGGGCGATTGTAACCGACGACGGAGGCACCGGGCGGGCGGCGCTGTGGCGGACACTCTCCGCCTCCCTCTTGGGCACGGAGTTCGACATCCACTTCCGAGTCATCGATGCATCGGGCGCCGTCGTGTTAGAAAGCGCCTGTTATCAGTTCGTCGTCAGTCAGTAGCGGCTTTCGCGACGGCGCGCGACGCAATCCGCCAGATCTCCGACACCCGCACTGCCGAACAGATCGGCATCGCCGCCTACTGGGCGTTGAGCGTCGGTTGCGTTCGACATCGATGCTGGTCAGGACCTGGGACGTAGCGTCGCGCGGTTCACCATTGCAGCGGAAGCTTCGGGGAATTCGGTGTTGACGGCGCGGTAGAAGCGACACTGCAAAAAGCGAGGGGCACGGTTTATCGTGCCCCTCGCTTCTTTCCTCCCCGGCCTGCCCGAGAGCCCCTTATCGCAAACCCATGCGACGCCGGAGGTCCTGAAACCGCGGGTCAGCCCGCAGGAGGGCGTAGGCCGGATCGCAGTTGATCATTGCCAGCGTGACGTCCCCATCCGCGAAGGCTCGCTCCAGCCAGGCCATGGACTCCTCGCGTCGGCCGAGCTGGGCATACTCGTCGGCAAAGCTGACCGGTCGAACGAATCCGCGCTTCGCTTGCTCTTGCAGCCGCGCGAGGCTGCGGGTTGCTCCGAGCAAACGTGCCGCCGTGTACCCGGCATTGCCCCGGCTCCCCTGGATGAGACGAACGAATGCGGTGTCCCCCCACTGGCGTTGAGCCGTCACGATCTCGTCGATGGCCGCGTCGTAGTCTCCTTGGCTAGCGAGGGCCTTCGCGAGCTCAGAGTGGGCCTGCGGGTAGATCGAGTCCAACGCAAGCTGCGTGGCGAATTGGGCCGCCGCGTCTGCCGGCCGACCCGCGCACGCCAGGACTCGGCCCAGCTGATACAGGTAGTGACGCGCCAATGGATCCAACTCGGCGGCCCGCCGCATCTCGGCCTCGGCCTCGTCGAAGCGTCCGAGAGTGCGGAGGTAGATGCCAAAGTTGTTGTGCGACTCCGGCTCGTTGGGACCCAGCTCGATTGCGCGCCGAAACTCCGGCTCCGCCGCGGCCCACCGCCAATGATAGGCCGAGGTCGCCACCGCCAGGAGCGTGTGGGCCGAGCCGAGCGTCGAGTCGATTTGCAAGGCGCGTTTGGCGGCGGCCTCCAGCAACGGAAATGCATCCCGCGACGGCATCACCCCATAGTAGGCCATGGCGCCGTACGAGTAACCCAAACCTGAATACGCGGCCGCGTAGACCGGATCACGCTCGATGGCCGCGGCGAACAGTCCACGAGCGCGTGAGATGGACTCCGGGGTCCTTTTGGACAGGAAGTATCTGCCCTGGAGGTAGAGGAGGTAGGCGTCAGCGCTCGCGGTGGTGCGATGCAGCTCCCTCAGGTCAATCGAGTCGACCAGGCGCGGTCGCAGCTGCCCTACGACGTCGCCCACCACACGTCCCTCGACCGCGAGCGCGCTCGACACCGATAGCAGAAACTCCCTGGTCCACCGACTTGCACTGGACCCCGTCAGCTCGACGGCAAGAACCAGGGAATCGCCTTGACGTCGCAGCGTCCAGGCAATCACCGCGTCGGCTTTGACCGCCTCTTGCACCTGAGCGGCGGAGGGGTTTGCGACGTGAAGCCCGGGGATGTGCGACAGCGCGGCGGTTACGCCCTCGGACAGGCCCTCGGTCAGGTACGTGAGCGCAGTGTCTTGTGTGGCATTCGTTAGAGGAAGGACCGCGACCGAGCTGCGGTGCGTTTCGGAGACGGAAAGCCACCCGATCATTGCAGTCGCGACGGCGCCCCCGACGACGGACCACAACACGCGTCTGACGGGACGCCGTCGCGCCGAAATGCGAGGTGTCGCGGCTTCAGCGAACGGCGTCCGCCGGGTGCGGATCGCCTGGATGCGCGCGGCGGTCTCAGGCGATGGTGTCGCGTCGTACTCCTTCTCCAGCCGGCGCCGGAATGTCTCGAAAGCGCTCAGCGCCCCGGCACGATCCCCCGACCGGTCCAGCAGCGCGATGAGCCGTGCCAGTCCTTTCTCGTTGTCAGGATCGAGGGCGATCGCCAGTCGAGCGGCTTGCACGGCCGTCGGCAGATCCCCTACCTGCTCGGCGCCGCACGGCCCGCGAGCTGCCCGAGACGCGTTCGCTCAGAGGCGATCCATGCTTCCAGCTCCGTTGACCCACCCGACACAAAACAGCCTTCGAGAAATCCGCCGCGATACAGTTGAAGCGCTTGTGCGGCGTGTCCCACCCTGCAGGCCTGTTCGAACGCCACGACATCACACCACACCGTGCCGGGCTCGAACGCAATCGCTTCGTCACTATGGCCGTTGAGGATTCCGTCACCGAGCTCCCGGCGCAGAAAGCGCAGTGACTGCCGCAAGGCACCCCGGGCGTGCGCGGTATCGAGGTCGGGCCAAAACAGCGCGACTACGGAGTCGCGACGAGCACCGTGGTCAGTATGGAGGGCCAGATAGGCGAAGAGGGCGAGGCGCTTCGGCTGAGCCAGGATAGAGTGGACCGCGTGTCCGTCGGTCCCCTTCAGATCCAGCGTCCCCAGCAACCGCAATTCGATCATTCAGCCACCGCCGCGACAGGCGCGCCGACCGGGGGGACGCGGCCAAGTCACGCTCCGATCACGGCTGGGTCACTGGCCGGCGCTAGTCTGCTCAATGTACGTCGGCGGGGGGTACCCGCCAGAGCGTTTCCCGCGTCCGGTCGGGGCCGGCTCGCCCGCGGAGTGTCTAAGCGCCGCGCCCAATGGAGGTTCGCATGTCAAAACTCTCGCGCATCATGGGTGTGGTGGCCGCCGCCACCGGAGTCGCCTGCTCGGACCAGCCCACGGCGCCGTCTAGAACGACGCTCTCCCCGACTGCCACGAGCTTTAATCACTTCGAGCCCGGATCGGCGAACGCCCATTTGCTGGTGACTGGTTTACGCCGTGCCCGTGGAAGCGCCGTCGGTCCTGACGGCGCGCTGTACGTCACTGAATCCGAGGTCGGCAGGATTTCGCGCGTGGACCCGGAGGACGGCACGGTGACGACATTCGCCAGTGGTCTGCCGACCTCGCCACTCGCTGCCGGCGGGGTGGTCGACGTCGCCTTCGTCAAGGGGACAGCGTACGCGCTGGTCACCATCGTCGGCTCGAACTTCGTTGCCCCGCAACCGGGCGACCCCACGAGCGTCGGCATTTACCGCGTGGACGGCCCGAATACCTTCACGCTCGTCGTAGACATCGGCAAGTTCTCAGCGGCTCATCTGCCGCCGCCCGACTTCCCAATTGGCCTCAAGACCGGCGTTCAGTTCGCGTTGCAGCCATTCCGCGGCGGGTTCCTGGTCACGGATGGGCACCACAACCGGGTTCTGCGGGTCACCCGCGACGGCGAGATCACCACCCTGCTGCAATTGGGCAACATCGTCCCCACCGGGCTGGCCGTGAGGGGCAACACGGTGGACATGACCGAGACCGGCCCGATCCCCCATCTGCCGGAGGACGGTAAGGTGGTCACGTTCAGTCTGGAGTCGCCGACCGCGACCGAGATCGCTCACGGCGCGCCGCTGATGGTCGACGTGGAGTTCGGCCGCGGACACAGGCTGTTCGCCATCTCGCAGGGCACAGGGAGCGGCGGCCCCCCCGCTACACCGGCGGTCCCCAACACCGGCGCGCTCGTAAGCGTGAACGAGGACGGCACATTCACGGTCATCAAGGGCGGGCTTGACCGGCCGACGTCGCTGAAATTCATCGGCAACACCGCCTACGTCATCACATTCGCCGGAGAGGTCTGGAAGATCACAGACGTCGGAGACGAGTCCTTGGAGGACGACGAGCCGTAGCATGGAGTGCGCGCCAACGCCGAAAATTGTCCCATTTGACTCGAACTCAATCTCAACGGGGGCACGGCACATCGTGCGCTTCCGTCGGTCAAGCCCCCGCTCCGTGGCACTTCTTGAACTTCTTGCCGCTGCCGCACGGACAGGGATCATTGCGGCCCACGCCGGCGTAGG
>WNGI01000536.1_pt1 | contig 37471 bp, 31 predicted proteins | sample 5400621 | NCBI WGS metagenome assembly WNGI01 (sample SAMN13153374, study PRJNA577476) | soil metagenome | isolation source: 20 cm soil or saprolite under Garry oak tree replicate 1 | place: USA:California | collected 2016-06-15
GTCTCTTGCTACGCGAGGCGCTGCCTACGAGGACACCCCGCCTCTCCTGCATAGATCTGCAACTGCACGCGCGCGAAGCGCGCGGGCTGCGCTCAGCCCGAGGACGCGTCTCGCCACGAGCTTCAAGGACGCTGATCCCTTTCGCGCAGGCTTGGATCGATAGATCTATGTTGGAGAGCCGATGTGTCCTCGCAGCGGCTTTTAAAGCGAGCGCGAGGAGGAGACCCGCGACCGAGCAGAGCGAGGGAGGGTAGTTAGGGGCTTCGGGTGCCCGCTAAGCGCAAGCGTGCGGGCGGGGAAAGCGAGCGTAGCCGCGAAGAGGAATACATCGGCTCGACCCGAACAGAGATCTTTCGGACCACGCACTGGCGAGCGAGAAGCTAGAACTTGAAGATCTTGCCGAGCGCTTTGCCGATTTTTTTGCCGAAATCGTTCGACCAGTCGCGCTGATTCTGCCAGTCGGGGTTCTGCTGATCGCCCATGTCGGGGCCGTGGTCGGGACACGGGATCGTTGGCAGCGGCAGCTCGGGCTTGTAGTACTCGTTACGCGTCACGGGGCACCACTCAGTCGCCAGATATCCTGTCGTCGGATCGATCGTGCGCTCCACCATTCCGGCGGGCGGATTCCACGCATTCGGTGACGGCATCTCGCGCCAGCCATTGAGATAGAACTCGGCCCACGCTGGCGCGGCAAGTCTGCCGCCCGATGCGTCGCCACTGATCGGAGCGGGGTTGTCGAATCCAAACCAGAACGCCGCGACGATCGTCGGGGTGTAGCCGACGAACCAGACGTCTGTGCCGCTGTTGGTGGTTCCTGTCTTGCCGGCGACGAGTCCCTTCACACCATAGTCGCGAATCACTTTGCCCGTGCCGTAGTCGACGACCGACTGCAGCATCGATGTCACCTGATACGCATCGCGCGGATCCATCACCTGCGTCGGATTCTGGTCGGCCTCGGGAGAAATCCAGATCGGAACGTCATCAGCGGTGGAGATGCTACGCACCAACCTCGGCCTGACGCGATATCCACCGTTCGCGAACGGCGAGTATGCGGTGACGAGCTCGATCGGCGTCACCTCCGAAGTACCAAGAGCCATCGCCGGCACATTCGGCAGCGGACTGACTATCCCATTTTTTCTGGCGGTTTGAATGATGCGCGGGATAGTGATCGCCTGGCTGACGCGAACGGTGGCAGCATTGGCCGATCTGATCAGCGCCCGGCGGAAAGTGATGCGGCCGGAATAGTCGTCGTTATAGTTTGCCGGCGACCAAACGTTGCGTCCCTGGATTACATCGATCGGATCGTCATCCACTTCGGACGAAGGCGTGTACCCCGCGGCCATCGCTGCTGCGTAAACGAAGGGCTTGAACGCTGAACCGGGTTGGCGATGCGCCAGCAGTGCGCGGTTGAACGTTCCACGCTCGTACTGGCGCCCACCGCTCAGAGCGCGGATGTCGCCGTTGCGCGGATCGATACCCACCATCGCGCCCTGTATCAGCGCGCGGCGACCAGCCTCTGATTGAATGACGGACGCCTGCCGGCGAACCGCGCGGTCAGCCGCGATTTGAGCGTTGCGATCAAGCGTCGTTCGAACAGTAAGATCGATGATGTCCGCAGTACCGCCCTGAATGATCGAGTCGACCAGTTGGCGCACTGCGTCGAGTGCGAAAGAATCGTTCGGATCCTTGGGTCTCCACTCATCGCGCGCGATCCGTAACGGTTGCGCCTGGAGCCCAGGCAGTCTGTTGGCCGAGACGTATTTCTCTTTGACCATCAGGCTCAACACCAAATTGCGCCGCTCGAGCGCGCGCTGCGGATGGCGACGCGGCGTGTAGGTTGAAGGCGCTTTGGGAAGTGCGGCGAGCAACGCTGCCTGCGGAAGAGTCAGCTGATTGACACTTCGACCAAAAAGATCCCGGCTCGCTGCCTCCACGCCGTACACGCCGTTGCCCATGTAGATGACGTTGAAGTAGAGCTCCAGGATCTGCTGCTTGGTGAGTGAGTGCTCGATCAATCTCGACAGTCGGAGCTCGGCAAGCTTCTGACGTAGTGATCGAGCCGGATATCTCCGGACTGCGAATGTGTTCCGCGCCACCTGCATGGTGATAGTGCTGAATCCTTCACGGGTGCGCCCGGCTTTGAGATTAGCAGCCAGCGCGCGAAAGAATCCGCGCCAATCGAGTCCGCCGTGCTGGTAAAACCGCCGATCTTCGGTAGCAATGAACGCCTGCTGTACGAATTCCGGGACAGCGCTGAGGGGAACGTTGACGCGTCGGACGATCTCCAATCGTCCCATCAGCCTGTTGTAGCGGTCGAGGATACGGCCGCCCTGATCGGGCTGGAAGGTCTGAATAGCGCGAGGTGTGGGGCAGCCGTCGAACCCGCAGGTCAACAGCCACACATCGGTGAAGTAGACCGTTAGAATACAAATTGCGAATAGAGCGAGCAGGATCTCGCGCTGCTTCGCTCTTACCTTCGCTAAAATCTCGGAAAAATGTATAAGTCTGTCCTCGTCGCTTTCGTTGTCGTTTCCACCGCCTGCAAGGGCAGTGCGAACTCGGCTTCCGCCGCAAACAGTAATACGGCCACTTCGACACTGGCCGCGACCGCACCCGCCCAAAGCGCTGTCCTATCAGACACCTCAGACAGGGCAACGGGTCCAGTTCCCCCTACGGAAAAGCCAGCGCCCGGTTCCGGTACCGTTACGGCTGCAGCCGGTGTAACCGCTACGTCAGCTTCCGCGCCAAGGTCGCCAGGTACGGCGAATCCCAATCGCATTCCCAACGAGATGGGACGAATAATGGTGCTGGAATATCACCTGATCACCGATCACAACAGCGCCTACGCGCGCGAGCGGGGCCAGTTCCGGAAAGATCTGGAGCTGCTTTACAATCGAGGCTACCGACCGGTGAACATGTCGGATGTGCTGGACAAGAAACTCGATTTGCCGCGCGGCATTTCGCCCGTCGTAATTGTGTTCGATGATGCCTCTCCCGAACAGTTTCGCTACATCGAGAACAATGGCAAGCTGGAGATAGATCCGACCAGCGGCATCGGCATCTGGCTCGATTTCAGGAAGACGCATCCCGACTGGAACAACAAGGCAGTGTTTTGTCTGCTCAGTGGTGCCAACGCCGGACACAACTTCTTCGGCGATCGCGGAATCCAGGGGCAGAAATCGAATTGGCGATTCCAGAAAGTGAAATGGCTTGCCGATAACGGATTCGAGCTGTGCGATCACACGCTCTGGCACGCGCAGTTGAGCAAGTATCCGGACCCGTTCGTGCAGGAGCAGATCGCGCGCAACGCGCTGGCGATCGATTCAGCGGTGCCCGGCTACAAGATCAGAGCGATGGCGCTGCCGCAGGGACTGTGGCCGAAGAATCGCGCGCTGGCCAGTCACGGATCGTGGACTGATCCGAAAACGCGCAAGACCGTGACTTACAGCTGGCCGGTGGTGTTCGAGGTCGCCGGCGGTCCCATGCGGAGCCCGTACGATCCGGCGTTCAATCCCGGCGCGACGCCGCGCATCCAGGTGATCGGGAACGCCATTGAGAACGCGATGAACAAGCTCGAACAGTCGGGCAACATGTACGTCTCCGACGGCAATCCCGCCGTCGTCGCGCGTCCTGCTGTCGGCACTACTACAGCGACTTCGAAGCGCTAGCTGCCAGTTACGGTTTATCGGCGGTCAGTCGGGCGAGGGTATCCTCTTCGGCGGCTAGCTCGCTTACACGCTGCGAGCCTCGCTCACGCCGCTAGGCGTGACGGTTCCGCGCGCATTTTTTCGCGAGTCTCTTGCTACGCGAGGCGCCGCCTACGAGGACACCCTCACCCTCCTTCCTACTGAGTCCGTAACTGCAGCGGCGCGGAGCGCCGCGGGTGGCGGCGAACTCGGCCCAACGTGCGGGCGCGCGCCGAGCTCCGCTCGGCTTTCCCGTGTGAAGCTTGCCGCCGGAGAGGAACACCCCGCGCCGACCCCGCGCGATGGATCAACAGAAAGCGCGCGACCTCAGAAGCGCCAACCCTTGAGCGTCCGAATGGCCTTGTCGAGCGCCGCGCGCTGATCAGGATGCTCGGCCGTCGACAGTAATTCCTTGTATGTGTCGATCGCGAGATCGACGGCTTGATAATCGTGCTCAGCGCCGGCGAGACTCGCGGCGTTGTCGGCGAGGTTTGCCTTAGCCAGTTGATCCTGCGGAAAGCGTTGGGATACTTGCTGCCAGCGCGCGACACGCTCTCTCGGATTTGATTCGGTGAGCGCCCACAGATGCCAGCCGGCCCTGTTGTCCGGATCGGACGCAATCGCCCGGGACGCGAGATTACCGACGACTTCGGGGCCGGCACCGATCAGCCAATAATGATTTGCCAGCGCTACCAACGCCTTTGCATCATCGGGACGCTCCGCCACTGCATCCTCGAGGGCGGGAAGCGGATCGACAAGCTCTTCGCTCCCTTGTGATGTGTGCGGCTCAGTCATGTGATGTCGGCTGCGTGCAAACAGTCATGCAACAAAGCTCCCGGCTAATAAGCTGCAAAAGCTAACCGCTCCCCGCTTCTGTTTTGTATGCCATCGGCAACGATACAATCTCGAATCTGAAGGAAGCGGCTGGACAACGACTGCGTATTACCCTACCATTCACATTGTTGCTGGACAATTGCGGCGACCGATAGTACCATTCTTGCACCAGCGCAGCCTAGTAGCGCGCCATTCCATACAGAATAGGGTTCCGGTACTCGCGTGAGTTTTTACCGCGACACGCGTGAGCCATTCGAGTAGCACTTTTCTTCTCAGCCACACCACAATTGCATGAGTGAACGCCGACGTCCTTTTCGTCGCGGCCGCAGGTCCCGTCCGTCCGGTCATCAATCTCACACTCCACTCTCCGAATCCTACGGTGATGTAGATCCGTATCTGGAGCCAATGGACCCTTCCACACCCACCCCCGACGCAGCGCAGATTCCAGACGCGCGCGACAACATGACATCACCAGCCATACCCTCTCCCGCACCGGTATCGTCTGAGACGCCGACACCAACTCCCAACCCGAATCCCACCTCCACTCCAGTGGCGAGCTCCGATTCCATTTCGGCCCCGGACGCTCCGCCGAACGGAGTGAACAACAGCGGTGCTCCCCCAACACAGCAACAGTCGCAGTACAATCCGCAAACCGGTGGCGGCCAGCAACAGCGCGAAGGGGGCGGTGGACAACATCGTGAACGGGATCATCGTCACAACGGACGGCGGGGTCGCAATCAGCGCGGTCGCGGCAGACAACGCGGCGGTCAGCAGGGCGCGGCGGGGCCACGCGTTGACCAGGGTCCGCGCGCACCGCTCGCGCCGGTCGTTCCCGATGGCGAGACGCTGGGCTGGTTCGATCCGCAGCGTGAAGGTGGCTTCATCCGTCGAGCTGCGAACAGCTATCTCGCCGAGCCCGGCGATGCGTACGTTCCGACGCAGATCATGCGGCAGTACATGCTGCGCCGCGGTGATGAAGTTTTCGCCACGACCGGACACGATCACCGGAATCGAGTCGTCGTCGTGGATGTTCAGAAGATCAACGGCGACGATCCCGCCGCCGCGGCACGTCGTCCGGATTTCGCCTCTCTCATCGCGTCATATCCCGAGCGCAAGCTCAAGCTCGAGACCGGCCGTCCGGCGAAGGGCGGACCTGAGCTGACGCGCCGGGCGATCGATCTCATTGCACCGATTGGCTACGGCCAGCGAGCACTCATCGTCGCTCCGGCTCGCGCTGGAAAAACGATGCTGCTGCAAGCAATCGTCGAGGGCGTCGCGATCAATCATCCGCAGGCGGCGTTGCTCATTCTGCTCGTCGACGAGCGGCCTGAAGAAGTCAGCGAGATGATCACCTGGGGGTATGGCGAGGTAGTTGCCTCCAGCTTCGACATGCCCGCGGTTCGCCACACGGATGTCACCGAGATGGTGCTCGAGCGGGCGCGCCGCCTCGTGGAGCTAGGCAAGGATGTGGTCATCGTGCTCGATTCGATCACCCGTATGGCGCGCGCCTACAACACCGTCGAGCGCGGCACCGGCCGCACGTTATCCGGCGGCCTCGATTCGTCGGCGATGGCCAAGCCGAAGGCATTCTTTGGATCGGCGCGCTCGGTGGCTCCGGAGCACGGCGGCGGATCACTTTCGATCATCGCCACGGCACTGGTCGAGACAGGATCGCGCATGGACGACGTCATTTTCGAGGAGTTCAAGGGTACCGGCAACTGCGAAATCAAGCTCGATCGCTCGCTTTCCGAGAAACGGATCTTCCCCGCCATCGATGTCGCGACCAGCGGCACGCGTCGTGAAGACAAGCTCTTCCGTCCCGATCAGCTAGAGCATGTTTACACCCTTAGACGCGGTCTACAGCAGATGCCGTCCAGTTCGGCTATGGAATGGCTCATCAAGCGCATCGCGGCGACGCCAAGCAACGACGCGCTGCTGGAAGGCCTATAACCTAGGGGAAGCGGGAAGGGGGAAGCGGGAAGGGGGAACCGGGATCGCGGGACAGGTTAAAGCTATTTTCGCCGGGGCGATTCTACTCGGTCCGGTGCTCCTTGTTGCGCAGCAGACAGCGTCGTCAACGCCGGCGAGCGCGGTACCGACATCCGACACGCATCCCGAGGTAGTCAACCTCACGCTCAAGGGCGTGAAGGTGGTGAAGTCAAGCGAGCTCCTCCAGAACGTCTACACCACCGCCTCGTACTGCAACAGCTTCATCCTCAAGCCGTTCTGCTGGATCAGCAAGTCGAAGTACTTCTATACCAGGAAGTATCTCGACCATAAAGAGCTGGAGCGAGATGTTCTGCGCATTCGGATTTTCTACTGGAAGCGCGGCTACCGCGAGACAGAAGTAGACACGGCGGTCGTTCCGAGAGGACGTAACCAGGTCGGCGTCACCTTCACGATCAAGGAAGGGCCGCCGATTCTCGTTTCCGACGTCATCGTCGACCAGCCCACGCCGCTGCTGTCTCAGCGAGAGATCAACCGGCGCGTCGTGATTGGTAAGGGCGGTCCTCTCAATCTGATCAAGCTCGACTCGTCACGTTTTTATCTGCAAACAAGCTTGTTCGACAAGGGTTATGCCGACGCCGAGGTGGATACTGCGGTCGTCATCGACTCCGTCGCGCGTCAGGCGGTAGTACGACTCACGCTCAATCCAAAGTACAAGACGACCGTCGAGGATATCGTTGTCAGCGGCAACGACGACGTCAGCGAGAGGACGATCAGGAAGTCGCTCACCTTCAGCATTGGCGACATTTTCCGCCGATCGGAGATGCTGCGCAGCCAGCGAGCGCTGTACGAATCGAATCTCTTTCGGCGCGCTTCGATCGAGCCGCGTCCGCCCATCGACATCGCCACTCCCGACTCGGCCAAAGTAATCGTGGTGAATGTTACGGAGTCACCACCGCGCGAAGCGCGCATCAGCGCCGGATTCAACACCATAGACTTTGTTCAGGTCGAGAGTCGCTTCACCCACTACAACTTCATGGGCGGCGCACGGCGTCTGGATATCCAGGGCGTTGTCGGAAACCTATTCGCCAAATCACTCGCCGGCCGCGGTATCTTCCGCAACCCAACCGTTCCCCAGACCAGTGCCCTCGCTCGCTATTTCGTTCCGACCTACAATGCGAGTATCGACCTTCGTCAGCCCTGGTTCGGCTCGCCACACAACGAGCTGGCGCTGAGCCTTTTCACGCACCGCCGCAGCGCACCGGGCATCTACGTCGATCGGGGCTATGGGACCAGCTTCACTTTTACGCGCGAATTGACTGAGCGCGCACCCGCCAGCGCCAACTACAGGTTCGAGATAAGCAAGGTAGACGCCGGAGACGTGTATTTCTGCATCAACTTCGGAGTATGCGATCAGCCGACGCTCGAATCGTTGCGCGGCAACCAGAAGTTATCACCGCTCACAATCACTTCGTCGATCGACCGAACTAACGACCCATTTTCTCCCAACAGAGGATACCGCGCGAATGGAAGCGTCGAACACGCCTCGACGTTCACGGTCTCGGATTTTCGCTACAACCGTGCGACCGCCGACGCTGCCGCCTTCTATCAGATCCGTAAACGTGGTGCGATAGGCGGTCACACGCGGATTGGTTGGGTGCGCTCACTGGGGAGCACCACTCAAGCGGTCGGCATCGCGACATCGGTCGGAGGCGGAGTCCTCCACCCGAGAAAGCGTTTTTACGCGGGCGGGTCGCATTCGGTGCGCGGTTTCGGTGAGAACCAGCTGGGACCGCGTGTGCTCACTGTTCCGATTAGGGTGCTGCAGTCGCACGACAGTCTCAACGTAGCGTGCACATCAGGAATCGACGTCACCGCATGCGATCCCAACGCTGCCAACCTGAAGGACCGCGATTTCGAGCCGCGGCCGCTCGGTGGAAATTTCGTGGTTGAAGGAAGCATTGAAGCGCGTTTCCCGGTGTGGCAGGATCTCATTGGAGCGGCGTTCGTCGACGCCGGAATGGTGAGTCAGAGAACCACTCCGACGCTTGCCCGCCGCAAGGCGGCCATAACTCCTGGTTTTGGGGTGCGTTACCGCTCACCTGTAGGCCCGATCCGTGCCGATATAGGGTTCAACCCGGGAAGGACCGAGTCCCTACCGGTTGTAACCGAGAGCATCGTGAATGGTCAGAAGACGCTCGTCACTCTCCAACAGCGCCGTATCTACTCGCCCGCCAGTGGCGGTGGGATCTTCAACAGGATGGTCCTCCATCTGTCGATCGGCGAAGCGTTCTAATGCGTAGGTGGTGGGTACGGGTCATCGCCGTAGTAGTCGTGGTGGTGCTGCTACTGCTCGGTGGAGTCATGCTCGTCACCAACACGAATTGGGGTCGCGAGCGCGTCCGACGTTACGTCGAAGGGCTGTTCCAGAGAAACAGCCACGGCATCGTACACATCGGCAAAGTCACCGGCAACCTGCTGCGTGGATTCACGCTGCACGACCTGGTGATTACGGACAGCGCGCACGCACCATTCGTCAAAGTCGACGAGGCTTGGGCGCGCTACAGTCTTAGCACGCTTCGCGGAAAGAGAATCGATTTCCGCCAAGTGAAGCTGGTGCGCCCCGTCATCGTCATCGACAAGCAGCCGGGCGGCAAGTGGAACTACGACCGCATCTTTCCGCGCGACACGACCACCACTAGAGGTCCACGCAAAACCGGTTGGGGAACCTGGATTCGATTCAGCGACGTCACCGTCGTGCAGGGCGACCTGACTGTGCGCCCTCCATGGCACCCCGATCCCTTCAAGAGCGCCGCAGAGGAGAAGGACGCGGTGCGCCGCGCTCTTGGGCCAGATGAAAGGCTCAAGGTTTTCCGGGTCGCGAACGGATACCAAAAGGAATTCGCCTTCCACAAAATCGACGGGATTTTTCCGCTCGTTCGACTGGAAGATCCAGCATATAAGTTCCGCGAGATAAACGTCGCCGCGCTGAAGATGATCGCAGCGCCGTTCCGTCCGCCCGTTGCCGACGTGCGAGGGCTGACCGGAATCTTCGACTTCACCGGAGACTCGTTGTGGTGGAAAGGCGCGCGGGTCGCCTTCCCGCAGACAAAGGCCACCGGCGACGGCAAGTACTACATCAATAACGGAGATCTTCATCTGCGTCTCCACGGCGATCCGGTAAATCCTGCCGACATTCGCTGGGCGTGGGTGCGCTTACCCGAACAGGGATCGGGAAACCTCGATTTCGGACTCGATTGGACCGGCAACAAGAGTGTCTATCTCACCCGCAACATGGATGTGACGATCGCGCGTTCACACGTCACTGGGCAGATCGAAGCGACAGTCACCGACACGATTGCTTATCGCGGAGCAAATCTCCGCTTCTCGAATCTCGAGACGCGTCTGCTGACGCAACTTTTCCCGGCCATGACTTTCCCCCGACCACTGACGCTCACCGGCAAGGCAAGCTTCGATGGCGGGCAACACGCGCTACGGGTGAACAGCGACGTCGTCGTCGACGACCGGTTATCCGGACGCAGTCATATAGTTGCCACCGGTATAATGGGATTGGCGACCGGAGTCTTCACCGCGCGCGACCTGCACACGCGCATGCTGCCGCTTCAGACGGGCCTCATGAAGGCGATCGCACCGAAGCTCTTTCTGAACGGAACCCTGAGCGGAACTGCGACTCTCAATGGGTCAAGCGCGGCAATTATGACGGCGGTTGGCGACGTCACGCACGTCGACCGTGGCGCCGTGTCTCATGGAAATGGTCGGTTCGCGTTTCGGCCGCGTGGTCTGCTGTGGGTCGACATGGATATGCGGATGCATCCGCTGTCGCTCGTCACGGTCGGTCGCTTCTCAGCGCCCAGTCTGGGCCTGCGTGGCTCGGCGACGGGTCCGCTTCGCCTGAGAGGGAACATCAACAATATGGCGATCAACACGCAGATGACGACCGGCGGTGGTGGTTTCGTCGACGTGCGTGGTACGATGGATCTCGCCAGCAGAGTGACAGGCTACAATCTCGAGTTCAATACGCGTGATCTGAACCTGCACACGGTCGTCGCCAAAATGCCGTCGACGACGATCACGGCCGTGGGCTCGGCGCGCGGACGCGGGTTCGATCCGGCGACGATGCAGGCGCAGCTGGTAGCGGACGTCGGTGCTTCGCGCATCGACACAGTGAACCTCGATAGGGCCAATGTCAGAGTAGCGATCGCCAACGGAATCGCGCGCTTCGACACGCTGGCGGTCGATCTGCCTCAGGGAATCGTCGAAGCAAAGGGAACGTTCGGACTCAGTACGGCGCACACCGGAACGCTGACGTACCATGTCGCGATCGACTCGCTTTCCAACTTCGCCGGATTGATCTCGAAGGATACGAGTCTAGTTCGTCCGCGTCCGGGCATTCTGTCACAGCGGATCGCCAGGGCAAAAAGCGACTCTGCACGAATTGCTCGGGCCACGGAGGTCGAGCGCGCGATCAGCGGAGCAGCGGTGCGACGGGCAGCAGTCGATACACCTACGGCGGTCCCCAAGAACGAGCTGTCGGGATCACTGCGCGCGGACGGAGTCGCCACCGGCAATATCAGGAACTTCAGCCTGAAAGGCACTGCGTCCGGCTCTGATATCGTCGCCCGCGGCAACACAGTTGGCTCCTTCACCGCCGACTACGATTGGATCAACGCCCGGACTCCACAGTCGCAAGTCAGAGTGGACGCGCAGGCGAGAGCGGTTCGAGCCGCGGGATTCGCTCTCGACAGCGTCGGCGCGAAGCTCACCTACCACAAACCGGAAGGCACGCTGCAGGTCGTGGTCAATCAGGATAACTCACGCACCTACAGCGCCGATGCCGCATTCACGCTCGACAAGATTCGTAATGAGCTCAAACTGAATGCGCTGAAGCTCCAGTTTGACACGAGCGTGTGGGCAAGCAGTCGCGTCGCATCGCTGCACTGGGGCCAGGCCGGTGTAGATGTCGACAAACTCGAGCTGCGCAACGGACAGAACGGCCGCATCTACGTCAACGGCTTCATTCCCAAGGAAGGCAGCGCGAATCTGGATCTCGCCGTCGACAATCTGAACGTCGGCGACGTAATCGCGCTGACGCAAAGCGACGTCAATGCGAAGGGACTCGTGTCGGTCAACGTCCACGCCACAGGAACGCTGGCGAATCCGCGATTCACGGGTGCGTTCGGTGCGACTGATCTTGTGTACAACGGAACTGCCATCGCCGAAGTACACGGGCACGCCGAATATGTGGACCAGACATTGACTGGCCGCGCCGACGCAATGCGCGCCGGCAAGGAACCGTTCCTCGTTGCCGAGGGAACGGTGCCGATCAATCTCGCTCTCACTGGTGTGACCGGATCGAGGTTCCCTGCCAATCGACAGGTTGCACTCAACATCACCACCGACAGTCTGCCTCTCGATCTGGTGCCGCAGCTCAGTGATTACGTCTCCAATCTGAAGGGTCGCGTCAGCAGCTCGTTCAAACTTGGCGGCAGTCTGAACCACCCACAGCTGTCAGGACAATTCTCGATGCACGAAGGTCAGGCACGAGTTACTCAGGCGGGCATCAATCTCAATCAGATCGAAGCATCCGTCCGCATGCTCGGCGACACCATCGTCATCGATTCGATTGCCGCTAACAGCAAGGGACGCATCGTTGTGACAGGCGGGATCGGAATTAAATCGCTGACTGCGCCAACCTTCGACGTGAAGCTTCAGACGCAGAATGCGGAGGTGCTGAACAACCATCGCGGCCAGTTGCGCGTGAGCGCGAACCTGGCGATGAACGGGCCGTTCAAGGATGCACACGTCACGGGGAATGTTCGCATACGGGATGGCGTCGTGAACATTCCGCCCTCCGAAAACAAGAATCTGGTTGGCGCCGGCGACCCTGCCTTGTTCAGCGTAATCGACACCGCGGTGCTGACGGATCGGGAGCTGTTTCCGACGCAATCGCCCCTACTGGCGAATTTGCGCATGGACGTAAGCCTGCGCGTGGATCGCGATGTGTTCGTGAGGTCACGCGAAGCGAACGTCGAAGTTTACAGCGAGGAGGATCTCGGCGTGCACGTGAACCGCGCCAAGGAGACGCTGGTAATCGACGGCGTGCTGCTGACCGAGCGCGGCGAATACACCTTCATGACACGCCGCTTCAACATCAAGCGCGGCTCAGCGACGTTCATCAACTCGACGGAGCTGAATCCGACATTGCAGGGAACAGCGGAATACGTGGTGAGGCAGCCGAACCGCGAGGCGATCAACATCCAGATCGTAGTCGGTGGAACGATGAGGACTCCCAATATTTCTCTAACCAGTGATGCACAGCCACCGATCCCGCAGAGCGATCTCCTGAGTTATCTCGCGTTCGGACAGTCATCAACTTCGTTGCTGCAGCTCGAGGGAACGGGACTGACGAATGGTGGGGGCGGCACGAACGTCGTCGGCGCAGGCGCTGCACTCGCCAGTCGACAGCTGGCTGGTATCGCGCTCGGCGTTGCCGCCGATCAGATCGCCGGCGGCGCAGCGCGCTCGCTCGGAGCCGACGTCTTCACCATCACGCCGGCCGACGTGCAGACCGACGTCGGCACCTTCCTGCGCGCGACACAGTTTGAGTTCGGGAAGTACATCAAATCGCACACCTTCATTACGGTCAAGTCGCCGCTCGATCCCAAAGCTCTCCAGCGCCCCGGCGTGCAGGTCGTGCACCACTTTGGCGGCCTGCGTGGGTACCGGATGGAAACCGGCGTGGATACCCGCTACCTGCTGCGTGAGCCGAGTCTGGCGCGCGATCAGAACATCGCGACGACGAGCGCGTTCGGGGCTTTCCTGATCAGGGAGTGGCGGTTCTAGAAACCCAAACTGCAACAGAACAAGTCGTCAGCCTGAGCTTTGCAGCTGGCAGTCATCAGGCTCACTGCGTCGGGACGTCACCAACGTCAACTCAGAGCACAGGCAGTTGCTTTTGCTATCACGCCACCGGTGGCGTCCCGGCGTTCCAAGCCTGATAGCCGACAGCTTTGGTCAGCTCAAGCTGACGACTTGTTCAGTTGCAGTTATGAAGAAACTCTCTGCCTATAGCGCTCAGACTCCCGCGATCCGTCTCTTGTATTCCGCCAGCGCCGCGTTCAAGCGATCACTCGCCGTCGTGTCACCCGGCACGTTGTGTGAAGGATGGATGTAGAGCTTGATTCCGCGCTCAGTCAAAATCACCGCGACTGTTGTGATCGTCATCCATACCACCGCCACGAACGCCATCGTCGACACCGGGCCAACGTTGTCGACGTGATGTTTGAGAGCGACCGTCGAGTCGCCGGCTGGGACTCGCGTGTCGATCACAACATCGGCGATCTCGAACAGAGTCCGACCTGACGGATGCCGCGACACCGAGCTCTCGGCAGCCGATCCGGTCGCGACGATCCGCATCCCCTGTTCCTTCGCACGCAGCGCTACATCGATGTTGACGTTGTTGATTCCCGTATGCGAGAAGATCCACATCGTGTCACGCGGATCGAAGGAGTAGGCCTTCATGATCGCGTTGCCGTACCCCTCGGCGCGCTCGAGAAAAAGGAATTGGTGGATCCCCATTTCGCCGGTAATGCGCGTGAAGAAAGTGAGCGGAAGCTCGATTATCGGATGGAAGCCGACGAAGCCGCCGATGCGCGGGTACATCTCCTCGACGGGAATCGTCGCGTGCCCGCATCCGAAAGTGTGCACCCACCTCTCGGCTGCGATCGAATTGGCCATCAGCTCGGCGGCGCGCTGAATTGCGGGCACCTGAGAATTCTCTATCTCATCCAGCACGTCACGTGCGGCCGATAGCCATTTCTTGCTTAGAGTCATGGTATCTGCGAAGGTGACCGCTGCTTGCGCGACAGGACGGCGAGCAGTGCGCCCTGAATAATCAGAGCAACAGGTACGATTGCGAAGGAGCTGCGCATACCGTAACGCGTCCCCAGCAGACCCGCGGCGTACGGAATCAGCATACCGCCGCACAACGCCATCGCGATCGCAACGCTGAAAGCGGTACCAGAAAGGCTGGTATAACGGTCACCGATGAACCCAAGCACCGTCGGAAACATCGCCGCGAAACCGACGCCGAGCGCGAACGTACCTGCAGCAGCGACGCTCATGCTGTGAGTCGTCAGCAACAATAGCGCACCACCGAGTGCGATTGCGAGGCAGGCGTACAGGACGGCCAAGGCCGCCGTTCGACGCAGGATGTTGCCGAGCGCGAATCGCGCGAGCGTCATGCCCGTCCAGTAAAGAGACAGGATAAGGAGTGCATTCCCCGCTGGAGCGCCCAGCTCCTCCGTGACGAACGTCGATGTCCAGCCGCCAACCGTGATCTCGTTTCCGCTCTCGAAAAAAAGCAGCACTCCCATCAGTAGTAGCACCGGATCACGCAGCAGTCTGCCGGCTTGTGCAATCGGGAAACCCTGCGGCTGCTTCGGTGCAGGAAAAACTGCTATCGCCATCAACGCCGCGGGAATAACTAGAACTGCTCCCACTCCAGCCAGCATCGAGGCTTGCGAGTAACGATCGATCAGCATCCCGAGCATGAATGGAACTCCCACCGCGCCAACGCCGAAGAACGCGCCAAGCAGATTGAGTTTTGCCGCACGCTCCTCACCGCTGATGTCGGCGACGAGCGCGTTGGTTCCACCGTTAATGATGCCGCCGCCAAAACCCGTCAGGAGTACTGCGAGACGCAGCGTGTTCAGAGATGACGCGAACGCGATCCATTCGAGTCCAAGCCCAACCATCACTATTGCCGTCAGCAGAATTCCCTTGTAGCCGTAGCGATCGACCAGCGGACCAAAGACCAGAGAGGCGGCGAGTATCCCGAACGACATCAGCAGGAAGAGCGAGCCCGCTTCGGCTTTGTCGATTCCGAAGCGCGCCATGATCGACGGCAGCACCGATCCAAGTGTGGTGAAAACGATGCCGAAGGTGAGCAGCCCAAAGCACGCGCACGTGAATAGGAAGCGCCGGGAGCTCAAGCCGATGTTCCTCCAATCGCTATCATTGCCAGTCGGCCCGCGCCGAACAATCCAGCATCACTTCCGAGCGAGCTGACGACCAGCCGCACCTGGTCGATCGCAATCGGCTGCGCCCATCGCCTGGCCTCTGTGTGTATGCGGTCGAGGAATTTGGCAGCTGGACCAAAGACCCCGCCACCGAATACGACGATCTCGGGATTGAAGAGGCTGACGAGATTTGCGACTGCCATCCCCCACAATCCGATCGCGTTGTCGATCACTTCCTGGGCAATTCGATCCCCGCGCTCGTGAGCTGCGAAGACATCGCTGGGATCGAGATCCTCAGAATTCTTCAGGCCAAGGGCGCCGCCGTAATTCACATCGGCGTGCATCAGATCCCGGGCGACCCGAACCAATCCCGGGCCGGAGGCCTGGTCCTCCAGGCATCCGTGCTGACGGTAGCGGGACTTGAAGGGACGATCGAGCGCCAGCCAACCGATAGCACCGGCGACATCGCCATGGCCGCGCACGAGTCTGCCATCTGAGAGAATACCTGCACCGATACCAGTACCGACCGCAAGAAAAATCGCGTTCCGGGCACCGCGCGCAGCGCCGCGCCACGTTTCGCCCAGTATGTAGGCAGCACGGTCGCTATCGATCGTGACGCGCACTCCCGGACCAAGCGAGTCCCGCAGTTCATCGAGCAGCGGATAATCGTCCCATCCACTGATGTTCGGGGCCCAGACGGTGCCACGCTCCGAGCGATAGAGGCCAGGGACACATACGCCCGCTGCCTTACTCCGATGGTCGACGATGAATCGCTTGACACGCTCGGCGATGAGCGACCCGACAGCGCCGCCATGTCGGCCGCCGAGCGAAGTAACCTCGCGGGCGATCACCTCGCCTTCGCTGGTGAATGCCGCAACCGCGAGCTTGGTTCCACCGAGGTCGGCGCCAACGAAAGTCATGCGGGACGAATATAAGAACTACGTTGCGGTCTGCTTGCCCCGGTCTTACCGTTTCGTCATGTGCGGACGCGCGACCGTCGTCAACCCGGATGGCATCACCGAGAAACTTTACGGATATACTCGCAAGTTTGTGCCGAGCGACTGGAAGCCGCGCTACAACCTGAATCCGCGCGAAGAGATTCCGGCGGTGTACTACGATCCTTTTCTCCACCAGCGCGTGTTGCGGACGATGCACTGGAACCTCATCCCATCGAAGCTATTCACGAGAGATCAGGTCGATGCCTTCGACTCGCAGTACTCGACGTTCAACGCCAGGATCGAGACCGTTGCGTCGGCGCCGACGTTTCAGGAGTCCTGGCGGCGCCAGCGCTGCTTGGTCGTGATCGATGGCATCATCGAGTGGGTGGGCGAGAAGAAGCACAAGACTCCGCACCTGATTCGTCATCGCGACCGGATTCCATTCGCGATGGCAGGCCTCTGGAATCGTTGGCGCGGCAAAGCCGATGGCGAGGAAATGTGGTCTTGCACTGTCGTCGTGACGGATGCCGATGATTGGTATCGCCGCTTTCACGATCGCATGGCGGTGCTACTCGGTCCCGACTCCTACGACGAGTGGCTGGATCCCGACCGCAGGCGCGGTCAGCTCGACTTGCTCCGCAACTCGGCGTACCACATGGACAGCGCGCTCGAGTACTTCCCGATCTCGACGCTCGTCAACAATCCAGGCTACGATTCAGCGGATTGTCTCGAGCCTGCGCCGCTGCTCGAGACGGGGAGAAACCCCGAGCCTACCCGACGCCAGACGCGGCCTGCCAAGCAAAAACCGCAGCTCGATCTGCTTTTCGAGGACTAGTGACACGGAAGCACATGACTAAGAAACTGGTCGATGTTCCGCCACACCATCGTATCGGCGAGCAGTCCGTTGTGAGTGGCGAGGACCGAATGCACTCTCCACTTTGGCTCGCCAAACGACTGAAAAAGTGAGTCGGTGGTTTGGCGATCGACGAATTTGTCGCGTCCGCCACTTGCTATCAGGACGGGCGCTCTGATCGCCGCCGCATGTCGCGCCGGCGCGTAAATCGAATCGGGGATCAGCCAAGCCAGGGGCTTGAGCACGATCGACCGCGATGCTACCGCATGTCTGATGCTCGCATAGGGAGCGAGTAGAACGATGCCTCCCACTCTTGCTCCCGACGCCAGCGCAATCGCGGGAACGGAGCCGAGCGAATGCGCGAAAAGAACCAACCTGCTCGCGCCACCGGGAGTTCGCGCAAGCGCCGCCTTGTAGGCGGCAATCGCATCCTCGTTGAGGCCTGTCTCCGTAGGATGTCCTGAGCTAGCCCCAAAGCCCCGGTAATCGAAAAGCATGACGTCGACGCCACGACTGGACAGCCCAGCGGCGGTCCGCGCCCGATCGGTGATGTTCCCCATGTTGCCACCAAACACCAGGACGGTGCCACACGCCAGCGGGCGATTGCTTTGGTGTGGAACCCACCAGGCGGCGAGAACCGCATCACTTCCACTCTGCAATCTCAACAGGGTCGCCTTCGGCAAACCCCAATAAGACGGCTGCACTCGCGCCTGGTCGAGCGGCCGGGGAATGAAGGCGAGTCTTTGCACCACGAATGGTGTCACCAGCAGCACGAGCGCTGCGGCCGCAACACCTATGATTGTTCCAACAATTCTTTTGTTCGACGTTCGCGACTTCCTCGGGGAATCGGACGAGTGACGCATAATCTCCACAAACGGCGATGAGCTGGCGAGAGTCCGTTAGCGGGGAGAGCGTGGTACGGAAATCCGATTCGATCAGCTCGCAGTCGTGTCTGGCGGAGAAGGTGGTGGCGTCGGCGGCGGCGTCGGCCCACCATCCTGACTCATGATGGTAAGAATTGGAGCAGGTGCCACGCCTTCTTCCAATACATCTACATCTTGGAGATTCAGTGCTTCGATGACGGTCGTTGATTTGTACGACATTGTTCCTCCTGTGGAAACGGTATGGTCGAACTCTCGCCAGCACACGCTCGGTGATTGAGATCGCAGTTGCGCCATCGATTGGCGCGCTTGTTATCGGCTGCCGACTACGCTAGTGTCGGGTCGGGTAAATTCGTCAACGGGTTTACGCCAATGCCACTCGTTAATGGCAACGCCCGCCGTTCTGAGGACCCACGCCAATAGCAGAAAGACAATCGGCGCGGTCCAACCCCATGCTGGAGGGATTCCCGCTCGCTGCAACCATTTCCCCCACTGCGAGGCGCTCGCAAAAAATCCCGCAGCAATTGTCGCAACGCCGGCCAGCAGAAAAATGACTGGCTTCCAGTCCAATCCGGAGAAGCGGCCATTCACTATGGCTCCGGCAGCACTGTATGCTCGGCTTCGCAAATTGTGCGTGCGAAGGATCGTGGAGAGAATGAAGTATCCGTCGGTCGGCAAGAACGGAACGAGGCTCACAATGATCAACGCCACGTTCCAGCCTTCGAGATAGGTCCAGAAAACTCCGCTCTGTCCGCTAAGTCCCGGTACCCGCGTCATCGCATTCGAGGCAAGAGCGATTACGCCGTTGCAGCCGCAGCCAGCAATCCAGACTCGAATACGATCGGCGGAAGTCAGTCGGAAGATTCCAGGAAGTCTGACGTACACCACGGGCATGAGTCCAGCGTAAATCGCGACCGAGAGCGAAACCGGCCTGATCCCTTTCTTCAGGGCGACGAAGCAATGGCTCGCCTCATGGGCAAGAAGTGAAAGAGCGCACGCTATTACCGCAGTCAGCACTGGAAGCGCACCGCTGTGAGCGCGGGCCGGGAGAAGAGCGATCATGGAGAGAGCCGCGAGTGCGATTGCCGCTTGCAGTACCCGCCAGACTTCTGGGAGAATTGCCGCGTTACGCTCGATCCAACTGAACGCGCGACTCAATGGCAGCTGAAAGAGAGTCAAAGTCAGACGATCGAACTGTGAACGTGAGTCTCTTCTTCCCTGCGGCGGTTCTATTAGCAATCCCGCCGATGCAGCAAGGCGCGCCAAGTGCCCAACGTCTACCTCCCAGCCGACCCGGGCCCGAACAGTCGCGGAAATATCTTCGACCGTTTGGCAACCATCCATGAGCTGAAGCGCGAGCTGGACCGCATCGACCGATCTTGCTGGTACAGTCAAATATCGGTCGATCGAATCCGACCCGACGGCCCAACGGCCTTCAGAGCTGGCTGAGTCAAAAAGCGGCCACGAGTCGATTGATTGGCCGACCTTCGGAAACGCCGTGGTCATCTAGCGGCCCCAGCTTCCGTGAACGAACCGAGGAATGCCCACTTGAGAGGATCTGCGACGACGTCGCGCTCGAGGGAGGCGAAGACACTCCGCGTGATCGTCGATGCGCAGTCTCTCGACGAAAGATTATCCGGCTTCGTGAACTCGAGCGCAGGGCGCAGCTCCACTGCGTATTTGCCGCGCCTTTTGCGGTAGCTCACGGAGGGCAAAACAGAGGCGCCTGTCATGGCTGCCAGCCAACCTACCAAATTCTCGACCATCATCCTGCGATCCCCGATGCCGACCGTGATGCGCGTCTGACGAGCGCTTCGGTCCTTTGCGTCCGGACTATCGTCCCGAGCGTGAGGACTGCAGTAGTCGGCCGATATCACGGCGATACCGCCAGCTTTGAGTGTGCGTATCAACTGCGCGATCGTCGCCAGCGAGCCTTTTCGATGAACGACAACAGGCGCCCAGCCACAAGCTCGTACGTGAGAATCAAAAACCCGTTCGTGGGGAAGAGCGCCAAACTGTACTCCAAAATGCGGCATCGAGATCGGAAAACCGTTTGCGGCAAGGCAGACTGGCAGTAACGGAAACGCGCCGTAGTGGAACGCGGCTACGATCGTCCCGCGTCCGCCGTCGAGTGAATCGATCAGATGTCGCCGTCCGACCAACGTCACGTTCGATCGAATCCAGCTATCGAGACGCGCTGGTTGCGCCTGAATGATGATGCGCGTGAGCGAGTCCTGACTCGCAAGCTCTCTCTGGTGCCGCCGACACATTCCTGGTGAGATTGGGAAACCACTCGCCGAGATACGCCTGGTCAGCTCATTCGCCGAGAACGCGGAGCTCGCGGACAGAGCACGGTAGCGGACCTCGCCAAGGATTCGAAGTCCCAAGGCGGGAGGAACAGAGGCGGCCAGGAAATCAGTGAGCGCTGTCGGATTGAGGCGTGCGCGCAGCTTTGCATGGAGCTGCGTCCATGCGCCGATGCGAGAAGTAGCGAAACGCGTAGAATCGGCCGTTGTGATGAAGCCCGCGCGCAGCAACGACGAGAGCAACACGCAGATCTCCACGCTTGTGTTCGTCCTGCGACTCAGTAACGCTTCGACTTCCCTCGGGGAGCTTCCCTTATCGAGCAGGTCGATAGCTGCAACTCCAAGAGTGCCGGTAATTATCGCTCCACGGCCACCAGCTCGCCCTATGATGTACTTGTCGGGCGCGATCTGACGCGTCGACAGACCATGTAAGCGAACTTTGCGAGCCTCGATGACCTGTGCGACAAGTGAGTGCGCAACATTTTGGTTATTTTGGCCGGTTTTGCTTGGCGGTGGTATTTCGATGGCCTGTCTCAATCTTGCGACCTCTCGTCGAGGAAACAGAAGTGATTCTGAAAACGGGGTAGGTGTTAAGTTTTGCGCTGCCCGCGCCAGGAGTGTGGCATGCCCAGCGGCGTATTGATTCGCGAAATTCTCAATCAGAAGAACCTCGCGCTGCTTTTCGGTGTAGCGTCCCTCGTAATAGTTGCGCTCGGTATTCTGACGCGACGTCTGGAATTCCGGCTCGGATTTTATCGCGCTCTCCTCGTGCTGACCGCGCTGCCTTGGTACGTTCACTTCCGGGTGACGAAGACCCACTGCGCTGGATGGGGGTGTGACGACCCAGCCGTCGTTCCAGCGAGTGGGCTCACGCTTTTCACATATGCGAGTCCGGCCGTGATTCTCGTTCTCCTCTTGTTCTTCATCGCTATCGCCCGACGCTCATCACGATCAGCTGTTCTGTTCCCGATCGTCGCGGCCATTGCCCAGTTATTTCTGACGCTGTTGCTGCGGTGGCGCGCACCCCCCGACTACGCGTACATGAACGCTGCCGGCGACCGCTGGCTCATCGCTTCGAGTTTGTCAGCCGCTTTGTGCCTGACCTCCTACTCGCTGTTCTCACGCGTACCACCCCCGAAAGAAATTCTTGAGTAAGTCTCACGGCGTGGAACGGCACTGCTCGTTTTTGTAGCCGTAGCCATCGTGATACCACCGCTTCCAGAGACCGCCCATCGTGACGCTATTGGGCGCGCGATACCCACAGATCCAGGGCAGCACACGCACCGTCTCCAGCGAAGTGAGGCTGCACCAGCCATTTGGCGTGAGACAGTATCCGTCCCTGTCACCGAGTTGAACTGCGATCTGGATCTTCCCTGACGACGCACCGGCCGTGTATTGGCTGAATCGGATCCACGTGTAGTAGAACGTGTTGTATTGAAGTCGTTCTGGCGCGGTAGTGCCAATGGTATGATTCGGAACGTCGGCGCGATCGAGAAACTGTGTATCCCGATACGCTGACGGAAAATTCGATTCCCAAACTTCCCCACGATCCCGGTAGTCCGGCGAACTGAAGAATCCGTTGGCGTATACCTGCTGTCCGTTTCGGCCATCTTGATGGACTTCTCCTTCGAAGCTCAGCTTCGTGCATACCGAGCACACCGCCGTGTATAGCGTTAGATGCGGGAATTTCCACAACCAGTGCTGGATGGTGTATTTGCTGTATCTATCCCGATCGACATAGGATTTCCCTTCTGTCGGTGCCCACAGGGTGTTGTCGACGCTGTTATCGTCGTAATAGGTGTCGTCATTGTATGGATCCGCGAGCGGAACAGAGACATACGTCGCCAGGTGTTGCGGAGTCCCCGTGTCGTATGTCGGCGGTCCCTGATACGAGGGCGGTGGCGCAACCTGACCGTCGTCCGGCGGGGGTTGGCATGGGTCAGGAAGCGGGAGAGACGAGACCGATACGCCGCTCCCCATTGATGCCAACTTTCCGCCGCCTACTGACAGCGGGCATATGGTCTGAGTCATAGACATGACCGCATCAATGTCAGCCGGTAACGACGGGGCACGGAATCTTTTCAGCGGGCCTTCAGCCAGGCTGATTTTTCCAACAGTCTTGTCAGTCGCCAGCAGTCCCGCCAGAAAACCGGCGCGTGCACGCACTCTGAGACTGTAAATACCACTATTATCGTGCTCGAATGCGTCGAGACGGAGCCTGAACGCCTGGAGGAGCTCCCTATAGGATTGACGATTTTCCGGGTCAGTTTCCTCGGCCAGAGCCATGGTCGTGGACCGGATTGCTTCACGCAGGAATTCCCCGGTTGATTGCTTGTACTCGGCCAGAGCCACATCGGCTGTTAGAGCCTCTGGCAAGTCGAACACACCAATCTGAACCTGCGACTTATAACGGAACACGTGGCTGAATCCGACGATCTGCATGTTGCCAGACCGACTCAGCCGAGCGACATCCTGGATCGACCGTCTGGAGAGATATTCAAGCTGCGCGTCGAGTAGTTGAGTGCTGTCGGCTGACGCAAGCGCTGCCAGATGAAGCGCGTCAGTCGCGCTCAGCTCCTTACGGCCAAAAGTCGAATTTCCAGGAGAGACCGATTGCGGCACGTCGCACGCTGTTGGAGAGAGCGTCGACACCAGAATTACGCCAATCGCGCCAATCGAGCGGTAGATCTTCACGAGCGCCTCCAGGTGGATGGTATCTCCAGACTGCCGGCGAACGCGTTTCATTCCGCTTCTGTCGCAGTCCTGGCGGAAATGGTAGGAAACGCCCGTCAATCGAGCGTCAGATGGAAAGGCGGCGCGGAAGCCTAATTCCTGCCTTTCGTCAGAATCGCGCCCCCGTCGTGAGGGCGATTTTCGGTTCTCGTCAGATCAGAGACAAGCCCCAGCAGCGCTTATCGCTTTCCGCCGTACTCGTCCCAGAGCACCGCCATCGCGCGCATTCCCAGACGGAAATTCTCTTCGCTCATCCACTCGTTGGGCGCGTGTGCGTTTTCTCCAGGCAGGCCAAAACCTACCAGCAGGACCGGCGCACCAAGGATGCGCTCGAAATCTCCGACGACAGGAATCGAGCCGCCCTCACCAGTAATCACCGGCTCCTTCCCAAACGCCGCACTCAAAGCTCGGCGCGCGGCATCGAAGATCGGGCCGCTCAATTCCGCCCGCCACGGCCGTCCGCCGTGCAGATGCTGGACATTAACCTTCACTCCCTTGGGCGCGACTTTGGCAACGTGCGCTTTCATCAGCCTCTCGATGTCAGCTGGATCCTGATCCGGCACCAGACGGCAGCTCACCTTCGCCATCGCTTTGGCGGGTAATACCGTCTTCGCTCCTTCGCCGGTGTAGCCGCTCAGCAGGCCGTTCACCTCACACGTCGGACGAGTCCAGAGCTTCTCGAGCGTGGTGTAACCCTTCTCGCCACCCAACGCATCGACGCCAGTCTCTTTCATCAGAGTCTTGTCGTCGAACGGCAGTGATCGCATCTGCTCGCGGATTTTCGGATCCCACTCGCGCACCTTGTCATAGAATCCGGGGATTGCAATGTGCCCGTTCTCGTCATGGAAAGTCGCGAGAATCCGCGCCAGCGCCATTGCTGGATTCACGATCGCGCCGCCGTAGCTTCCGGAATGGAGGTCGCCTGCCGGACCCTGGACGTTGATCTCGAAGTATGCGAGGCCGCGCAGCGACGAGAGGATCGACGGCAATCCTGGAGCGAACATCGCCGAGTCAGAGATCACCACAGAATCGGCTGCAAGAAGCTTTTTCTGCTCCTCGACGAATTGCGCCAGGTGCTCACTGCCGATCTCCTCCTCCCCCTCTGCGATCACGACAACGTTGAGTGGGAGCTTCTTGCGCGTCGCGAGGTGCGCTTCGAGCGCTTTCACGTGAAGGAACAGCTGGCCTTTGTCGTCGACGGAGCCGCGCGCGAAGATCTTTCCGTCTCGCACCGTCGGCTCGAACGCCGGTGACGTCCATAGCTCGAGCGGCTCGGGCGGCTGCACATCGTAGTGGCCGTAGATGAGGACAGTGGGGGCACCCTGTGCCTTTCTCCATTCACCAACGACGACGGGATGTCCCGCAGTTGGATAGATCTTGGCCGGTACGCCAATCTTGTCGAGCGACGCCTTCACCCATTCGGCAGCCCTTTTCGTGTCGGCGTTGTGCTCCGATTTTGCGCTGACGCTGGGAATGCGCAGGAAATCGAACAGCTCGTTGCGGATCCGCGCATCGTTGTCGGAAAGAAACTTCTCGATGTCGCGCGGGATGGCTCCGGCACCATTCGAAACCGCACTTTTGCTCCGCGAGCGTTTCGTGTCTGTGCTTTTGACTGCCGAGGTCTTGGCGCCAGAGGCCTTGGTCGAAGCGCTCTTGATGGTTTTGGTTGATTTAGTCATCGGTTCAGACTCGCTTGCGTTCTCGTCTTCGTAAAAGATGTGCGACCAGCACGGAGGATCACCTGGCATTGCTCGACCCTGTCACTAGGCGCATTGCAGCCATCCCCATGAACGTCGCGCTCAAACACAACACAACGCTCAGAATAACGTAACTCATCGCGCGTCCGTACTCGCCGCCCTCGATCAGTCCCAGCGTCTCGGCGCTGAACGTCGAAAAAGTCGTGAAGCCTCCGCAGAACCCTACGATAAGGAATGCGCGTAACTCGGGTGATAGCTGCATGTTCAGAAACTGTCGCAGGAGAATACCAATCAGGAAGCACCCGGACACGTTTACGAACATTGTCCCGATCGGGAAGCCACCCGCGCTCATTCTCTGCACTGCACCGCCAATTAGATAGCGCAGCAACGCTCCGGCAGCTCCACCGACCGCGATTAGTAGGAAGATCATTTACGTTTCATTATAGTGGTGTAGGGGAGGAAAAATGCACGGGTTGAAGGGCGAGCGGGTGCTGATGCGGATCCACATCGGAGAGCGCGACAAGTTCAAGGGCGAGCCGCTGTACTGGGCGATCGTGCAGCTCCTGCGCAAGCGCCACTACGCCGGCGCGACGGTAACGCGTGGCATTATGGCTTTTGGCGCGAGCAGCCGCATCCACGCGGCGAAATTCCTCGAGCTCTCGCTCGACTTGCCGATCGTGATCGAGTGTGTGGAAACTCAGGAGAACATCGACGCGATTCTTCCCGAGCTGGACACCATGGTCAGTGGCGGCCTAATCACCCTGGAGCGAGTTAACGTGATTGCCTACCGTCCACACGAAACCAATGAAGGTCGCCCTGACCTTCAAACATCAGGATCCGGAACTAAAATGCCCTAGTCCAGGCTGCAACAAAACCGTGATGTAGCGGAACGACAGACTCCGGAAGAAAAACGCGCTCGAAAATGTTGTCCGGGTATCGCCGATTGAACCTGTCGACGAAGATGCCGCTGAAAGTTCCGAGTCCACTCGCGGCGACGACGTCACTGGCCCAGTGCTCGTTCCTGTAGAGACGGGATGCGGCGACCAGCGTGGCACTCGTGTAGGCGATAGGTGTCACCCAGCGCGAGTGACCGGGCCAGTCGCGATTGATCCCCCGACTCAAAGTGCTCATCATTGCAAACGCCGCGGTCGTTTCAGCGGAGGGGAATGAGCCGTAATCATCGCTGGAGAATCCGCGGCCGGTTCTGAAGATGTGTGAATCGTCGGGCGAGATTTTCGGTCGCGCTCGCCCGACTTCCCCTTTCAAGCCTTCGGCGATCAGCCCACCAAGCACTACCGATTCACCGGTGTGCATCCCGAGGGCAGCCAGCTTCCGCGAGTGGAGGCCAAGGCCCGAGAAGTAGAGCGCAGCGCTAACTACCACGCTTCCTGGATCACCAAGTGCTCCTGCCGCGCCGGAAAATTTGCTGAGTTGCGAACTCGTTTGCAGGCTCGAGCGTTGAAATGCACGCTCGATTCGCGCGTCAGCGGGCATCATCGCAGCCACCGCTCCAGCCAGTCCAGCCACAGCTACCAGATCTCTTGGTCGCAATAGCGGAACGTCAGCCGTTATGTGCACGTTTCCAGTGTCGCGGGAAGTGGTCTGTTGAGTGGATGCCTGTCGCGGCAGGATCGCCATCGGCAACAGCACAATCGCGTAGAGGGTGACTGATCCTGCTCGAGCGTCGCGGCGCGCGACGAATTTCAAAGCGCGCCTAATGGTAGGAGGTTCATATCCTCATCGACGCTGGAGAAGTCACGTCCAGGCCAGCTGCTTCGACCAGAGCTGCTCGTCGCCGCGCGATTTCGACGCCGGAAATGCAGGCAGCGAGCCATACCAGGCCAGCCGCGTAACCCCCGACGACGTCGCTGAAGTAGTGGACTCCGAGATAGAGTCGACTCACCCCGATTGCCAGGACCAGAAAGACAGTCAACACAATGATCAGTATCTGCGTCCCCCGATCCTTCACCCAGAGAGTGTTGAGGACATAAGCAAGCATCACATACGCGACGAGCGATCCCATTGCGTGCCCGCTGGGAAAGCTGAACGATTCGCCGTGCAGATACTCGAGACTGTAGGACGGGCGCGGGCGCTGGATCGCATGCTTGAGCGCCCAGTTGAGGAACCCAGTGCCAGCAAATGCAGCTATCCAACCGAGAAGCATCGTACGCTGTCGTTTAAGGAACAGAATCACCATTACGCTGAGACCAATAGTTCCCACGACCACTGGAGAGCCGATGAGACTGATCGCGTTGAAGATTGCATTGCCCAGAGGTGTCGTCTGTGAGTGCAGCCAGTCTGCGAACGCGAGATCCAGCCGCGTCAAAGGATCGTGGTGAATCACATCTTCCGTTATTCCCGCGAAAAGCCAGAGTGCGGCCAGGCTTACCAGCAGCCCAACGGTGAGATGAAGCCCGAGGTACTCCTCACGGGAGAAGCGGGCGACGCCAAACGCCCAGGTCCTCGGGAATCTCGCGCGTAATACTCCAAACAATCGACCCGTGTGGCCTGTTCGTAGCGTCTCGCCAATCGCTGTCCAGTTTCCACGCAGCCATCGAATTCCGAGCCCGAGCGCGACAGCGAGCGTGACGAGCAGAACGAAAGCGAGACTCGCCTGTGCTAAATATTTGTGCAGCAACGCCAAATTGTGACCGAATCCGTAACCGAGTAAACCGAACAGCAGCGCCCAGGTGATACCGCCGCTCGCATTGAAGGCAAGAAAAACTCCAAACGGCATTTCTGCTACGCCGGCGAGTACCGCTGCCCAACTCCTCAGAAGCGCAATAAACCGCCCGATGAAAACCGTCTTCGGGCCGTGGCGCTCGAAGAATCCATGGACACGATTGATCTTGCTCTCGTCCAGGCGCACGTAACGACCGTAACGGTGAACAAAAGGAAGACCGCCCTTACGCCCAGCCCAGTAACCAAGGTTGTCTCCAACGATCGCGCCCAGAGCCGCAGACGCAATGACGCCGGCGATCTCGAGCTTGCCAGTCGCCGCGATTGCGGCAGCCGTGACGAGAGTTGTTTCACCGGGCAGTGGCACGCCGAAACTTTCCACGGCAACGATCAGAAACAGAAATGCGTAGCCGTACGAAGTCAGCAGAGTATTGAGAGTGTCGTGCACGAGTGGAATCGGCTCCGTTTCAAGCGTCAGGCCGCGGCCCCCTCTTGTAGTCCGTCGCGGTTCGGAGGATCGTCAATAATAACTGGCGGCGGTTGTCTCACTCCGTACACGCCGATGCTGGGCGCACAGGTTGCGGTGACAAACAACATGCCTAACCGTCTCGCCAACGAAACCAGCCCCTACCTGCTCCAGCACGCCGAGAACCCGGTCGACTGGTACCCGTGGGGTCCTGAAGCACTGGAGAGAGAACGAAGAGACCGCCCGCCTCATGAACGAAAAGTTCGTCAGCATCAAAGTCGACCGCGAAGAACGGCCCGACATCGACGGCATCTACATGCAGGCGGTCCAGGCGATGACCGGCCACGGCGGCTGGCCAATGACGATGTTTTTGATGCCCGACGGCAGTCCATTCTATGGCGGGACTTATTTTCCGCCCGACGACCGTCACGGGATGCCGTCATTTCGCAAAGTGCTGCAGGCGGTGAGCGATGCCTACGCCGAGCGTCGCGAAGGCGTTGCGGAATCGGCGCAGCAGCTCAGACAGATATACGAGAGCAACATTGGCAGCGCGCACAGTGGAGGAACGCTGTCTCCGCAAATGCTGGAGATGGTCTATCGCTCGCTCAAGCAACGCTACGATGAGACCAACGGCGGATTCGGTGCCGCACCGAAGTTCCCCGCCACTATGGTGCTCGATTTTCTGCTCCGCTACTGGAAGCGCACCGGTACCCAGGATGCGCTCGACATGGTCGCGACCTCGTTTCGCAAGATGTCGCGCGGCGGGATCTATGATCAGATCGGCGGCGGATTCGCACGCTATTCAGTGGATGCAGCGTGGCAAGTGCCGCATTTCGAAAAGATGCTCTACGATAACGCTCTGCTGGTACGCCTCGGCGCCCACCTGTGGCAGGCGACGCGAGACGAGGAAACCCGGCGCGTCACGATCGAAACCGTCGAATGGCTCAAACGGGAGATGACCGGTCCCGAAGGCGGCTTCTATTCCTCCCTCGACGCGGACAGTGAAGGACACGAGGGCAAATTCTACATCTGGAGTGAAGAGGAGCTCGACTCCCTGCTCGGCGCCGACTCCGGCGCGTTCAAGACGTATTACGGAGTTGTCCGCGGTGGGAATTTCGAGGGAAAGAACATTCTCCACATTCCCGCGAATCCGGAGACTGCAGCGGCGCGAGTGGGAATCGATGTCGAAATGCTGGGGCTGATCCTCGATAGAGCCCGCAGAATTCTTCTCGACGCACGTTCGCGTCGTGTCTGGCCCGGTCGCGACGAGAAAATTCTCGCATCCTGGAATGGCCTGATGTTACGCGGCGTGGCGACCGCGGCGAGGGTCCTCGATCGGAAGGATTTCGCCCAGCTCGCGCTCCGTAACGCCGAGTTCCTGGCTCGTGACATGGTGCGAAATGGTCGGGTAATGAGATCCCACAAGGACGGAGTAACCCGCATCAACGGCTTCCTCGAAGATCACGCCGCAGTGGCGCTTGGATTCCTCGCCGTCTACGAGCTGACCTTCGATGAGCAATGGGTAAATCGGGCGCGTGAGATCGCGGAGGCGATGATCGAATGGTTCTGGGACGACGAGATTGGCGCATTCTTCGACACTGCGCGTGACGCCGAGCAGCTCATAACGCGGCCACGCGACATTACAGACAACGCAACGCCTTCCGGTACGTCGCTGGCGGTGGAGCTTCTGCTTCACCTGTCCGAGCTTCAGCAGGATACGGAGTATCGTCGGCGCGCGGCGTTTGCTCTCGAGACGCTCGCTGAGCCGATGCTCAGGTTCCCCACGGCGTTTGGTCATCTGCTCGGTGCAGCGGACATGGAGCTCTATGGAGCAATCGAGGTTGCGATCGTCGGAGATAGATCGAGCTCGCACTTCACGGCACTGGAGCGAACAGTGGCTGAGAAGTACGTTCCATCGCTCGTGCTCGCTGGCGGTCCTGAGGCGCGCTCGACGATCAGATTGTTGGATGACCGACCGTTGATCGACGACAAGCCGACCGTGTATGTCTGTCGGGGTTACGCGTGCGACAAACCGGTCACCGAGCCAGACGCGCTGGCGGATCAACTGGAGAACGCAGCGAAGCCCGCAGCAATCGCTACCACCTGAGAGGAACGCAATGGATCGCATCAACAGTCGTATTGCGCAGGTGTACGGATACGCCGTTTGCCTGATCACCGTGATCGTGATGCTGATCGCGATCAAGCAGGTCGTAGACGCCGCGTTCGACCTGAGCGATCCAATTCGCGCGGAGGGTGGCGGCTACGGCAGGATGGGCCGCCCCCTGACGAACTTCGAGCTATATCGGGTGGAGGCGCGGCGGCAGCCTGACTATCGCGGCGGACCCACGACAGCAGCACCGCCTGTCAGGCAGCCCGCTGATACACTGTCCGACGCCGAGCTGCGAAGGCTCTATGACGCAGAACGCGAGCAAGCGATCGGTAACGCGCGCTTCCGCGCCATTCGCTCGCTCGTTGGGAACCTGCTGCTCATCGTTCTCGCAGCGGTACTCTTCGGTATCCACTGGCGCTGGCTGAGAGGGCGCGACACAACAGTTGCGCCCGCGTGAACATTTTCGCGGTCGGCTTCAGCTTGGCTCTGAGTGGCTGAACAGCAATCCTCTTTCACCCGCGGAATCTTCGCGGGTGTCGTCCTCGATTCGCTCCTCTTCCCCTATCCGCTCTCCTTGAATGAGCGGAATGCGGACGAAGCGCGCACGGTCCAGCGTCTGATCAAGAGCCTCCGCGAGATGGAGGGCGATCTCATCGACCCGGCGAAGTTCGACGAGGAAGAGACGATCCCCGATAATGTCGTTCGCGCTTTCGCTGAGATCGGGATGCTCGGACTCACAATCCCCAGGAAATACGGCGGACTGGAGCTGTCGTCGGCGGCTTATGCGCGGGTGTTCGAGACGCTTTCAGCGATCGACGGCTCGCTCTCCGTTCTCGTCGGCGTCCACTGCGGGCTCGGCGCCAAAGCAATCGTGCTACACGGCAATGACCAACAGAAAGAGCGTTATCTGCCGCCGCTCGCGCGTGGCGATTTCCTGGCGGCTTATGCGTTGACCGAGCCCGACGTCGGATCGGATGCGCAGAACATCAAGACGACCGCGATGCTGAGCAAGGACGGTTCGCACTGGCGACTCAACGGTCGAAAGATCTGGATTGGCAACGCCCATCGTGCGGGAGTAATCGCGACATTCGCGCAGGCGTTCGTGCAGCGTCGAGGGGAGACAGTGCCACGCATGACAGCGTTCCTCGTTCGTCCGGATATGCCGGGCTTCCGAGTCGTCGGGACAGTGCGAAAGCTCGGCATCCGCGGCTCGACACAGGCGGAGCTGAGTTACGAAGGCATGGAAGTCCCCGCGGATCATTTGCTCGGAGCGGTCGGTCGCGGTTTCGGTGTCGCGGTGCACGTTCTCAATGCCGGTAGACTCACACTCGCTGCCGGCTGCACCGGCGCGACCAAACGCATACTAAACGAGATGTCGTCATATGCTGAGGAGCGTGTTCAATTCGGGCATCCGTTGGCGGACTTCGAGATCACGCAACGCAAAATTTCCAGGACAGCGAGCGATATCTACGCTTCCGACGCGATGCTCGGGGTGCTCGCAGCGCTGGTGGATCGTGGGGACATCGATTTTTCACTCGAGACTGCGTGCGCGAAAGTTTTCGCCAGTGAAATGGTGTGGCGCGCTGCCGACGACATGGTCCAACTCGCCGGAGGTCGCGGTTATGTCAAGCCGTATCCGTATGAGAGAATGCTCCGCGATTCGCGGATCAATCGAATATTCGAGGGCGCCAACGAGGTTCTGCGATTGTTCATCGCGCTCAACGGTGTCCAGGCGCCGGCCGAGGCGCTCAAGCAAGTCGGCTCGGCGCTGCGGCGTCCGCTGCGCAACCTCGGTTTGTTGAGCGGTTACGCTACATCGAGGGTAAGGCTTAGACTCGGCCAGACATCCACGCTCGACATTGATCTCCACGACCGGTTAAAAAAGCATAAGGAATACTTCGAGAGACACGTCGCCGAGCTCGGCACGGCGACCGACCGGGCAATCTTCCGTCACCGCGAGAAAATCGTCGACAGCCAGCTCGTACTCGAGCGGCTGGCCAACATGGCGGTAGATCTTTTCGCGACAGCAGCGGTGATAGCGCGAACACAGAGTCTCGTCGACGAGCGTGGCATCGAGATGTGCGAGCGCGAGATTGCGCTCTGTGATTTGTTTTGCGTTGTGGCCGGTCAGCGCTTTCGTGCAAACCGCAACATGCTGGACTCGCGCGCGGAGAACCTCGATGACACGCGGCGCTCGGTCGCGGGCGCGGTTCGGTCAGCTAAGGGCTACTTCGTGACCGACGCGATACTCGACGAATAGCACCGCTACTGCCTCGGTGGTTGGCCGGTGACTGAAGTCACTGCGGTCTCGACAGTCTTCAGGACCTGAATCAGAATTTGTGGATTGCGATCGAGAGTCTGTACTACGCGATTCACGATCTTTGCCACGTTGTCCAGATCGACGTAGAGGTAGGCCTCCGCCATTACGCCTACGATTCCGAGCTGCACTTTCTTGATTCCTACGTCGACACCCGCGGTAACCTGCACCAGGTTCATTGCGTTGGCATCGAGCGCTACATGCGCTTTCACGTCAGCCACGGTCAGTCCGATCGAGTCAACCGACAGCTCGGGAATCTCCAGGATGACATCGCGGTTCGGAGTCAGGGACGTGGTCGAAGTAAAAGTCCGCTGGCCGGTCGGCTGCTGCGCGGACGCGGGTGCTGCTGCTACAACGCAGAGCGCGAGTCCGAGTATAGAGATTCCAGCGCGCATCGTCACAATCTCCTGGTTTGAGGGCTCATCGCCCCGGGCCTAACCGAAGTGCGTTTGAAAGATCTTTCAGCGAAGCAACGAAGTGTACTCGTCCTCGTGCCCCATTGATCGTAAGCGTAGCGCTCGGCAGCAGCGCGGTGACACCGGCGCAGATTGCGTATCTGCCGCGCGATTCGTCAGCGACTCCGACACTTATCGCAGCCGCAAGATTGGTGCGCGTCCACGTTTTCCGGGAAATGTCGAAGACGAGCGTAGTGTCGACTGATTGATTGAGACCGATCACCGTGTTGACGCCCGAAGAGTCGCGCGTCAACGTGCCCGACGTCGCCGAGATGTGGATGCCGTTGCCACCGGGACATCCAGCCACGGTACCGGTGGCTGTACCTGCAGTCGTGTCGGTCCGTAAGGGGGAAACGGCGGGTCTCGGTGAGACTTGCCCCTCGGCAACAGCTCCCAGCGCTAGGAGCGCCGCAACCACAGAGGCAAGAACCTCACACCTCCGGTCTATCACCTCGGACCTCTCACCTTTCTCTTCTCGCAGTTGAACGAATGATGGATCATTGATTCGGCGGTCGAGGATTCTGGTCAGCCGCAGCGCTGCCACCGAGGAAAGCACAATTGCTGACAGAAGTTGGGCGCGCCGCTCCGGCCGGCGGATTTGCCTGCTGTACCTGCGGCGCGCTGCGAACACCAATGCGGTCGGCAAGACATTCGGCGTTGATTCGACCGATCAGTTCGACTGCTACGTAGACATTTCTATAGGTTGTGCCCGCCACGACGGGCGAGGGCAGGTTGTCACGCTGGACGACTCTCAGTGTGTCGCCGCCCCAGCATAGGCGAACGCGTAAGTGAGGCTGAGAGGCGAACCGCACCTCATCGGCGTGTACGCCTACGAGCAGCATGATGTCAGCCGGACCGGTTTTGGCGCCTCCAATTCCAAACGCTGCACTGTCGGGTCGGGGTCTCGTGGTCGTGTCGCGCTGTCGGCGTGCAGAGTCACTTGGCCCGATGCGGGTGCCGACAGTGGTGTCATTACGAAGTAGCGCCGCGCAGGTCAGTCGATCAGCGTCGGCGCTCGTTATGGTTTGCGCTGCCGCCACCCTCGAACCGGCGAAAATGCACAGAGTCCCGTACACCATCGAAGCGTACGTTTTTAACATTTCTCTTGCTGTGTCCTGAAGAATGCGAAAGCGCCAACGTCAACATCTATGCCCCGCTCTCAGAAGGCGAGCTTTTTGCAATTCGCCTCCGCGAGCCGTTCTGTTTGTCGGCCGGTTTGCCGTGATGCGTGGCGAAAACCCGTCGTCGCTCCATCTCCGAGGAACTGAGCATGCGTAACACAGCGCACAACTTCATTGCATCAGCGATCGCGATTGGCGCATTGATTCCATCGATCGCAATCGCGCAGGCGCGGCCGGCGGTTCGCGGCCCTGGCTCGGGACAGCCGTGGCAATGTGTGCCGACTGATTCGGCGCGTGCGTTCAACAGAGCGTTGCGCGCGGACAGTCTGGCGCGCCAGCGCGCAGCCGGTGGAGCGGTGCCTGGAGCACGAGTAACTGGCGGCACAGGCCGCTCACAGGAATTCCCGGAATACGATGTCGTGCTCGACATTCCAAACCTGTGCGTCAACCGGATCTTCCTCAAAGTCGACAGTGTCACGGCGAAACTGAATCTCAATGCGCGCGTCGCGAATCTCGTTAGGGTCGATGCGGGAGCCGATGTCCTGATCGGTACCGTCGATCTCACGGTGCAGGGTGTGCGCGCGCAGGTTTTATTGCTCGTCGATCTCGATGACGTGGTTTACATCGTCGATCAGACTCTGACGTTCGTCGACAACCATCCGGAGATCGTGCAGCAGCTGGGAAGCACTCTTCAGACGACCGTCGGCGCGGTTGGCGGACTCGTCAATCGTCTATTGCTCGGGACCGTGACGGTGGCGGGCCAGGTCGTGCAGCGACTGGTCGATCCGGGAACAGGCTCGATCATTGAGAAGGCGGTGACTGCCGCCGGTCAGCAGGCGGCGGAAAGAGTGGTGGGCAACATCACTCAACTTCCCGTGATCAGTCAGGTCACGGATGCGGCGGGCAATCTGGTGAAGCGCGCGCGCGACGCTGCAACCAACGCAATTGTTCAGTACACACTGAACAGAGCGGGCAAGCTACAGGCGGCAAGCATCATTCAGGCAGGAACGCGCTGAATTGCGGACTGCGGATTTCGGACCAACGGCATTGCACTTGGTCCGCAGTCCGCAGCTCAGGATTCCCCGAGGGTCGGAATAAATGTCGGCGGGCGGCGATGCTTGGTCGCTTGCTCGTAAGCGTACGCCAGCTTGATCAATGTCGGCTCGCTGTATGCTCGCCCGAAGAACGAAATACCGATGGGAAGATTATGTGAGAATCCGGCCGGCACGTTGATGTTCGGATAACCGGCCACCGCCGGCGGTGTCGAGCTAGCGCCGCTGAAGTGATCGCCGTTGACCAGGTCGGTCACCCACGCCGGGCCTCCAGTCGGAGCTACGATGGCGTCGAGCTTGTATTTGCTCATCGTCGCGTCGATTCCTTCCCCGCGTGACATCCTCAGGTTCATCCTCAACGCATCCCGGTACTTCTTCTCGCTCAGCGGTCCCTTCGCTTGCGCCCGGATCATGATCTCCTGCCCAAACCAGGGCATCTCCTGATCCTTGTGCTGCTCGTTGAAGGTGATGATGTCCTGCAGCGATTTTGCAGGCGCTTTCGGGCCGAGTGATGCGAGGTAGGCGTTTAGATCGGCCTTGAACTCGTAGAGCAGGACCTCAAATTCACTGTCGTCGAACTTTCCGGCCGTGGCAATGTTAGCGGGATCGACAATCACGGCACCCTGGGACTTGAGCGCGTCGATCGCATCGTTGATGACCTTGTCGGTGACGTCGCTATAGCCAAAGAACTTGCTGCGCGCTACACCGATTCTCGCCCCGCGCAAACCGTTCGCGTCCAGGTATCTCGTATAATCGACACTTCCACGGGTTCGGTTGGCCTGAGTGGCTGGATCTCGCGGGTCGATTCCGGCCAGCACGTTCAGCATGGTCGCGGCATCTCGCACGGTTCGCGTCATCGGACCGGCCGTGTCCTGGCTATGCGCGATCGGAATGATTCCCGCTCTGCTGACCAGACCGAGCGTCGGTTTTATTCCAACAATGCCGTTGGCCGATGACGGACATACAATGGATCCGTCCGTCTCCGTTCCGATCGCGGCAGTGCACAGGTTCGCCGCCACCGCCCCACCCGAGCCCGAGCTAGAGCCGCACGGATTTCGATCGAGCACGTAGGGATTTTTCGCCTGACCGCCGCGTCCGCTCCAGCCGCTAGTGGAATGGGTCGAGCGGAAGTTCGCCCACTCACTGAGATTCGCTTTGCCGAGGAGAACTGCGCCCGCTGCCCTGAGCTTCGCCGCAATGAATGCGTCCTGGAGTGGAACGGAGCCTGCCAGCGCCAGTGACCCCGCGGTCGTGGTCATTCGGTCGGCAGTGTCGACGTTGTCCTTGAGCAGAATCGGAATGCCGTGCAAAGGCCCACGAACTCCGCCTGCTTTTCGCTCCCGATCCAGCGAATCGGCAATCGACAACGTATCGGGATTGGTCTCAATCACGTGGCGCAGCGTCGGGCCCTTTCGATCGAGCTCCAAGATACGATCCAGGTACAGCTGCGTGCCATTGCCGCCTGCAGGTCGCCGATCGTCGTTTCTTCCAACTCGAAGGGCGCAACGTCGAATCTTCGCTTCAGTACTTTCGGAGTTGCTTCACCTGCTAGGGTCTCGCCAAAGAGCGGCTTTCCTCCCAGCGCTACTCCCGCCAACGCACTCACACGCACGAAATCTCTGCGATCCATTCGATTCACCCTCGATGGAAGACACGGCCGCCGCGTACTGCGAGCTTGGAACCAACGGCCACTGCGAGCTGCGATCTAAGTCCGAAGAGCGAACCTACTGCGAGCTGCGAACCTAACTGCGCGGTGCGAAACGAGCTACCCGTCCCCGTTCGCAGTAGGTTCGTTGTTCGCGACTTAGCTCGCAGTTCGAACTGGCAGTTGGTTCGCCGCTCGCAGTTGACTAGCCAGAAATCCCTGCCAGATCCGAGCAAGTCTTGAGAATCGTCCCACAATTCTGACAAATCAATTTGCACTTGAAGGCCCTGACGTCCGTCGACCCGCAGACATCACACGCTTCGATGGCCGGGCCGTCAAGCGCTTCCCGCCTCCCGCTTCCCGCTTCCCGCATCAATCGAAATCCAGTCCGAGATTGAGCGCCGGCGCAGAATGCGTGAGCGCGCCGATCGAGATCCAGTCGACCCCCGTCTCTGCGATCAGACGAACCGTGTCGATAGTCACGCCGCCCGACGCTTCGGTCACTGCACGTCCTTGGACCAGCTTGACCCCCTCGCGTAGCTCCAGCAGCTGCATATTGTCGAACATGATCGCGTCGACACTCGCATCGAGCGCAGCACGCACCTGATCGAGGTTCTCGCACTCGACCTCGACTTTCATTCCGGCTGGCGCCAGCTCGCGGGCCCGCTTCACTGCCAGCGCGATGTCGCCATATTCCGTTGCGAGATGAT
>WNGI01000244.1_pt1 | contig 37445 bp, 35 predicted proteins | sample 5400621 | NCBI WGS metagenome assembly WNGI01 (sample SAMN13153374, study PRJNA577476) | soil metagenome | isolation source: 20 cm soil or saprolite under Garry oak tree replicate 1 | place: USA:California | collected 2016-06-15
GCACCGGAGCCGGGGGCGGCGGTGGCACCGGAGCCGGGGGCGGCGGTGGCACCGGAGCCGGGGGCGGCGGCGGCGGCACCGGATCCGGACACTTCTTCGCCTGGCCCGGCGGGACCTTACCGCTTTGCCCAGCAATCTTCACCGCGGCGGCGCAGGCGGTGCCGCTGTTGGCGCTGGCGCTGCGGCCCTGCGCGGCGACCGCGAATAGCGGCAACGCCGACAGGCCGACGACAGCAAATAGGACGCGAACGCTTTTCATGATCTCTCCTGACCGAAGACGACGGAATACACTCCGAGCACCTTCGGCATGGGCAAGAACCGCACCCATTTCGGAACGCACGCAATAAGTGCATGCATAACAACCAGTTACACTATTCGGCTGGTTCGAAAATGGGTCGTGCTGCTGTCAGGAAAGTTGACGTTGCGTTATGCGGTTTTTAATGCTATCTGCAAATGACATTGCGGCATGATTGTCTGCCTCAATCTCGCTTGAGATCGGCGAGTGCCGACTGCGCGGCCGCGCGCACCTGTTTGTCCCCGTCATCAGTGAGACCTTCGAGTGTCCCGATCGCCGCCGGTGTGGCGGCGACCCGCAACGCCTCGACCGCCGCCGCGCGCAACCCGGCCGGTTTCCGCCCAAACAACCGACCCCCCGGCTGCGCAAACTTGATCAGCGCCTGCACCGCTGATGGGCTGCCGATGCGTCCCAGCGCGAGAATCAATTCCCGCTCCACCCCTTCATCTTCTTCCTCCTCCATGGCAACCACGAGCGGCATCGCGAGCGCGCTGGACTTGGGCCCCACGCCGATCGCCGCCTGCATCCGCACCTCCGGAGACTTGTCACGCAGCGCGCGACGCAGCGGCTCGGCCGCCGCCGTAGAACCGATCTTGGCCAGCGCGAGCGCGACGGCCTTCCGGACGCGCTCATCCTCATGGTCGAGCTGCTGCGCGAGCGCGGGCACGGCCTCATTCAGCGCCAGCTCCCCCGCAAGCTCGGCCACGTTGCGCACCACGAACCACTGGTGATGCCCCAGCATGTGCACCAGCTGGTCCGTCCCTTCCTTCATCCCGGTGAGCGCCATGAAGATGCCGCGGCGCTCTTCGATCGTCGGCGCAGCCACCAGCAAATCGAGCAGCACCTCGACGCCGTCCTCCCCCGCCCGCCGCAGCACCAGCAGCGCGTCCTCGCGGTCGGTCGGATCATTCGCCACCTCGGCGATCGCCTCGAGCAACGCCTTGCTATACATGCGCTTCAACGCGATGGAATACTGCCGCCGGCGCGTGGCGTCGTTGACCTGCTGCTCCGCCCGGATGATCCCGGCGAGAATTATCAGCGCCTGCGTGGTCCGCTTCGCCTTCATCGCCGTCTCCAGCTGGCGGCCGAGGACCGCGAGCATCTCGCTCACGTGCGGGCCGTCCGGTTTTTCCTCGAGCTGGGCGATCAAGCTGGCTGTCGAGCGCGTCGCGACGTCGGCAGGAGAAAATTCGACATTGTCGGAAGTCGTCTCGCGCACGATGTCGGGAACGTCGGAGGGGGGAGCCTCGCCAGCTGACTGCTGCGGCGACCCTGGAGGCGTCGAACCCGCCGGAGGCGGAGGAGGAGAGGGAGGCGCCGCGAACTGAAAAGTCTGCATCGTGATCCCAACCCGCTTGGCGCCGTTGCCACGCAGCCGCGACGCGATGTCCTCGTCGCCGGGCTGATCCGCGAGCGCTCGCAGCAGATCGAAGACTTCCGCGAGCGGCGGATCGGCGGGGATCACAATCTCCTTCACGGAATGCAACTCGAGCCGCGGCAGCAGCATTCCGCCGTCGACCGCAGTGCCGTTTACAAGCAGCCGGCCGTCCTGCGCGCCAATCGTCACCGCGGCGACCTTGAGCATGCCGGCGAGCGTCCGGAACCGCGCCTTCTGTTCCTCCTTCGCTCCCGGATCGCGAAACAGGCCGAGCGTGCGCGCGAAAGAAGCGGCGACGTCCTGCGGGGTAGCCATGGGGAGGCTCAATCTATAGAGTACGATCCGTGATCGCACTGATCCTGCTCACGGCGAGCGTCGCTGCCGCGCCACAAGACACACTCACTCCGGTCGCGCGGCGCGTCCTGGCCGACGTTCAGTTCCTCGCCGACGACCGTCAGGAAGGACGCGGCGTCGGGACCGGAGGGTTGGAGCGGTCCGGCAGCTACATACGGGACGCCTTCAAGCGCGCGGGGCTCCAGGCGACCTTTCAGAATTTCACGATTCCCGCTGATGCCCCAGCCGTGCTGCACACGGCGCTCGCGGGGACCGCGACTCGCAACGTCGTTGCGGTGATTCCCGGAACATCTCGCGTCCTGCGTGGCGAAGTCGTGGTCATCGGCGCGCATTACGACCATCTGGGCATGGGCGGGTTCAGCGCGCTCGACCCCGACTCCACCGGCCGAGTCCATAACGGCGCGGACGACAATGCCTCCGGCACGGCCGCCCTGCTCGAGATCGGCAGGATCCTGGCGCATCGCCGGCCTGCGCGTACGGTGGTGCTGGTCGCCTTCAGTGGAGAGGAGTTGGGCACGCTGGGCTCGTCGTATTTCGTCAATCATGCTACACCGCAGCCGATCGACTCGCTCTATGCCATGCTCAACCTCGACATGGTTGGGCGGCTGCGGAACGCGCGCCTGCTTGCGTTCGGCGCCGCGACGGCGCGGGAATTTCCGGCGCTGCTCGACTCGCTCAATACTCCACCTCGCTTCGACCTGCGCGCGTCCGGCGACGGCTGGGGACCGAGCGATCACGCGGTCTTCTTCGCCACCCGGCATCCCGTGCTCCACTTCTTCACCGACCTGCACGAGGACTATCACCGCTCGACGGACGACTGGGACAAGCTGAACGTGAGCGGGATCGCGCAGGTGGCGCAGTTCGTGGCCAACCTCGCACTCGTACTCGCCAACCGCCCCGGGCCCCTAACGTTCGTGGACTCACCACGTCCCCAGGCTAGCGCGAGCGGATCGGGCAGCGGCGGATACGGCGCCTATCTCGGCACCATCCCCGACATGAGCGGCGGCGGGGTTTCGGACGGAGTTCGCATCACGGGCGTGCGCGCCGGCAGCCCGGCCGAGCTGGCAGGCCTGGCCGGGGGCGACGTGATCACGGCGATCGGGGACAAGCACATCGCGAATCTGTACGATATGACCGACGCGCTGCGCAGCCACCAAGCCGGCGACACCGTGGTGATCGTGAGCAAGCGCGACGGCGTCGAGCGTCGAGCGACGGCGGTACTCGGGAAGCGGGGCACGTGACAACCAGCTCCGCCTCGGGCGCCACAAAGGTCGTGCGCGCGCTGCATGCGGCGCACCTCCACGACGAGGGGCGCCAGGCCCTGCTGCAGATGGCGTGCGAGCGCATTCGCGCCTGGGGTCCGCCCTACACCTCGATCTACGCCTACATGTTGCACGGCGACGAGCTGGTACTCGAGGCCTACGCCGGTCGCGATACGGAGCACAGGCGCATTCCCGTCGGGAAAGGAGTCTGCGGCACCGCGGTGGCGGAGCAGCGCGACCAGAACGTCGCGGACGTGCGCGCGATCGGGAATTATCTGGCGTGCAATCTCTTCACGAAGTCCGAGCTGGTTGTGCTGATCCGCCGAGGCGACCACATCCTCGGGCAGCTCGACATCGACTCGGACGTGCCGAATGGGTTTGGTGAGCGCGAGCATGCCGACGTGAAAGAGATCGCCGACGCGCTCGCGGTGCTGCTGTAACAGGTCCCTCCGTGTTCATTGAAGTCAATGGCGCGCGTCTGTTCACGCGCCAAGTGGGAACGGGACCGCTGACCGTGGCGCTTCACGGCGGTCCCGGTGCCAGCCACGACTACCTTCTCCCGCAGTACGACCTGCTCGCGACACGGCGCTCGCTGTTCTACTACGACCAGCGCGGCGGCGGGCAATCGCCCGTACCGCGCGACACGCCGGTCGGCTGGCAGGCGCACGTGGCCGATCTCGAGGCGGTGCGCGAGCATCTCGGGCTCGAGCAACTGACGCTGTGCGGTTACTCGTGGGGCGGGCTGCTCGCAGTGCTCTACCTTCTCGAGCACCCGGCGCGCGTAGAGCGGCTTGCGCTGGTTTCTCCCGCATCGCCCACCGCTGAATACCGGCGCCAGTTCGAGGAGGAGTTCGCGCGCCGCATGCAGGCGCCCGAGATCAAGCGAGAACGAGACGCTCTGCGCGCGAGCGGATTGCGCGAGCGCGATCCGCAAGCGTACCAGCGACGTGCATTCGAGCTGTCTGTCGCCGGCTACTTCCGCGATTTCCACGACGCAAAGAATCTCACCCCATTTCGCGTCGTCGCCCGCACGCAGGACGAAGTCTGGAAGAGCCTGGACAATTACGATCTGAGACCCCGGCTGCGAGAGCTCGCATCCCGCATGCCGCGTCCCCCATCCCTCATCATCCACGGCACGTTCGACCCCCTCCCCATCGTCGGGTCCCGCGAGCTCGCCGCAATCCTGCATGCCCCGCTCCGGGAGCTGGCGGTGGGGCATTGCCCGCACGTCGAAGCCACGGAGGATTTCGTACGAGCGCTCGACGACTTTCTCCCTTCGATCTAGCCTTCGCCGAGATCGCGCCACGCTTTCCCGCGATCGCCGAAGCGCTGCAGCAGGACGGCGCCGATGCGACAGACCGCGATCGCTTTGCGCTACTCGAGCCTGTGGGACGGCTCCTGCGTGACATCATGCCGGAGGGTTCCGGTGCCGATGCGCTCGAAACCCATCTTGTCCTCCTGCACCACGCCTATCTGTTCTGGGTCGCCAAGCAGCCGCTATACGAGATCAGCGACGCGGCGCTGCGCCGCGCTGTGAGCGAGCAGCAGGTAACGACCGTGGCGCCGCATGCGGCGCAATATCTGCAGCTTCCGGAGCTACGCGTGTGGGGATCGCCGAGCGAAGGGAGTGCCCCGGAGCCACTCGACGGGATGTTCGTGAGCGCGACGGGCGATCCCGGTACGATTGCCGTGCTGGCCATCTTCGGCATGCGGCCCGACCGTCCGGGCTTCAGCGCCGTAGGCCTGGAAGGCCGGGCCGACAGCGAAGACGCCGGCGCCAGCGAAATCGAAATTGCCGCGGCCCGCGAGGATGGGAGTGAACCGTTCGGTCCGAGGCTGGCCGGCGGCACGGCCGCCGGCCTGTATTCGGTGGCGAACGCCGGCGAGCTACTGCTGCTCACGTGCCGGCTTCTGACGCTGCTAGATTCCCACAATCCCGTATGACGACGAGAGTGACCGCGGCCAAGACAGCCGAACGGAAGGCGCGCGCGCGGAAGATCATCGCGCGCTTGAAGCGCGAGTACCCGGATGCCACGTGCGCCCTGCACCACCAGAGCGCCCTCGAGCTCGCGGTCGCTACCATCCTCTCGGCGCAGTGCACCGATGCGCGGGTCAACATGGTCACGCCGCATCTGTTCGCGAAGTACCGCACCGCCGCCGACTACGCCTCCGCCGATCCGCGTGTGCTCGAGAAGGAGATTCAGTCCACCGGCTTCTTCCGGAACAAGACCAAGTCGATCATCGGCATGGCCCAGGCGCTCGTCGAGCGGCACGGCGGCGAGGTGCCCCAGACAATGGAAGAGCTGACCGCGTTGCCCGGCATCGGTCGCAAGACCGCCAACGTCATCCTCGGCACGTGGTTCAAGAAGAATGAGGGCGTCGTCGTGGATACCCACGTCCAGCGTCTCACCGGATTGCTGGGGCTCACGAAGCAGACCGATCCCGTGAAGATCGAGCAGGAGTTGATGCAGATCGTGCCGCGGGAGGACTGGACGTGGTTCTCGCACACGCTGATCCTCCACGGGCGGGCGATCTGTATAGCGCGGCGCCCGAAATGCCCCGAATGCGTTTTGAACCGGCTATGTCCGAGCTCGACTGTATGAAGGGACCACGTTACACGTCGGCACGACGTGCATCTATGACGACCGCACCGCCGCCCGTTGATCGCGCCAGTCTGATAGCGACGCGCCGGGACATCCATCAACATCCAGAGCTCGGCTTTGAGGAGACGCGAACCGCCGGACTGATCGGGGAACGACTGCGCGGGCTCAAATACGAGGTCACATCCGGTGTCGGGAAGACGGGTGTGGTCGGATTAAGGAAGAAAGACGGCCGCTGCCTGTTGCTCCGCGCCGACATGGACGCGTTGCCGATCGAAGAGGCGAACGAGGTCCCCTATCGCTCCAAGCAACCGGGGAAGATGCACGCCTGCGGCCATGACGGGCACGTTGCCATCGGCCTCGAGGTGGCGCGCCGCCTCGCGTCCCTCGAGCTCGGTGGGAGCCTGAAGCTTGCGTTCCAGCCCGCTGAAGAGGTGTCGAACGGCGCGCAGGCGATGATCAGCGACGGCGTGCTGGACGCGCCGAAAGTCGACGCCGCATTCGGGATTCATCTGTGGAACGACCTGCCGGTCGGGACAGTGGGCATTATGGCGGGACCCGTGATGGCGTCGGTCGATCAATTCGAGATTGCGATCCTGGGGCGCGGCGGCCACGCCGCGGCGCCGCACCAGACGATCGACCCGGTGCTCATCGCGGCGCACGTGATCACGGCGCTCCAGAGCCTGGTGTCGCGCCGCCGCGATCCGCTGAGCGAAGCGGTCGTCTCCGTGACCGAAGTGCACGCCGGTCGGGCGTTCAATGTCATCCCCGACCGCGCCGATCTGCGCGGCACCGTGCGGACGTTCGGCGGGAGCTTCTTTGAGGATGCGCCGCGGCTCGTCGAGGAGACGGCTCAAGGGGTCGCGGCGGCATTCGGCGCGCGGGCGACCCTGAATTACCGCCGCCTGAGCGCGCCGCTCATTAATAATGAAGAGCTGAGCGCCCTCATGCGCGACGTCGCGGCCAAGCTCCTCGGCTCGGACAGCGTGCGGCAGGACGTCCGCACAATGGGCGGCGAGGACATGGCATACTTCCTCGAGCAGGTGCCGGGGTGTTTTGCCTTCGTCGGCTCGGCGCCGCCGCACGGTCGCGCGTCGCCGCATCACAGCCCCACGTTCGACATCGACGAAGAGTCGCTCGTGATCGGCGCCGAGCTGCTGACCCAAACCGCGATTCAGTATCTGTCGGATCACTTCCCCGGACGGCCCGGGGAGTAGCTGTGTCCAACCAGTTGGGCTCCGAATCCTCCGCCTACCTCAAGTCCGCCGCCCACCAGCCGGTGCACTGGATGCCGTGGAGCGACGCGGCGTTCTCGCGCGCGCGCGAGCAGCACAAGCCGATTTTGCTCGATATCGGGGCGGTGTGGTGCCACTGGTGCCACGTCATGGACGGCGAGTCGTACGAAGATCCGGGGATCGCCGAAGTGCTGAACCGCGACTTCGTGTGCGTCAAGGTAGATCGCGACGAGCGGCCCGATGTGGATTCTCGCTATCAGCGCGCCGTCCAGGCGCTCAGCGGCCAGGGGGGCTGGCCACTGACGGCGTTTCTCACACCCGACGGTGAGGTGTTCTTCGGTGGCACCTACTTTCCGCCCGACAACAATTCGTACGGCCGTCCCGGTTTTCACCGTGTGCTGATGGAGATCGCGCGCGCGTTCCGCGAGGAGCAAGAGCGCGTCACCACCAACGCGCGCGCGATTCGCGAGCACGTGGTGCAAAGCCTGGACGAGGCGAAGCCTGGAGCCGTGAGCGCCGACATCCTGAGCGGGGCCGCGGACAAGATGGCGCGGCTGTTCGACGTCCGCTACGGCGGTTTCGGCGCCGCGCCCAAGTTCCCGCACCCCGCGGCGCTCGAGTTTCTGCTGGCGCGCTGGCACGATGGGAAGGGCGGGCTCGCCTGGCAGCGCGAGATCGTGGAGAAGACGCTCAGGGGAATGGCGCGCGGCGGCATCCGCGACCACGTCGGCGGCGGATTCCATCGCTACTCCGTGGACGAGCGCTGGATCGTGCCGCACTTCGAAAAGATGTCGTACGACAATTCCGAGCTGCTCCGTGCGTACCTGTCGGCCTACGCCGCGTTCGGTGATCCGCTGTTCAAGGAGGTTGCCACCGGCATCGTCGATTGGGTGTTCGAAGTGATGGCGGACAAGGAGCAGGCCGCGTTCGCTACGTCGCAGGACGCCGACCTGACCTTTGGCGATGACGGCGACTACTGGACCTGGACGGTGGACGAAGCGAACGCCGCGCTCAATCAACGGGACTTCGCGGTCGCGTCGCGCGTGTTCGACATCCAGGAGACGGGCGAAATGCACCATAACCACAAGAAGAACGTGTTGTGGTGGAAACAAGACCCCGCCGATGATGAGCGACCGATCTTGCGCGACGCCATTCGCAAACTGAAGGCCGCGCGCGACCGTCGCTCAGCGCCGTTCGTGGACCGAACTGCGTACGTCAACTGGAACGCGATGATGGCTGGCGCGTTTCTTCAGGCCGGAGCCGTATTGGATAGAAAAGAGTGTAACGCGCTTGCCGTGACGCTTCTTGAACGGATCTGGAACCAGGCGTGGGATGTGGCCGGTGGGATGTCACATGCCCTCGGCCGCCCCGAGCCGCGTGGCATGCTCGACGACAATGTGCAGTCGGCGGCTGCCTTTCTGGATGCGTATGAGGCAACCGGAGAATCCGCATGGCTGGAGCGCGCGAGCGCCGTCATGAACTACTGCGAAGCGGCGCATCGCGACGCCACGCCCGGTTACTTCGATATCGCCACGACGAGCGGCGTAGCATACCTCGCGGCGCGCGCGAAGCCGGTGCAGGATGCACCAACGCCCTCATCGAACGGCGTCGCCGCTCTGGTACTGGCGCGCCTTTGGGCACTGACGGACAAGCCCGAGTGGCGCGAGCGGCTCGATCGCCAGCTTGGCGCTTTCGCCGGCAGCGCCGGCGAGTTGTCGCTGTATGGCTCGACGTTGCTGCGCGCCATCGACTGGGCGGTGAATCCCGTCACCAGGATCGAAGTCTCGGGCCCGAAAGGCGACGGACCCGCCTGCGCGATGCACTTGCTGGCCCTCCAGACGTATCGGCCGCGCAAAGTCGTGGTCCGGAAGATCGCCGATCGCCCGGCGGCAACTGTGTGTGTTGGGACGAGTTGCTCGCTGCCGGTCGCGACACCAGGAGAGCTGGCGAAGCTGGTGGAGGCGTGAGCTAGATTCAACCCATCTCAACTCGAGGCTGTAGATGCCGAACAAGAAAGCGGTGATCGAGACCAAGAAGGGCACCATCGAGCTGGAGCTGTTCGCCGACGAGGTGCCCAACACGGTCGCGAACTTCGAAAAGCTCGCGAATTCCAACTTCTACGACGGCACCAAGTTTCATCGCGTCATCCCGAACTTCATGGTCCAGGGCGGCGACCCCTACTCCAAGACCGGCAAAGGGCCGGTTGGGACGGGCGGCCCCGGCTACACCATCAAGTGCGAGACCCAGAAGAACACCCACAAGCACATCGCGGGCACGCTGTCGATGGCGCACGCCGGCAAGGACACCGGCGGCAGCCAGTTCTTCATCTGCCACTCGCCGCAGCGGCATCTCGACGGCGTGCACACCGTCTTTGGTCAGGTAGCGAAAGGCATGGACGTGGTGAACGCGATCAAAGGCAACGACGAAATCACCTCGATTCGCGTCTCTTAGGAGGAGCTCGTGCTGGCGCTACTGCTGACTCTGTCCATCGCCGTGCAGGATTCCGGGGCATTCGTGGCGCGGTTGGGACGCGATACGGTTGCGATCGAGCAATACAGGCGCACCCCGACCCAGCTCCGGGGCGAATATGTGGTGCGGACGCCGCGCAGCCTGCACCGCATCTACACGTTCGACTTGAATCCCGATGGATCGATCCGCCACACCGAGATCGTCACGCACAACATCGGCGGCGGACCGGGTCCGATGGAGACGAAGAATTCCGTGGACTTTCGGGGCGATACCGCGGTCCTCGTGTCGCCGCGGGGCGACAGCAGTGTGACGACCAAGCTCGCGGTCCCGCGCGGCACGTTTCCGTTCCAGTTCTACGTGTACGGCTTGATGGAGCAGATCGGCCGGTGGGCGCGCGGCATCCCCAAAGACAGCGTCCGCTTCAGCGCGCTCGCCTCGGCCGACCGCACCAGCGGTGGGTTCGTCCGCAAGCATGGAGGGGGGGACACGCTGGTCTTCATGTTCGACGAAGGCCAGCTCGCCGGTGTCGGCCCGTTCACCTTCACGCTCGATCGGCAGGGACGACTCACCTGGCTCACCGGCAAGGGCAGCACGCTGCAGATCGACGTCCAGCGCGTCGCCTCGGTGCCGATGGAGCAGGCCACCCGGTCGTTCGCGAACCGGCCGCTGGGTCAGCTCTCGCCCCGCGATACGGCGCGCGCGACGATCGGCGGCGCCGAGATCTGGGTCGACTACAGTCGCCCGCAGAAACGCGGACGCGTGATCTTCGGCGACGTGGTGCAGTGGAATACGGTCTGGCGCACAGGCGCGAACGCCGCGACACAGCTCAATACCTCCGCCGATCTCGTGATCGGTGGCGCCACCGTGCCCGCGGGCAAATACACGCTCTGGACCCTGCCCACGCAGAACGGCTGGAAGGTCATCCTCAACAAGCAGACCGGTCAGTGGGGCACGGAGTACAACGAGGCGCAGGATCTTGTCCGAATCGACGCCAAGGTCGAAACGCTCGCGACGCCGGTCGAACAGATGCTGATCGCATTCGAACCCGGCGCGCTCACCGTGTCGTGGGACAAGACGCGAGTCTCCGTCCCGGTGGCGAAGAAATAGATGCATCTCGACTTCGCGGTCGTCGCCGACTACGCGTTGGTCGATCAGTCGGGCAAGATGTCGGTGCTCGGCATCTTCCAGCACATCTGGGTCCCGCAATTTCCGGCCATGCATCCACGCCTGCACCTGGTGCTCAGGTTGAAAGGCAAGCGCACCGAAGTAGGCGAGCATCAGGTGCAGATCAAGCTGCTGGACCAGGAGGACGTGGAGCTGCTGGGCGGATCGGGGACGGTGAATTTCGCCGAGCCGCCCGCCGGCGTCACCGAGATCGAGGCGGCGGCGGTACTGGTGTTCGACGTGCCATTCCCGCACGCGGGGCAATACCGCTTCGAGATCACGGTGGACGGCGAGCGCAAGGCTGCCGTGCCGATCACCGTGTCGCAGATGCCCACGGCGCCGGTCCAGCCGCCTCCTCCTTCAACGCCTCAGGTTCCCGGTTCCTAGCTTCCAAACGCTGCCGACACCGCTCGGCGCCTATGTGCGGCTGCCGACGCTGCTGCTCGCCGCCGCGCTGGCGCTGGCATTCAATCTCGACGGCTACCCGCTGCTCGACCCTGATGAGGGACGCAATGCGGAAGTCGCGCGCGAGATCGCGGCGACCAACGACTACGTGCTCCCGCACCTCGATGGTTTGCCCTATCTCGACAAGCCGATCGTCTACTTCGCTGCTGCCGCCGCCGTAATGGAGGTGCTGGGTCCGACCGAGACGGCGGCCCGCCTGCCGGCATATCTGTTCACGCTGGCGACGTTGATCGTCGTCGTGCGGTTCGCGCGGCGGCGTTGGGGCGCGGATGCGGGCTGGCTCGCCGGGTTGGCGCTCGCCACCATGCCACTCGTCCTGGCGTACGCGCGCACGACGATCATGGACAGTACGCTGTCGTTCTGCACCACCCTCGCGATTCTCGCGTTCTGGGACGATCGGCCTGTGCTCGCCTGGGCAGCGATCGGTCTTGGCGCGATCACCAAGGGCCCCGTCGCGATTCTCATTCCCCTCGCCACGTTCATTCCGTACGGGCTGCTCACGAGACGGCGCTTGCGCGGACTGTTTCCCATCGCGGGACTGGGCATCTTCGCGCTCGTCGCGCTGCCCTGGTTTCTCGCCGTCGCGCTCCGCATTCCGGAATTCCCGCACTACGTGTTCGTGCGCGAGACTTTCGAGCGGGTGACGACCAGGAGCTTTCATCGCACCGCGCCGTTCTGGTACTATCTGCCGATCGTCCCCGTTGCGGCGTTCCCCTGGATCGTGCCGGCACTGGGGCGAGTGAAGACCTGGCGCTGGGCCTGGCTGGCGCGCCACGTGAATCCGCAGGCACAAGAATCGATCCTCCTGGCGTGCTGGGTCGCCGGGCCGTTGCTGTTCTTCACGCTGAATCAGTCCAAGCTGCCGCAGTACGTGTTGCCGCTGATGCCGGCGTTCGCCCTCGCGGCGGCCCGCCTGCTCACGCGCCAGGCGAGCGAATTGGGAGGAGGCATCGGCGTAGCGCGCCGCACATACACGGTGCTGGGGGCCCTGCTCGGTCTTGCGCTCGTGTCACTCACCATCTGGTTGCCGGCGCCGATCAGTCTGACACCAGCGCAGCGCGCCGCGATTCCGCCGACCGCGCTCGCGTTGGGCATCGCCTTACTAATTTCAGCGGCTCTGGTGTGGTATGCGGGGCGCACCGAGCGGCCCCGTCCCGCGCTCCTGATGATGGGGTACGCGCTGACAGTGATGGCGACGCCGATCGTGTCGGGGAAGCTCCTGGCTGCTGTCGGTGAAGATCGCTCGAGCGCAACGCTGGCCCGCGTGATCCAAAACAGCGGTGCGGCAGACGTGGTGGGCGTCTCTGCGTTCCCGACGTCCCTGCCCTTTTACCTGCGTCGTACGATCCCGGTCGCCACGGCCACCGGGCGCGAGCTGACCAGCAACTTCATTGCGGATTATTACGACCGGTTTCGCGCCGACAGCACGTCGCCGCTCAAGCCGGTGGATTACTGGCGCGATCGCGTGGCGCACTGCGTGGTGCCGACCGTCTTCGTGACGCGGGCCAACGATGCGCGGCGGCGGTCGGCACTCGACTCGCTCCTCCCGTTGCTGGCCGTCGAAGGCCTTTCTGCGGCCTACGGACCATGTGCGGCATCTTCGGCGCGATAGCGCGAGGCGGAGCCCCACTGCGTTTTCCGCAGGCGGTGGAGCGGATGGCGGCTTCGCTGCGTCACCGCGGCCCGGACGGTGAGTGCATCGTCGGGCACGAGCGCGCGCGCATCGGCGCGCGCCGCCTCGCCATCATGGATCTCACCACGGGCGATCAACCATTCCAAAGTCCCGACGGAAAGATCTGGATGGTGTGCAACGGTGAGATCTACAATGCGTCCGCGCTGCGCCGCGAAGCGACGTCCTGGGGCTACCCGTTTCGATCGCGCGGCGACATCGAAAACATCGTGCCTTTTTACGAGCGCTTTGGCGCCGGCGCGGTCTCGCGATTGGAAGGGATGTTTGGCCTCGCGATCTGGGATGATGCGCGTCGCCGCCTGGTGCTCGCGCGCGATCGAGCGGGCGAGAAGCCGCTCTTCTGGACCGAGGTCGAGGGCGAGCTGCGGTTCGCGTCGGAGATCCAGGCGCTGCTCGAGTTTCCCGATCAAGCGAGACGCGTAAACCGAAAGGCCCTTTCGCTGTATCACGCGCTCGGGTACGTCCCGGCGCCTCACACGATGTTCGAAGGGATCCACAAGCTGCCGCCGGCGTCGGTCTTGATCGCCGAAGACGGCCAGACCCAAATCGGGGCGTACTGGAGCGCGGCGGAGGCCGCGAGCCGCCCGCCGCTCTCGCTCGACAACGCCGCCGAGCTGCGCGAGCTGCTGCTGCGTGCGGTCAAGCGCGAGCTGATGTCCGATGTGCCGTTCGGGATCTTCACGAGCGGCGGCCTCGACTCCTCGCTCCTCGTGGCGGCGACCGCGCGTGCCGTCCCCGACGAGCGGATCCACACCTACGCCGTGCACTTCACGGAGCCCGGCTACGACGAGAGCGCGTATGCCGAGGCCGTCACGCACCAGATCCGATCCGTGCACCACGTCGTCACCGCCGATGACGAATCGCTCGGCCGCGCGCTCGATGTGGTGTCGCGCTCCCTCGCCGAGCCGCTCGGCGATCCCGCCGTGCTCCCCACCTTTCTCCTTGCCGAGGCAGCGCGCCGCGACGTCAAAGTCATTCTCTCGGGAGAAGGCGCCGACGAGCTGTTCGGCGGTTATCCCACCTACCTCGGCCACAAATACGCCGCGCGGTGGCAGCGCGTCCCCGGCCCGCTGCGGCACGCGCTGCGCTGGGCCGCGGATCGCTGGCCGTCGTCGACCGGCAAGATGACGCTCGAGTACATGCTCAAGCAGTTTCTCGCGGCGAGTGAGCGCCCGTGGATGGAGCGCCATCTCACCTGGCTCGGGGCCATGACGATCGACCCCGGCGTCATCACCGAGCTTGCGGGCACGCTCGATCGCTTCCCTCACGACGATGCGTTGAATCGCGTGATGTGGTTCGATTTCCTGACCTATCTGCCGGACGATCTGCTGGTGAAGGTCGATCGGGCCACGATGCTGGCGTCGGTCGAAGCGCGGGCGCCGTTCCTCGATCGCGAGGTGATGGAGCTTGTCCTCCCCGGCGCCTCACGTTTCAAGGTGCGTGGCCTCACCACCAAAGCGATATTAAAGAAAGCAGCGCGTGGTCTGGTCCCGGATAATGTGATCAACCGGCGGAAACGGGGTCTCTCCGTGCCCGTGGCGCGGTGGCTGAACACAGGGCTCGCGCCCTTGGCCGACCGTCTCCTCGACACGCCGCTCCTCGCGGAACACCGGACCGGCCGGCGCAATCACGCGCGTAGACTGTGGCCGCAACTGATGCTCGCGCTGTGGAGCGAGCGCTGGGGGGTAGAGATCACGTGAACCGCCAGGAAGCCCTGTCGCTGATGCAGGAGCACACGCAATCGGCGTCGCTGCGGCAGCACATGCTCGCGGTGGAGGCCGCCATGCGGGCGTACGCCACCAAGTTCGGTGAAGACCCGGAGCCGTGGGGGCTCGTCGGTTTGTTGCACGACTTCGACTACGAGAAATTCCCTAACGCCGAGCATTCCGCGGCCGAGGGGCATCCCGCGTGGGGCGTGAGCGTGCTGCGCTCCAAAGGAGTTGCCGAGCCGCTGCTCCGGGCGATCCTGGGACACGCGACCTACTCCGGTGTTCCGCGCGACACGGCGATGGCGAAGGCGCTCTTCGCGGTGGACGAGCTGTGCGGCTTTCTCGTCGCCTGCGCCCTGGTGCGGCCCTCAAAAAGCTTTGCGGACCTCGAGGTCTCGTCCGTCAAGAAGAAGCTCAAAGACAAGGCGTTTGCGCGCGGCGTCAATCGGGACGAGGTGCGTCAAGGCGCCGAGGAGCTGGGCGTGCCGCTCGATGAGCACATCGCGTTCTGTATCCAGGCGCTCCGGCCCGTGGAATCCGGGCTGGGCCTCGGAGGGTGAATCCGTTTTCGCAGGCGCTCGATCGTGCCACCGGTGCGCGGCCGATTCCGGGGAATCTGGTCCGGCACATCGCGATCAGCAGCGACGCGCTCGACGCGATGCTCGAGATGATCGCCGACGCCAACCGAACGGTCCATTTCGAGAACTACCTCATTCGGGACGATGCCACCGGCCGCCGCTTTGCCACGGCGTGGGCGGAGCGGGCGCGCGCCGGCGTGCGCGTGCGCATCCTGTACGATGCCTTCGGGAGCCTCGGCACGAGCCACGCATACTGGCGCGAGCTGCGAAACTCTGGGGTCGACGTCCGCCCGTTTCGCCCGCTCTGGACCAGCGGTCCGGTCGCGGCGTTCAGCCGCGACCACCGCAAGCTGCTCGTCGTGGACGGCGAAAAGGCGATGACCGGCGGCCTCTGCATCGGCGACGAATGGGCCGGCAACCCAACGGTAGGTCAGGCGTGCTGGCGCGACACGATGCTCGCCGTATGCGGACCGGCGGTGGCCGCGTTGGAAGCGGCGTTCGGCCGGATGTGGGCGCGCGCCGGCCGCCCGCTCCCGGAGGACGAGACTACCGCCACGCCGGAGGAGTGCGGACCCTCCGCCGTGCGAGTGGTGGAAGGCTTCCCGGGGCAGTCACGCATCTATCGCGCGGTCCAGTTGCTCGCGGCGGCGGTCACGGAGCGGCTCTGGATTACCGACGCGTACCTGGTCGCACCGCCGTCACTGTTTGCGGCGTTCGTGGACGCGGCCCGCAGCGGTGTGGACGTACGCATGCTGCTCCCCGGCACATCCGACATCCCGATCGTTCGCATTTTCACGCGCGGCGGGTACCGCGAGCTGCTGCACGCGGGCGCGCGGATCTTTGAGTATCGCGGCCCGATGGTTCACGCCAAAACGTTCGTGGGTGATCACGAGTGGGCGCGTGTGGGATCGAGCAACCTCAACGTCTCGAGCCTGCTCGGCAATTACGAGCTCGACCTGATCGCCGAGCACGAGGCCCTGACCGCGACACTCGCGACGCAGTTTCTGCATGACATGGCGCGGAGCCGGGAGATCGTGCTGATGGCGCGTCGCCGGCTCCCGTTGCCGCCGCGTCTGGTGGCGGCGGCAACAGTCCCTCCCTCCCACGCGGTCGAGCCGTCCGCCCCTCCGGTTCCGCAGCACAAACGCTCCCTGCGTGAGCGTCGGGCTGTCGCTGTCGTCGCGTTGATCCAGGTGGCCGGCGGCGCGCGCCGCATGTTGGCGGGTGCGGCGGCGTCAGCCTTTCTGGTGGTCGGAGTACTGCTGATTGTGTTTCCGATTGTCACCAGCACCGTCCTCGCGGTCGGGGCGCTGGCAATGTCGTTCTCACTCGCCGGGTTTGCCCTCGCCCGGCGGCGGCACCGCCGGGAGACCGATGTCCGCTGAGGCCCCCCCTCCCCCTCAACCTCCGGCTGGCCTCGCGCGTATGGGAAACAGCGCAGAGGACAAGGACTTAGTCGCTCAGGCGCTGGCTGGCGATCGGGATGGCTTTGGCGTGCTGGTCGAACGCTATGCCGCGCAGGCACGTCGTGTTGCCCGGGCGGTGTTGGGCGATCCTGACGACGCCGACGACGCGGCGCAGGACGGTTTCCTCTCGGCACTGGTGAAGCTCGCGCAGTATGACGCGCGCAGGCCGTTCGGTCCCTGGCTGATGCGGATTGTCGCGAACGCGGCGACCGACCGGCGCCGCCGCCGCACGGTGCGACGCGCGGAGCCGCTCGACACCTCACTGGTGGGCGGCGGGCCGCGGCCCGATGTGGCCGCGGTTCGGAGTGAACTGGGAGATCGGTTGCGGTCGGCGCTGGCCGAGTTGCCGGAACGGCGCCGCACCGCTGTCGTGTTATTCGATGTCGAAGGATACTCGCACGCCGAGATCGCTGGAATTCTCGGAATCCCGGAAGGGACCGTGCGATCGGAAGTGTTTCACGCGCGTCGTCGTCTACGTACGCTGCTAGCCGACTGGAAGGAGCAGGTAAGATGAAGAACGAGCCGTCGTTCGATCATCGTCCGGACCCTGAGCTGGGCGGCGTGTTGCGCGCCGCGCTCGAGCCGCGGGGCGATCACGCCGCATTCGTCGCGCGCGTCATGGCGCAGTACGAGCGCGCCCTCGACCGCGCGACCATTCCGGCGTTGGACATCCTGGCGTCGTGGTCCCGGCCAGGCATTGCCGTTGCGGCTGCGGCCCTTGTGGCCGGGTTTCTGTTCGGGCGCAGCATTCTGACGCCCGTACGGGCGCCGGCACCGGCCTCGATCGAGGCCGCGATGGCACCGGCCGAAGGGCCGGGGGGAGCGGGGCTCGCCGCGCTCGTGACGGCGGACGATCCGCCGGATGCGAGCGTCGTGTACGCATCGCTCGTTGACCAACGATAGAAAGAGGAAAGCACGCATGTTGAATAGATCGAAACTCGCCGCCGTCGGCCTGCTCGCCGCCGTCTTCGTGGCGGGCGGACTGGCCGGCTGGGGTGGACACGAGGCCGCCGAGCGCGAGGACCATAGTCCGCGTGGAGGACGCGGAGGTCCGGACGCCCTGGTCTCCATGCTGAGTCGCGAGCTGGCTCTCAGCGCGCCGCAGCGGGATTCCGTGCGAGCCATCATCGTCCGCCACGGTCCCGAGATCGACTCGCTCCGGGCGCGCGTCCGGCCGCAGTTCGACTCGATCAAGGCACGGATGCGCGCCGAGATCGACGCGCAACTGACCGCCGAGCAGCGCGCCAAGCACCAGCAACTGATCGACCAGGCTGAGCATCACCGTAGGGAGCGGGAAGGCGGGGGAGGAGCGCAGGGGGACTCCAGCAAGACAACGTCTGACCGGAGGCAGAACTGATGCGCTGGCTGACAGGAATAGTGGTTGTGGGACTCGCCGTACCTGCAGCGGCGGCCCAGCAAGTTTCGACCCCGAGAGAGGTCACGCTTCAGGAAGCGATTCAGCGCGCGCTCGACGTGCAGCCGACGATGATCTCGGCGCGCGGAGATCAGCGCAATGCGGGTGCGTCGAAGCGCTCGGCATACGGCGCATTCATTCCCACCGTGTCGCTCGGCTCGTCGGCGGCCCGGTCCAACATCACGCGCATCGACAACACCACGGGACGGCCGGTGCCCGCCGAGTATTCGTATACGGGCAGCTTTAACGCCAGTCTCGAGCTGTTCGATGGATTCCGCCGTTTCGCCAACCTGAAGGCGACCGCGGCGCTCGATGCGGCGGCGGGAGCAGGCGTGGTGAACGAGCGCTTTCTCACGACGCTGCAGACGAAAGAGCTGTTCTATACCGAAGTGGCCAATGAAGCCTTGGTACGGGTTGCGGACGCGCAACTCGCGCGCGCCCGCCAACAGCTCCAGATCTCCATCGACAAGCTGCATGCCGGGTCGGCGACGCGCTCGGATTCCCTGCGCTCCACAGTCGAGTTCGGCAATGCACGCATTGATCTGCTCCGGGCTGCCGGGAACCTATTGGCCGCACAGGCCGATCTCGGACGCCAAATCGGCGTGGATGGACCTGTGCGGGCGGCGTTCGATTCGACGCTCCCTCCAATGCCCGACACGGCGGATCTGCGGCGCACGGCACTCGCCACCTCTCCCGCCGTCGAACAGGCGGAGTCGCAGGCGAGCGCCGCACGCGCGTTGGTCTGGTCGGCGCGCTCACAGTACTGGCCGACCATCAGCGTCAGCTACAGCAACAACCGTCAGGGAACCGAGACGTTAAACGGGGCGCCCAACTTCCCCTTCTTTGGCAATTATCCTGAGACGTTTCAGTGGCGCTTTGCACTCAACTTGCCGATTCTGAACGGGTTTGTCCGTGAGGCCAACCAGGTGTCGGCGTCAGTGTCGCGGGACATCGCCGTCGCTCGCGCGTCCGAAACGCGGCGTCAGATCAACGCGCTCGTAACTACGCAGATGGCGACGCTCTCGACTTCGTTCGAGCAAATCCAGATCGCGGACGCCAACCGTGCGGCGGCAGAGGAGGATCTGCGCGTCCAGAGCGAGCGTTATCGCGTCGGCGCGGCGACGATTCTCGACCTTCTGACTTCTCAGGCTGCAATGACGACGGCGGAGGTCAACGTCATCCAGACGCGGTTCAGTTACCTCGTCGCGCGCTCGCAGCTCGAGGCGACCGTCGGACGGACGCTATGACCGCTACCCAGGCGATGACGTTCCGCACGGGCGACACCCCGACGCCCGATATCGTGATCCTCACGCATAACCTCGCGCGCGAGTATCACATGGGCGCCGAAGTGGTCCACGCGCTGCGCGGCGTGGACATCCAGATCAAGAAGAACGAGTTCGTCGCGTGTATGGGACCGTCGGGGTCGGGGAAGTCGACGCTCATGAATCTGATCGGCTGCCTCGACACGCCGACGAGCGGCGAGTACTGGCTCAACGGCCAGAAGGTGAGCGATTTGAGCGACGACGAGCTGGCGCGAATCCGCAACAAGGAAATCGGGTTCGTGTTCCAGACGTTCAATCTGCTGCCCCGAGCCGACGCACTCCACAACGTCGAGCTGCCGCTCATCTACGCCGGGATGGGGTCCAAGGAGCGGCGGGAGCGAGCCACCCGTTCCCTCCAACAGGTGGGGCTGGGCGACCGTATGGATCACCGGCCCAATGAGCTGTCGGGCGGCCAGCGGCAGCGCGTCGCGGTCGCGCGGGCGCTGGTGAACGAGCCGAGCATCCTCCTCGCCGACGAGCCGACCGGAAACCTCGACTCGGCGACGGGCAACGAGATCATGGCGCTGTTTCACGAGCTCCACGACTCGGGCCAGACCATCGTGCTGGTGACGCACGAACATGACATCGCGGCGCACGCACACCGCCAGATTCACTTGCTCGACGGCAAGATCGCGCGCGACGTAAGAACGGAAGGGCAGACGTGAACAGACACCTTTGGGTGAGTACCGTGGCCGCGGCAGCACTCGCGGGCGCCGGCTGCCACAAGGCGCAGACGGCGCAGACGTATGAGGCCGTGCCGGTGGAACGCCGCAACCTCGTGGTGTCGGCATCGGCCTCGGGCGCGATCGAGCCGGTGCTGACCGTCGACGTGAAGTCCAAGGCGTCCGGCGAGATCATCACCATGAACGTCCAGACCGGCGACGACGTGAAAGAGGACCAGCTCCTCGCGACGATCGACCCGCGCATTCCGCGCAACAACCTTGCGCAGGCCGAAGCGAACCTGGAGGTCGCGCGGGCGCAGCTCGGGAACGCCACCTCGCAGCTCGCCCGCTCCGATACGCTCTACAAGTCACAGGCCATCACGCAGACGGAATTCGATGGCGCGAGGCTGGACTACGCGAACGCCAATGCCGCGGTGATCCGCGCCCGCTCGGATCTCGAGAACGCGCGCGACCGTATGAACGACACGAAGCTGCGCGCGCCGCTCGGGGGCACGATCATCGCGAAGAACGTGGAGCTGGGAACCGTGATTTCGTCGCCCACCACGGACGTCGGCGGCGGCACGGTGTTGTTCAAGATGGCGAACCTCGACACGGTGCAGATCCGCGCCCTCGTGGACGAAACCGACATCGGCAAAGTGCAGGCGGCCCTGCGCACCACGATCACCGTGGACGCGTACCCCAATCGCCCCTTCGAGGGCAGCGTCTTGAAGGTCGAGCCGCAAGCGACGGTGCAGCAGAACGTCACGATGTTCAACGTGCTGATCCGGATTCCGAATCCGAATCACCTGCTCAAGCCGGGGATGAACACCGAGGTGGAGATTCACGTCGGCCAGGCCAACAACGTGCTGGCGATTCCCAACGCGGCGCTCCGGACGCAGCGCGACGTCGCCTCCGCGGCGCAGGTGCTGGGGCTCGATCCAAACGATGTGCAGCAACAGCTCGCGACGGCGCGCCAGCAGCAGCAAGCGCCGACAAACCGCGACAGCGCGTCCCTGGGTGGCGCGACCGCGCGGCGCGACTCGACGGCAAGCAAGCCCGACTCGGCCAAAGCGTCGGGTGGCGGGAATACCATGACCACTCCCGACGGCCGGACGATCCAGCTGCCGCCGGGCGTAACCGAGGCCATGGTTCGGTCTGCATTCCAGAAGCGTATGTCGGGCCAGGAGCTGACACCCGCCGAACAGAACGCGATGGCGGCAATGCGCCAGATGATGATGCGCGCTGGGGGTGGCGGGGGTGGAGGCGGTGGTGGGTTTGGCCGCCGCGGCACCGCTGAGCCGTCGAGCTACATCGTCTTCACGATGAAGAAGGGCAAGCCGACGCCGGTTCAGATTCGAACCGGGCTCACCGATCTCGATTATATCGAGGTCGTGAGCGGCCTGACGGAGCAGGACACCGTGCTCGTGCTGCCCAGCGCGTCGCTGCTCAATGCGCAGCGCGACATGCAACAGCGCATGCGCCAGGTGACGGGCGGCGGCTTGCCCGGCGTGCAGCAGCAGCAGCCGACGACCACACAGCAGCGGCCGGCGACCCCCACGAGGCCCTAGGATGCTGCTCGGGGAAATCATCCAGGTCGCGCTCCAGGCGATCCGCGCCAACAAGCTGCGGTCGTTCCTGACGATGCTGGGCATCATCATCGGCGTCGGCGCGGTGATCACGATGGTGGCGCTCGGCAGCGGAGCCCAGAAGGCCGTGCAGGCGCGGCTGCAGGCACTCGGCCCGACGCTGTTGTCGATTTATCCCGGACAATCGTTTCGGGGCGGGATCGCGATCATGTTCGACCAGCGCGTGAGCGTCACGGTCGATGACGCGGCCGCGCTGGCGCGGGATGCGCGCTACGTCAAAGGCGTCGTGCCCGAGCTGACCCGCAACCTGCAGATCAAGTACTTCGGGCAGAACGGGAATGTGAGCATCGTCGGCACCACACCCAACTATGCGACGGTCAAGAACTACACGATGACGGCCGGCCGAATGTTCACGGCGGGTGAAGACGAGGGGCGCCGCCGCTACGCGGTGCTCGGCTCGGCGATTCCGGACATGTTCAACCGGAATCCGGCCGCGATGATCGGGCAGGAGATTCAGATTCGCGGGATTCCATTCGAGATCATCGGCGTCTTGTCGGCGAAGGGCTCGGCGGGAGGATTCGGGAATCCGGACGAGCAGATCCTGATTCCGCTGCAGACCGGCCGCTACCGCATCATGGGTACGGACCGGCTGCGCTCGATCACCGTGGACGCGGCCAGTGTACCGCAGATGACGCTCGCGATGATCGAGATCGAGCGCGTGATGCGGCGCGAGCATAAGATCCGACCCGGCGGCGAGAACGATTTCCAGATCAGAAACCAGTCGGACATTCTTTCCACGTTCCAGGACACGGCGAAGACGTTCACCTACCTGCTGGCGGGCATCGCTGCGGTCAGCCTGCTCGTCGGCGGCATCGGCATCATGAACATCATGCTCGTGTCGGTCACGGAACGCACACGCGAGATCGGCGTGCGCAAGGCGCTGGGCGCGACGCGCTTCAATATTCTGTTCCAATTCCTGGTCGAGGCGCTCGTGTTGTGTCTCGCGGGAGGGATCACCGGAATCGTGCTCGGCTCGCTCGGCGCGGTGGCGCTTTCGAAGCTCGCGCATTGGAACACGTCGATAAGCCTGTTTGCAATTCTGGTTGCGTTCATCTTCAGCGCGATCGTTGGCCTGTTCTTCGGCATCTGGCCGGCGCGTCGGGCCGCGGCACTCGATCCGATTGTGGCGCTGAGATACGAATAGTTAAAGCGTGCGGCCTGGGGCGTGCGGCGTTGATTGGCGGAGCTGACGGATCGTAGGGACGGTTCGAACCAAAGGTTGACACGCCGCAGGCCCCACGCCGCACGTTATTTTTCTTCCCATGCTCGCCGTCTTTCTCTCTCTCCTGCAGTCTCAAAGCGCCCCGCAGTCGGTCTACGACGGCCGGCTCCGTCAGATCGACGTGACCATTCCTCGCATCGAGGCGCCGGCGGTCCGGCTGGACGGGGCGCTCGATGAAGTCGTGTGGCGCGAGGCCGCGGTGCTCAAGGGCTTCACGCAATACCGGCCGGTGGACAGCCGGCCCGCCGCGGATTCGACGGAGGTGCTCGTCTTCTATGCGCCGGACGCGATCTATTTCGGCATCCGCGCATTCGAGGTGCACGGCAACGTCGTGCGGGCGACGCTCGCGGATCGCGACAACATCGGCGCCGACGACAACGTCCAGATCCTGCTGGACACGTTCAATGACCGGCGCCGGGCGCTGCTGTTCGCGGTGAACCCGCTCGGCGCGCAGCAGGATGGCGTGCGCAGCGAGGGGCTCGCCGGAGCCGCGGGAGGAGCGAACGCCGGATTCCGGTTCGATGGCGTCGTCGATTTGAACCCCGACTACGTCTATCAGTCGCAGGGACGGCTGACGCCGTTCGGATTCGAAGTCGAGGTGCGGATTCCGTTCAAGAGCCTGCGGTATCAGAGCGGTGAAACCCAGGATTGGGGCATCCAGGTCATCCGGCTCACGCAGCACACCGGCTATGAGGATACGTGGACGCCGGTGCTCCGAGCGAACGCCAGCTTCCTCATCCAGTCGGGCACGCTGAAGTCGCTCACGGGATTGCGGCGCGGCCTCGTGATGGACGTGACACCCGAGTTTACGTCGCGGCTCGAGGGAGAGCGGGTTTCGGCGTCGGACTATGAGTACGGGAACGTCCACCCAGAGGTGGGGGGAAACCTTCGCTGGGGGGCCACGCAAAACCTCACCGCCACGGGCACCGTGAATCCGGACTTCTCTCAGGTCGAAGCGGACGTGGGTCAGGTAACCGTGAACGAGCGGTTCGCGCTGTTCTTTCCCGAGAAGCGGCCGTTCTTTCTCGACGGTCTGGAACAGTTCGACACGCCCAACGCCCTGATCTACACCCGACGAATCAACGCCCCGATCGGCGGCGCCAAGCTCACCGGCAAGATCGGCCCCATGGGCATCGCGTACATCGGCGCCGTGGACGACCGGGCCTTCTCGCCGACGAACGATTATCCGGTGTTCAACCTGCTGCGCCTGCGGCGCGATCTGGGCGCGAATTCGACGGTCGGAGCCGCGTACACGGACCGGATCGACGGCGGCGCGTGGAACCGTGTGCTTGGGGCCGATGCCCGTCTCATCTGGGGCAAGATCTGGTTTTCATCCGCCCAGGTCGTCGGCTCGTGGACCAAAGACTCGTCGGGTGCGGGTGTTCGCTCCGGCGAGCTCTGGGACGTCACGCTGTACGACCGCACGGGCTACTCCTACGGCAATCACGCAGCGCTGCTCGGGGTCAGTCCCGATTTCACGGCGCTCAGCGGCTTCGTCAATCGCGTCAATATCGTGCAGGGTCGCCTGTTCAACCGGTTCACGTGGTATGGCAAACCGGGTGCGCTGCTCGAAAACACGACTACCTTCATCGGTATCGAGCCGATTTGGCGATACAGCGATTTCTTCAAGTTGAAGAGCACGATTGAAGGGACGGTCTCGCAACGCCTGCTGCTGACGATGCGTGGCGGCTGGGTCGGAACGCTATACTGGCAGAACGCGCATCAGCGATTCGACTCGGTGGACTATGCGGGCTACCAGGTGGATTCGGCGGGCACGCTGGTGCCGTTCGACATCCCCGGTGGCCTGTATAACCTCTGGGGCGGCCTCGCTGCACTCAGCACGCCGAACCGCGCACTCAAGGCAGACATCAGCATCGGCTACGTGTCCACGCCGCTCTTTGCCGAAGCGTCAGAGGGCCGCGCGCTCAACGTGCTGTTCGACGTGGCGTGGAAGCCCACATCCGCGCTGCGCGTCGAAGGACAGTGGCCACACCAGCGGCTCACGCGCGCGCAAGACGGCAGCTGGTTCTCGACCGCGAACGTCCCGCGCCTCAAGGTGGAATATCAGCTCACGCGCGACATCTTCTTCCGCTACGTGGGGCAATACCTGGCACAGGTCCGCGACACGCTCCGTGACCCACGCAGCGGGGATCCATTGATCGTCGATGGCGCTCCGCCGGCGCGCGCCACGGACACCGAGTTCCGCAACGACGTCCTCTTCTCGTACAAGCCGACGCCGGGGACGGTGTTCTTCTTTGGGTACGGGGCGTCGCTCACCGAGCCGGAACCGTTCAGCTTCCAAAATCTGACGCGCACCACCGACGGCTTTTTCCTCAAACTCAGCTACTTGTTCCGCATGTGATTGCCCTCGAGCACCAGCTGCTCGAGGAGCGGCTCGCGAAACAGCGCCAGTACGTGTTGTCGAACACCCGCGCGCGCTGGGGATTCTTGGGCTTCGGCATCGTGCTGCTCACTGCGGTCCGGCTCGCCGGCATCGCACCGATCCCGTGGCTCTTCATCGTGTTCTTCGCCGCGAGCTTCGCGGCGGCCAATGCCGGCGTCCGCCGCCTCGTGGAGCGCAGCGCGTTCCAGCCCTGGTTTGCGCAGCTCAATCTCGTCGTCGGCTGCCTGCTCATCTCGGCGGTGCTGTTTTCGATCGGACCGAACGGCCACGTGCTGTATGGCGCCTACCTGATCGCGCCACTGCAGGCGGCGCTCTACCTCGAGCGGCGCGAAGCGTGGGGCGCCCTGATCATCAACCTCACCGCGTTCACGCTGGTGACCGTCTTGGCACAAGTCGCCGGCCATGGCTGGAGCTGGGCGTTCCAAATTCAGGAGAGCCTCGTACTCGTGTTCGCCTGCGTGGCGCTCGTTCCCATGCTCGTGCAGATCGTCGATCGCTTGCGCGCGGCACGCAGCGTCCTGGCCGAGATCGAGCGAGGCGACTTGCGGCGGCAAATCGACAGCCCCGCCGCGGATACCGCCACGGACGAGCTCGGATTCCTGAGTGTCAGCGTCAACCGGATGACCGAGGGCATGGCCGACATGATTCGCGAGATCGGGCGCCAGGGCGGTGTGTTGGCGTCCATGGCGCGCGGGCTCGCGAGCGCGGCGCGGGAGCTGCAGACCGCGTCGCAAGCGATCTCCAGCACCGCGGTGCAGCTCTCGGAAGGGACCGAGCGGCAGCGGCAGCTGATCGGGTACGGGCGCCAGGACTCCGAGGCGGCGACCGGACTGGCCAGCACGCTTCATGCGCGCGCGCAGCAGGCCGAGCGACAGATCACCGAGATCGCGACCCAGGCGCACAAGCGCGGAGAAGAGATCGCGCGCGCCAGCTCGCTCCTGATGAATCTGATCGTGCACATGGACCATGCCTCCGAGGTGGCCGGCGTGCTCGACCGTGAGTCGAAGGAGATCGGCAAGTTGGTGGACGGCATCACCCGCATCGCGAGTCAGACCGATCTCCTGGCGCTCAACGCGGCAATCGAGGCCGCCCGCGCGGGGCAGCACGGGCTCGGTTTTCGCGTGGTGGCCGGCGAGGTCCGGAAGCTCGCCGAGCAGAGCGCGCGATCGGCGGACGAGGTCCGGACGAAAGTCCGCGCGACCCAGGACCAGATCAATCGCGTCGTCGAGGCGATGCAGCGAGGGCGTGAGGCGGCGAAGGGCGTGGGGACGCTCGCCACCACCGTACAGACCGCGCTCGACGCGATCTTCGGCGATCTGAACTCCACCGTCCAGTTCGCGACGAGCTTCGCGGCGGAAACCGACAATCAGACGAAGCGGATGCGTGAGGTGCTGCGCCGGATGGAGGAAGTTGCCGCGATCGCCGATGGCGCGGCGAGCGGCGCGCGACAGACCTCCGCGGCCACCGCTCAACAAATCGCGTCGCTCAACGAGTTGACGGCGACATCGCAGCATCTGTCGGATGCTGCGGCCACACTCTCAGAGACGATCCAGCGCTTTCGCGCGTAAGCCCTTAGCCTCGCGGTTCGCCGTGCGTCGAATCTCGGCCACATTCGCAGTCTTCAGCACACCGTCCCGCACCACGACGCGGCCATCGACGATCACGTGGCGCACATCGGCCGCGCGGGCGCTGTAGACGATGCGCGAGACGAGATCCGCCTCATCCGGCTGCGCGTGGGGGCCTTCCAGGTCGAGGACGATCAGGTCGGCGCACTTCCCCACCTCAACCGATCCGATCTCCGCTTCGAGGCCGAGCGCCCGCGCGCCGCCCAGTGTGGCCAGCTCGAGGGCCTGCGCCGCGGGCAGCGCGTCGGGACCGAGGCGCGGCTTCTGGATCAAGGCGGCGAGCCGCATCTCGGCGAAGGCGTCGAGGCGGTTGTTGCACGGCGCGCCGTCGGCACCGATGCCGACGCGGCACCCCGCTGCCAGCATCTCCGGAATCGGCGCGATCCCGCTGCCGAGCTTCAGGTTCGAGCTCGGGCAGTGGACGATGTTCGTCCGCTGCCGCGCGAGCACGGCGATATCGTCCTTGTCCACCCAGACGCAGTGCGCCAGCGCGGCGCGCGGGCCCGAAATGCCGACGGAATCGAGATAGGCGATCTCATCGTGGCCGGTCTCGCGCCGCACCGTGTCGAGCTCGAGCGGCGTTTCCGCCGCGTGGGTGTGCATCATGGCGCCGGACTTCTCGGCCAGATCGCTCACCGCCCGCAGCAGCGGGCCCGTACAGCTGGGCGCAAAGCGTGGCGCAAAGCAATAGCGGAGCCGGCCACCGGCGGCGCCATGCCACTTCGCGCACAGGTCGGCGCTCTCCGTAAGCGCTGCGTCCGTCGATTCCCGGAGCGACGCCGGCGACGTGGGCGAGTCCATCAGGCACTTCCCCGCGGTCGCCCGAATCCCGATCGACTCGAGTGCTTCGAACGCGGCCGCGGTATGCCGCACCGTCTCCATGTCGAGAATCGCCGTGGTGCCGCCGAGCAGGAGCTCCGCCGCGCCGAGCATGGCGGAGGCGTGGATGGACGCTTCGGTGTGTGCGGCTTCGAGTGGCCAAATGCGTTGGGCGAGCCACGCCTCGAGCGATAGGTCGTCGGCCAGACCTCGAAACAGCGTTTGACAGAGATGGATGTGGGCCTGGATCAGCCCCGGCAGAATGACGAGTCCCCTGCAATCGAGCACGGCCGGACGGCCTGACGGCCGGATCGCCTGCCCAACCTTCTTGATACGATTTCCCTCGACCAGCACATCCGCATGCACGACGCGGCGCGACGCGTCCATCGTGACGACCCGCCCGCCTCTCAGCAGGAGAGAGTTGCTCAAGGGAGCTTCAAGAGATCGGTGGGATCAAACGGGATGCTGCCGTACTGCGCTCCCCAATGGAGATGCGGCCCGGTCACACGCCCCGTCGCGCCGACCTTGCCGATGAGCTGGCCGCGTTCGACCGTGTCACCAACCGCGACGAGCGCCCGGCTCAGATGGTGATAGACCGTCATGATGCCGTCGCCGTGGTGCACGAACACGGAGATGCCGCCGTAGAAGAAATTGCCGACGAGCGCCACGACACCGCGATTCGCGACGCGCACGGGCGCGCCCTTCGGGCCGGCAATATCCAACCCATAATGCCTGCTCCGCCAGACGCCGTTGACCTGCCGTCCGGAGCCGAACACGCTGGTGATGCGCGCCGTCCGCGGCCGCACGAACTGCTGTCTCCAGAGTCGCGGCACTTGATGCGCGCGCCGTGCGGCATCGCGGAACAGAGTGCGCTCCTCGTCGATCCGGACCTGGAGCGCGCTGTCGGGCGGCGGCGTGAAGCGCTCGGCGGCGCGCACCTGTTCGTTGGACGGCACGTTGCGCGTCCGCACACGGACGGTCACCGAATGGCCGATGACGGCGCCGTCCCAGCGAATCGAGAGCGTCTGGATTTGGATGCTGTCGTTCGTCGCCAGCGGCACAGCGGCCAGAGCTTTGCCGTTGCGGAAATGCAGCGGCTCACCGGCGACCTGCCCCGTGATCGCGCCGGGAGCCGATATGACCATGAGCTCACCCTGCCGCGGCGTTGCGGGCTGCCAGGTGATGTCTTGGGTGAGAAGGGCGGCCAGCACCAACAGCATCACGTCGAGACTCGCGGCCTCGTGGCGGTGCTGTCGCTGCTTGGTGGCAAGTCGAAATACGCTTCGACTTCGTCGAGCAGCTCGTCGTCGGCATACAGTCCGGCGAGAATCCGCTCCGCCGCACCCGGGTCGATCAAGACGTAGCCGAACGGGTAGTCGAGGCCGGAGAGCAGGATCATGCGGCGTTGCTTGTTGGGCAGCGTGACGTAGACCGTGTCGGAATTGGTCGGGACGAGCGCGATGTTGCTGCGCCGCAGCGTGGGCGCAATGGACTCCGTCGTGGAGTTCAGCTCGTCGATCGCCTCGGCCTGATCGTCGGCCGGGAACGTATCGGCCCCCGCGATCCAGAACACGAGGACCGTCGGTCCCGTGATGACGCGCGGCTTCGCAAGCGCCGTGTCGGCGGAATCGGCCGGGTCCATGTCGGCATAGCTCACGCTGTCGGCATCTTGCGTCGTGACGCGGGAGGCCGCGTTTTGTGACCGGCACGATGCGAGTGCGATGATGAAACAGAGCGTTGCCGTGCGCATGGCTCACAATATACTTAGCCCATGACAGCCACCGCCCAGCCCGCTGCTGCGGTCCCGGTCAAGCGACACCACTGGATCGTCCGGCTCACGCACTGGCTCACGTTCGTGCTGCTCGCCGGCATGATCATGAGCGGCCTGCAGATTTACGCCGCGTACGCGCGGTTCGGGGAGCGCGGCGGCCCGTACTATGCGCCGAATCCATTCCAGGATCGCGCTGTCTCCCGCACATTCCGGCTGGGCGGCTGGCTGGCTGGCGGCCTGAATTGGCACTTCACCTTGATGTGGCCGCTCGTCATCGGCGGAGTCCTGTATCTCTCGTATCTCGTCGCGAGTGGCGAATGGCGCTCGCTGCTGTTTCGGCCGCGCGACATCCGTGGCGCCGTCGAGATGCAGAAGTACTACCTGCGGCTGCGCAAGGATCATCCGCCGCAGGGGAAGCACAATCCACTTCAGAAGTTCGCGTACACCTTCATCATTTTGCTCGGCGTGCTCTCGGTGCTGACAGGGTTCGCGATCTACAAGCCGACGCAGCTTTCCTGGCTCACGGCGCTGTTCGGTGGCTTTCAAGCGGCGCGCTATTGGCACTTCTGGGCGGTATGGATCTTCACTGCCTTTCTGATCGTCCACGTCATTCTGGTCTTCGTCGTTGATCCAGCGTCGCTGCGCGCGATGATCACGGGGTGGTATCGCGGGAGGTTTCCTTCCCATGACTGACAATCACGACGCACGTCGGCATGTCGGCACGTCGGCACGAATCGATCGCCGCGGGTTCTTGCAGCTGGGCATCGCGGGAGGATTCGCGTCGGTCGTGGCGGCGTGTGGATGGGATGGCGGGAGCGGGGTGAGGCCCTTGCTACTGGATGTCAGCCGGGTGAACGACTGGGTGGGCGAGAAAATACTCTTCTCGAAAAACCGGCTGGCACCCGAGTACCCGATTGCTCAGCGCACTGCGCAGCTCCCGAGCTACTTCATCTCACCCACGATGCCGATGCTACAGGACCCGAAGTCGTGGCGCCTGGTGGTCAACGGGCTGGTACGTACTCCGCTCACGCTGTCGCTCGACGACTTGCAGGCGATGCCGCGGACGACGTACACGGTGAAGCATCAGTGCGTCGAAGGATGGAGCGCGATCGCCTCGTGGCACGGCGTAGCGGTGTCCGCCGTCGCCGCGCGGTGCGGGATGCTGCCGCAGGCGCGGTACGTGCGCTTCGACTCGTTCGACTCGGGCTATATGAACGGCTGGGATCTCGCGAGCGCGATGCATCCGCAGACGATTCTTGCCTACGGCATGAACGACAATGTGTTGCCGCCAACGCACGGCGCGCCGTTGCGCCTGTACTCGCCCACGAAGCTGGGCTACAAGATGACGAAGTACCTCGTGTCGGTGACGTTCACGGCCGAGCGGCCGGGCGGGTTTTGGGAGGATCAGGGGTATCCGTGGTTTGGAGGCGTGTGATCGCGCCGTTTAGCCGATGCGCGCCAGCGCGTCGTGCATCTCCGACGCGGTGGTGTAGCGGTCTCCCGGCTTCTTGGCCATCGCCCGCAAGATGACGGCTGCCAGCTCCGGGGGTACCTCGCCGTTCAACGACCGCGGATCTGGGGGCTGCTCCTCGAGATGCTTCGCCACGAGGGCCCATGTCGTGTCCGCTTCGAACGGAACGCGTCCCGTAAGGCACTCGAACAGCACGACGCCCGCCGAATAGAGATCGCTGCGCGGATCGAGCTCCGCGCCGGCAAGCTGCTCGGGTGACATGTAGTCAGGTGTGCCGATCGAAGTGCCTGCTTCCGTGAGCCCCTTCCCTTTCGGCGGATTCGCAAGCCGCGCGATCCCGAAGTCCATCACCTTCAGGAATCCGCTCGGTTCCACCACGATGTTCTGCGGCTTGATGTCCCGGTGGATCACGCCCTCGGCGTGGGCGACTTCGAGCGCGCGGCAGACCTGCTTTCCCACCGTCAGCGTGACGGAGACGGGAAGGTTGCCGCGCGACGCGATGAGCTGCTTGAGCGACGTACCCTCGACATACTCCATCGTCAGGTAGTACATGCCGTTCTGCTCGCCGAGGTCGTAGGTGCGGACGACGTTGCGGTGCGCGATCTTGCGCGCGAGCCGGATCTCCTGCTTGAAGCGGTCGAGCGCCGCACTGCCGCCGGCCATCGCTTCGGACTTGAGCGTCTTGATGGCCACCGGCTCCTGGAGCTCGCGATCGAAGGCCCGGTAGACGACGCCCATGCCGCCGGCTCCGATGATCTCTTTCACTTCGTAGCGGCCGGCGAACACCGCGCCCGGGCGGAGCGGCTCACCGGCGCCAGCGGCGCGGACCGCCGTCGGCACGGTGTCGATGCGCTGCGTCGCCGCGCCGCCGGACGTCTGCATCATGTAATCGACGAGCGCCGCCTTGGCCTTGAGATCCTCAACCAGACCCTTGAACGCCTTCGACAGAATGCCGATCTCGTCGCGCGATTTCACATCGATCTCGACGCTGTAATCGCCTTCCTGCACCTGGCGTGTCGCGACCGCGAGCCGCCGCACCGGGCCCGCGATCTGCCGCGCCTGCACGAATGCGAAGATCAACGCCAGGCCGACCCCGAGGACGACTGCCCACAGCATCGTGCGCTGCAACGCATTGAACGCCGCCAGCTCCGACTCGCGCGAGCGCAGCGCTACGAATCCCCCCCGGACGTCGCCGCTCGGCGACCGGATCGCGCCGGCGAGCCCGATCAGATGCTGGCTGCCGAGGGAAGCGGCGAGCGCCATCCCTCCACCCCCGGTGTCGGCGGCGAGCGCTTCAGCGTTGACGCTGCTCTGTAGCGCCGGCGCGATCTCCTGCGCGGGGAGCGTGCTTCCAACGACGACCGGCTTGTTCAACGTATCGAGCGCGAAGAAGACGACGTCCGAGTTCGTCGCCTGTTTGATGGCTTCGGCGAGTGAATCGTCGACCTGATATGTAGCGACGAGCGCGCCGAGCGGAGCGGCGGTCGGGCGATCCCGCAGCGGTGTGCCGATCGCCATGAACATCGTCCCCCGCACGTCGTCCAGCCACGCGCCGCTCGTCTGGTCGCCGCTCAGCGCATTCGCGACGAGCGGGGCGATCGACAGGTTACGGTCGTATTGCTCGCGATAGTCCGTGCGCGCGATGAGGATGCCGTCGCTGTTCGTGACGAGGACCCAGGCGGCGTCGATCAGACCGCGAATGTCGTCGGCTTGATCGAGCGCCTCGGCCCGCGCGCGCTCGTTGAGCAGTCGCTGGCGGTACTGGGGCACGTCGGTCGCGACGGTGCTCGCGCGGCCGAGCGTGCGAGTACGCGCCGCCAGGTAGTCGTCCACGGCGCGGCGCGAAGACAAGAGCGCCCGGTGGATCGACGCGTCGGCCGTGTGATTGGCCTTCACCGACGTCACACCGAACGTGATGCCGAGGACCGCCACGACGAGCAGCGTCGAGGCGACGAAAATCTTGGCGGTCAGCCCAAACGCGGGGGCCGGTCTAGTAGCGCTCGCGCCCGGCATTGGTGGGGTAGTTCCGGCCGTATTTGTTGTGATGCGGTTGCCACTTGTAGCCTTGCGCATTCAGCGCGATCTGCAGATCCTGCTCTCCGCTGCCCGCCGAGACGTCCTTCACGACTTCGCTCGGGATGCGCTCGTGCCAGACGTGCAGGCGGTAGCGCCCGGTGGGCACGTTGTCGATGGTGAAGCTGCCGTCGTTCCCCGGCTGCGCAAAGTAGCGGTTCTCCATCACCAGCACGTACGCCACCATCCGCGGATGCACGTTGCAGAACACGCGGACGAGTCCGGGATGCGTGAAGGTGTAGCTCTTGGCCTCGCCGCGGCCATACAGCCCCAGATCGAAACTGTTTGGCTCACTCACCGAAAAGACGTTGTGATTGAACGGATCGTGGTTCGGAAAGCGGACGGTCGAGCCGACCGGAACCACGACGACGTGCGGCGCATAGGTTTTGTCGGTGATGGCAATTTCGACGGTCACGGGCTGCGCCGCCGTGGCGACGGTGGCGGGAGCTTCGAGATACAGCACCGCATCGCTCAAGTCGGGCGAGGGCTTGTTGTCCTTCTCGAGAATCACGATCCGGCCCGCGACCCGGCCGGGCGGGACCGGCCTGGCAGCTCCAAGCGCAAGCAGTGCAAGGAGTCCCGTCACAACCCGCATCATCACTCTCCGGGAAAACTGTTGCTTCTAGGGGCGTGGAGCTTACTGTAGTGCTACCAAACTTGCCAGGAGAGGGCCCGTGATGCAGGTCTTGCTTTTGCTCTCACTTGCGGCACAACAACCTGCATCGCCGCCACCGCCGCCGCCGTCACCGGCCAAGCCAACGATCGAGTTTACGGGAACCGTGCTGATGAACGGCTTCTATAATAGCGCCCGCACCAACAACAGCGACGTCCCCGTCTTCGCCGATACCGACAATGTCGGCGTCTCCGGCGCGAGCGCCACGATGCGGCAGACACGGCTCGGCCTCTTCGTCAACGATCCCGACGCGCTCGGCGGCAGCTTCACCGGCGAGCTCGACGTGGACTTTTTTGGCGGCCAGCAGCCGGCGCCGGGCAATCGCACGTTTCCGTTGCTGCGCATACGCCGCGCGATCGGGACCGTGCAATGGACGCACTTCCAACTGATGTTCGGCCAGGAAACACCGCTCGTCTCCGACCGCAATCCGCGCTCGCTCGCCGGCGTCAGCATCCCGGATTTCAGTACGGCGGGCAATCTGTGGTTCTGGCTGCCGCAGGTGCGCGTGACGGCGGAGTACGGCGACGCGCTGCGGTTCGCCGTGCAAGCCGCCGTCCTCGCGCCGATCTCGGGCGCTATCCAGGGGCCGGTGGCCACGCAACCAGACTCCGGCGAGCGGTCCAACCGGCCCTACCTCGAGGGGCGGCTGCGGCTCGGTTGGGGCCCTTCCGATGATCCGAGTGAGGTCGCGATCGGCGGGCACATCGGATGGTTGCGTGGCGTGTACAACACCGGCTCCGATTCGATGATCCAATCGCACGCGATCACCTTCGACACGCGCATCAAGCTTGGGCGCGCCGAGCTCATCGGCGAGGGCTTTTCCGGTCAGGCGATTTCCGGCCTCGGCGGCGGCGGAATTGGCCAGTACTCCGGGGCCGGCGGAGCGCCGGTGCATACCACGGGCGGTTGGGGGCAGCTGAATCTGCGCGCGAGCCCCGCGTGGATGTTCGGCGGCGGCTGCGGCATCGATGATCCGAAAGACAGCGATGTCCTGGCCACCGGCCGGTTTCGCAATTTTGTCTGCGAGGGGCACGTCGAATGGCGTCCGCCTGGCCCGCTCATCTTTGGATTCGAATATCGGCGACTCGAGACGCGCTACCAGGCAGGCGACTTCACGGTCGGTCACCTGAACCTGGCGGCGGGGTTCAGGTTCTAGGAGATCCGCAGCGCGCGCTGGCAATAGCGGCACGCAACGTTGCGCGGCACATGCCAGCGTCCGCTCGTATCGAGCTTCTGTGGCCTCCCGCAATCGGGACACGTGCCCTCAGCCGCGACGACGATTTGCCGCGCGCCGAGGCGCTCGAAAAACGTGTAGGTCCCATAGAGGGCGAATGAAGGCACGAGCAGGAAGTGCGCGACGGGGATGAAGATGCTTCCGATGGCGGCTGCCCAGAACGTGCCGAGGCCCTTGAGCGCGCGCCGCAGCCGCTCGGGCTTGGCGAATGAGCGAATCGTTGCGGTAGCAGTACTCGGGGTGTGGCTGTAACCGGTCAACCGGAAGGTCTGAGTGGTTTCGGTCATCGCCTGAGTCTGCCGCGCAATTCCTTCAGGCGTCCGCTGAGCCATCCTGAGTCGCGCGTCTGCTCTTCGCGCGACGCGTGCAGCCAAACCGCCATCACTCCGGCTCGGCCGAGGAGTCCCACTAGGCGCGTGGGATCGTCGCGGTCTACTACGGGGAGGCGGCCGATGTCGTGCGCGATCATCTTCGCGGTCGCCTCCTCGAGGAGCTCGTCGTCGTGCGTCACGATGAGCCGCGTCTTGCTCAGGTCCGACACGGTGGCATTCTCGTCCTCGCCTTCCAGCGCGCGCACGAGATCGCCGCGGGTGACGAGCCCGACGAGCCGCCCATTCTCGTCCACAACGGGCCACTCGTGCCGCTTCGCCATCACGGGGTCTTCATCGGCGAGGCGCTGGAACAGACCATCGACGGGCAGCGCGGCGGGTACCGTCGGAACGTCCTTTTCCATCACGTCCGCAACGCGCAGCAGGTGCAACGGATTCACGATGTATTCGCGCATGACGTGACGCCCGCGCCGCGCGAGCTTCTCGGTCAAGATCGAGCGCCTCATCAGCAGCACCGTCACCGCGTCCGCGGCGACGCACGCCACGAGTAACGCGGGCAGCAGGTTGATGTCGTGCGTCGCTTCGACCATGAATACGATCGCTGTGAACGGCGCGCGCATGGTGCCGCCCATCATCGCGCCCATGCCGAGCGCGGCCCAAACGCCGCCATCCGCTCCAGGCAGCCAGGGCGAGACCAGTGCGCCGAGTGCGCCGCCCATGATCATGAGCGGCGCGAGCACCCCGCCGGAGGTCCCTGAACCGAGCGCAATCGACCAAATCACGGCCTTGGTAATCAACAGGCCGAGCAGGAACATCCCGATCAGTCGGGCATTCAGGAGATCACGAATGACGTCGTAGCCGACCCCGAGCGCCCGCGGATAGAACAGGCCGCCCAGGCCGACGACGAGCCCGCCGATGGCCGGCCACCACATCCAGTGGATCGGAAGTTTGGCAAAGAGATCTTCGGAGGCGTACACCAACCGCGTCAGACCGCCGGACCCGAAGCCGGCGACGAGTCCCAGCGCCAGCGCACCCACCAGGCCATGGATGGCAAGAGGTGGATGCTGCACCGTGGGAAACACCGGTCCCGCACCCATCAGCGGGACGCGCAACGCAGCCGCGACCGCCGAGGCCATCGCGACGGGAATGAAGCTGCGCGGCTTCCACTCGAACAGCAGCAGCTCCACCGCCAGCAAGACGGCGGCAATCGGAGTGGAGAAGATCGCGGACATTCCGGCCGCGGCGCCCGCCACGAGCAGCGTCTTGCGTTCGGCGGACGACATGTGGAAGCCCTGCGCGAACAGCGAGCCGAACGCCCCGCCGGTCATGATGATCGGGCCCTCGGCGCCGAAGGGCCCGCCGGTGCCGATCGATAACGCCGACGACAACGGCTTCAGCAACGCGACACGCGCCTCCATGCGGCTCTGGCCGATGAGGATCGCCTCCAGCGCCTCCGGTATGCCGTGGCCGCGGATCTTCTCCGAGCCGTAGCGCGCCATTAGCCCGATGATGAGACCGCCAATGATCGGAATGAACAGCGCCCAGATGCCCAGATGATTAGCAGCCGGCGATGAGAGCTCGCCCGCCGAGAGGCGGCCGTAGTAGAACAGGTTGGTGAAGAGGCTGATGAGCCGGGTGAGCGCGAGCGCGACGAAGGCGCTGACTACACCAATGCACACCGCCATGAGGGTTACGACGAGGACGCGGGGATTGGCGGTGAAATCCCCGCGTTGTGCGTCGGCAACAGTAGACATTGTCGAGAAATTTAATCGACGTCAGGCGCTTTTTGGTGTTTCTCGCGCCTGCGATACCCCTTTTTGGAACGGTGGACTTTGTGGGCGGGGGTCTTGAGGCGTTCCTTCACGGGCGCGTCGGGATTCGGCACGCGTACCACCACCTTTTCCTTGTCGCGCTTTTTGCTCACTTCCCGACGCGGTCCCGGATCTGCCGCGCGTGGTGGCGGCAGTGAATCACGTGGAAGCGCATCCACTCCTCGACCGTGAGGTCGCCCATGCGCGGATGCTTCACGAACAGATTGGTGCGTCGTTCGGGCAAGAGCGCGCGGTCGACCTGATCCCAGGCTTCGATGCCGGCCAGAAAGTGCGCCTCGGCCGT
>WNGI01000246.1_pt1 | contig 37422 bp, 28 predicted proteins | sample 5400621 | NCBI WGS metagenome assembly WNGI01 (sample SAMN13153374, study PRJNA577476) | soil metagenome | isolation source: 20 cm soil or saprolite under Garry oak tree replicate 1 | place: USA:California | collected 2016-06-15
ACTGTGTCGGATCGGTAAGCGACTGGTCGGTCTCCCAGAAGAGTCTGGAGAATCCCAAGCTGCTGGACCTTACAGTCAGCGAAATAATGGATTCACCATTTCCGATGGTGGCGTCGGATCAGCCGGTAGACAGCGTCGTTAAGCTATTGTCGAAAGCGAATCCCGCGGTTCTCGTGCAGGAGCACGGGGTCGTCCAGGGGATCGTCACGCGATCCGACATGCTGCATTACATGATGAGTCGCTAAAAAAGGAAATTCGAACGAATGAAGATTACGGTACTCATGGGCGGGACATCCTCTGAGCGCAATGTCTCACTGGCGTCTGGAATCCGGATCGTTCAGGCATTGCGCGCGCGCGGTCACGAAGTGGTTGCTCTCGATCCGGCGCGGGGGGTGCTGAGCGCAGCGGAAGAGCGTGAGCTGAGTACCGGAAGGGTCGGAACGGAACCGCCGACGCTGGAATCGCTGTCAAAGGTGGCGGAGGGATCGTTTCTGCCGAATCTCACTTCGATGAAGGAAGTGAAGAGTGCAGATGTCGTGTTCCTCGCTCTCCATGGTGGACAGGGAGAGGACGGAACCATTCAGGCCCTGCTGGACATGGCGCACGTGAAGTACACGGGAAGTGGACATCTCTCGAGCGCCCTGGCGATGGATAAGGATCTCTCAAAAAAGCTTTTCCGCGTTGAAGGCGTAAAGACCGCGGATTGGCTCATGGCTCCGGTGACGATCGAGCAGGTTGAAGGAATGCTGGGCCTTCCGGTGGTCGTGAAACCCTCGAAGCAGGGATCCACGGTTGGACTCTCGGTGGTGAAGAAGCGGGAAGACCTCGTTGCCGCGATCGAGGAAGCCAGCAAGTACGACGACGAAGTGATGATCGAGCGTTTCGTCCCCGGGAGGGAGCTGACGGTCGGGGTTCTGGGTGAGGTGGCGTTACCAGTTGGTGAGATTATCCCCAAACACGAGATCTACGACTACGAATGCAAGTACACCCCCGGCATGGCCGTAGAGGAATTCCCGGCGAAGCTGTCGCGTGAAGCGACGATTCAGGTTCAGCAACAGGCGCTGTCGGCATTTCGGGCGCTCAAGCTCGGAGGGTATGCCCGCATAGACTTCAGGCTCACCACCGAGGGCGAGTTCTATTGTCTCGAAGCGAACACGTTGCCCGGGATGACCGAACTCAGTCTGATACCACAGGGGGCAGCGGCCATGGGAATCAGTTTCCCGGAGCTCTGCGAGCGGATTGTAAAGCTCGCTCTTGAGTAGGTTCAGCCCGAGGAACCCTTCGCCACCCATTGGGTCTTAGGATGTAGTCTCTTAGTCGCAGGTTTGCATGAGCGAGCTGTACGAAGCATCTGAGTCTCCACGCATGACGCGCGCTGTTCAGTGGCTGCTGGCGTTGAACATCGCTGTGTATTTCCTGCAGCTGACGCTGTTTGGACCAGATGCGGTGTATTCGACGCTCGCCCTCGACCCAGCCCGCTTTCCGGCTAACTGGTGGACGGTAGTCACGTACATGTTCGTGCACGCGTGGCTTGCGCACCTCGCGTTCAACATGTTCACGCTCTGGATGTTCGGCCCCCGGCTCGAGCACGAGTGGGGAACTCGGACGTTTGTCTGGTTCTATCTCTTCTGCGGCGTGGGTGGCGCGATCGCACACCTGGTCTTCGCGCAGCATACAGCCGTCATTGGAGCCTCAGGCGCGATCAGCGGAGTGCTGGTCGCCTACGCGCTTCGGTGGCCTGACGAAGAGGTTTATCTTTTCGGCGTCATTCCAATGCGATCTCGCTGGCTCATCCTGGCGATGCTCGGGATGAATCTGATCTTCGCCTTGTCGCCGAACTCACGAATCGACTGGACTGCTCACGTTGGCGGAATGGCATTCGGATGGATCTTTCTCAAGCTCTACTCGGTGGGTGGGATCAACCGAGTAAGAGGCTGGGTGTCTGCCGTTCCGGACGAATCAGAGGACATGCCGCGCGCCGTTCCCCGCGGCAGACCTCCAATGCGTGATCGCGCGGCCGGAGTGGACGAAGTGGTCGCACGCAGCAACGCGATCATTCTTCGGGAGGGCAAGCCGCTACAGCACATGCCGAGACAGGAAAGCCCGAAAGAATACGCGGCGCGGGTAAATCGCATACTCGACAAGATCTCGCAGCAGGGGATAGAAAGCCTGACGAGAGACGAACGCGGATTGCTCGAGGAGATGTCGCGAAAATTGCGGGATGAGTAACCGCCGCTCCGAGTAGTGGTCCCTGGCAGGGCATTGCCGCGGATTGATCCGCGCCAATCATCAGTGCATCGTTCGAGGATGCCAAGCCCAGAGCTCCTCGAGACTTTCGACAATCCTTACGCTGGTCGTGATTACGAGATCCACATGGACTGCTCGGAGTTCACGTCCCTTTGCCCGGTAGGCGGTATCGAAAGCGACGCGCAGGAGCTCGCGCTGCTGAAGGGAGGCGCGCCCGACTTCGGAACGATTCGCATTACATACGTTCCGGCGGCGAAGTGCATCGAGCTGAAGAGCCTCAAGCTCTATCTATGGAGCTACAGGAACGACGGGATCTTTTACGAGCGAGCAGTCAACCGGATTCTGGATGATCTGGTGGCCAGCTCCAAGCCCAAATGGATGCGCGTTATCGGTGACTTCAACGTCCGCGGCGGAGTGAAGTCGATGATCACTGCGGTTCACGGAAAGCCGCCCACTCGCTAAGCGCCCCGGCACGGTGGTCGCAGTATTGCAAGAACGTCTGCTTCAGACCGCTGGTTCACCAATGCCATCTTCTTCTCTCCAACCGCCGCAGCCGGATCCACTTCAACCCATTCTCGAGGACGTGGAAGAGGAGCTTCGGCGCCGCCTCCATGAAGCTTGTGAGGCGGAGGCAAACGGCGTTTCGACGGATTCAACCCAGGAAGTCCGGCGCCTCGAAGATTCGCTCTTAGCTGCCGCAGTGGCGGCCGAACAGACGATCTCAGTGCGTCGGCACATGCAGCGTCGAGCGTCCAAGAAGCGCGAGCGGCAAATCAGCATCGACGAAACCGATGATCGGAGACGGAGCACCAATCCCGAGTCCGATGAAAGCCTTGGTGGATCGAGTGCTGAGCGCGGCAAAAAGCCTGACACGGGTGTTCGCGAATTCGTCGATGAGACTGGCCGTGCGTGGCGCGCATGGCCGGTCATACCAGGTCTTAGCCGCTCGAGCGCGAGGGGTCGAGGTTTTCTTGGCGATTTCCAGGATGGTTGGATCTGCTTCGAGGGGTTGAACACCACAGCACGTCGGCGACTTCCATATCGCCAGCCCAATTGGGCCAACATTACGGATGAAGAGCTGCAGCGCTTGCTAGCCCAGGCGATCGATGCACCGGGGCGCCCGGCCAAGCGACAGGACAAACCTTGATCGAGTTGATTAGAAGATCACGATTGGGTTAATTGTCGTGTCCAATGTGCAGGTAGAGCGGCTAGGTAGCTCAGTTGGTAGAGCAGCGGACTGAAAATCCGCGTGTCGGCGGTTCGATTCCGTCCCTAGCCATTGGCGATGTTTAATGCCGTCCGACGACCTTCACGACTGTCGTCGCAGCTTACGCTGCTAGCGTCCTTCGCTGCCCGTGGTTAAATCCCCAGAATGAGGCTGAAATGTCTGGACGAGCGCCTCGCATGAGCGTGAGTTGGAGCGCTTCAATCGTAGCCTGTGTGGTTTTCCACTGGATACTCTCGTGGCCCGCCACGCTAGAAGCGCAAACAATCACTGGAACGGTTCAAACCGCGGGGAAGCCCATAGTTGGCGCGACGGTCCGGCTTCTCGAGCTCGATCGCATCGAACATACGGGTGGCCAGGGGCAATTCGCTTTCTCTGATGTTCCGAAAGGAACCTACAGAGTCTACGTCGGTGTAACCGGCTATGCGTCGGTGATCGACACTGTCAAAGTGATGGGGGACATCGCAAGGATATCCATTGACCTCAGGGAATCTGCGATCCATCTGAAAGAAGTCGTGGTCTCAGCATCGCCAACCGCACGGATTTCGGACGAACAGTATCAGTCAACCGCGTCCAAATCCCTGGTCGAATTCCAGAACAGTTCCGGGGCAACTTTTGCGGAGAAGGTCTCGGATCTTCCAGGCGTCGCGGTTCGCAGCCTCGGGTCTGCTCCATCGAGGCCTATCCTGCGAGGCCTTGGTGACAATGAGGTGCTGATTCTCGAAAATGGGCTTCGCATGGGTGATCTGGCGACATTTGATCCCGCGCACGCCACCCCAATCGAGGCAATCGGCATTTCACAGATCGACGTGGTTCGTGGCCCCGCGACAATCCTCTATGGACCCAGTACGATTGGCGGAATCGTGAATGTCATCACCGACATCGTTCCATTGGTGTCGGATCATCCCATTTCAGGCACAGCTGCGATCGAAGGAAATACCGTGAACAGCGCCGGTGCAGGTTACATCAATAACGTTTACAGCCAGGGCAATCAGGCATTCCGGGTATCAGCAGGAGGAGTCCGCGCGCACAATATCCGGATTCCTTCGGGAAACTACACTGACCCGGGTACTGGTGCGGTGTTCAATCTGGACCGCATACCTCAGACATTCGATCATAGCGGTGAAGCGGGTCTCGGCTACACATATCAGCGCGATTTCGGAGCGATCGGTATTGGCGCGAAGCACTATGAAGTGAACTACGGAATACCTGGCGTGCCGCCCAACCCGGACTTTGCCAATGTGCCTCCGACTACATCCCGCATTGCACAGCGTCGAAATACGATCGAGCTCCGCAGCCTCTTCAATGGCGGCTTCTCATTCGTGAACCAGGTAAAGTTCAACGCAAGTTTTAACGATTACAACCACTCCGAGTTTCCAACCGCGCAGGATGCGAGCGGTGTTTCCGATCCGGAGGCAACCAATTTCAAGAAGCGCCAGTTCAATGGTGTATTACAGCTGCAGCATCAGGCGCTTGGCAAACTTCAGGGGACACTAGGGCTGTGGACGAATATCGAGGATATGAGTATCCGAGGTGACGAGCCGCTCGGGCCGAACTCGCGTACGAGCGGAGTTGCGGCATACGCGTACGAAGAGTATCCAGTGGCGGAGAACACCCGCTTGCAGGCCGGCCTGAGGTACGACTACAACAAGATTCAAACTCGTCCGGATCCGCGGTCGACAGACCCAGCCTTTCAGAGTCTCAATACCTCGCGGCTTTCAAATGCGCTGACCGCCTCACTCGGCGGGATTCAGCAACTTACATCTTACTTGACGGGATCGTTGAGCTTTGCGCGATCATTTCGTGCGCCGACGGTTCAGGAGCTGTTCGCGAACGGCCTCGATGCACCGAGCGGCACTTATACCATCGGCACACCGGGTCTTGGACCGGAAACCGGATTGGGCGCGGACATGTCGCTCAAAGGAAACTTTGCAAACGCATCCTTTGAAATCTCGCCCTTTGCCAACAGCATCAGCCACTACATCTATGGATTCCTGCGCGGCGACACCATTCAAGGTTTTCCGGTGCGTCAATTCGGAGCTACGGACGCGCGATTGCTTGGTGTTGATGGGAGCGTCACCGTCCAGCCGGCTCCGTATTTCGCGCTCAAGGCAAGCGCCGACTATGTAAACGCCGAGGACACTCGGCGCAATGTGCCGCTGCCCTTCACACCTCCACTACGAGGCCTGGTGCGAGCGACTTATCAGGACCAGACATACATGGGTATGATCGAAACGCGCCTCGCCGCAAGACAAACTCGGCTGGGCGAGGGCGACACGCCAACTCCTGGATATGCTGTCGTGAATCTCGGTGTCGGGATGCGCTTTGCACGGCAACGTGTCCTGAACAACATCAGTATCCACTGTGACAATGTGTTCAACCGGGTGTACCGGGATAACCTTTCAGTGATCAAGGATTTCATCCCACAACCGGGTCGAGGCTTCCGGTTGAACTATCAAGTGACGTACTGAGCAGACTATTCCGCTGCGTTCGGAGTAGTTGACACACGTCAAGCAAACAATCAGGGCCGCCATCGATGGGCGGGCCCTATCGAGGAGACTTCCTTACTTGCTTCCGGATATTGTCACTGGGATCCACCCGAGAGGGTCGCGGAAATTCCGCTTATGAGGGTTGCTTCCCGCTCCAACGCGGACGCGGCACGCGCAATCTCCCGGTCGGCATCCTGCCACTGCCCCTGCTCGATTGCCTCCCGGACACCTGGTATCGTCTTCACGCCATAGCCAGTGTAGAAGCCTGGAGCGTAAAGCATGTGGACATACCACGCTCTGTTCTTCAGGCCTTCGGTTGATGTGAGTGCGCGCTCCGCCTGAACCAGCCGCTCGTTCACACCCTTCGCGATAACCGAGCGTCCTTCGGCAACCGCGCGACTGTAAGCCTTGTCGTAACGCGAAGCGGAGTGATTGAGCGAATCCAGAGCGTTGAGCAACGGCGCGAAGTTCAATTGTGGTGCGGGCTGCTGACGCGGCGGCGCAGTGACGGGATCCCGCGGATCGCTGGTGAACTTGAAGAGTCCTTCTTCGATCTGGCGATTGCGTTCGGCGATCTGCTCCGCGCGTCTGTCCCGCAGAGACTGGAGATCCTTTATGTAGCCCTGGACAGTCTCGGCGAGATTCGTGAACGCGAAGGGGAGGAGATCCGCATTTGCAAGACGCAATACTGTGATTCCTGCCGCCTGGGCCAATGCGCGCTCGTAGACGAAGGCACTATCACTGAAGTGCATGAACCAGTAGAAATCGTCGTAGATGGAGTGATAGATGCCGCCGTTGTCCTCACCACCATAGCCGAAATTCAGGGACGCGACTCCCAGGTGATCGATGAATGACGAATAGTCGGAGCCCGAACCGAGAGCGCCGATGCGGAGGTCTTCGCGATCACGCGCATCGCGACGGATCTCAGGAGAGCCATTCATAATTCGAGAGGCCTGCAGACGCTTCCACGAGCTGACCCCTGACTCGGGGTCGTCGACATCCATTGCAACCCCATTGACGAACTTCTCGAGCGAGTGCGATCCTTCGGCCTCGAAATAACCTCTGCTGTTGGTGTCGCTGTTGAGATACGCAACCGCATGCGCCTTCAGTTCTTCGGCGTGTGTCTCGACCCACTCAGTAGAGCCGAGGAGTCCTGGTTCCTCGCCGTCCCACGCGGCGTAGATGATGGTGCGCTTCGGCCGCCACCCCTGTTGGTATAACGCACCTAGAGAGCGCGCTTCCTCCAATTCCGCTACGAGGCCCGAAATCGGATCCTGCGCACCATTTACCCATGCGTCATGGTGATTGCCTCGGATGACCCACTGATCCTCCTCAGTGGTGCCGGGAAGTTTGGCGATCACGTCGTAGAGTGTCTTGAGGCTCCAGTCAGATTTTACACGGAGATGAACTTTGGCCAGCCCGGCGCCGAGGCGATAAGTGATAGGAAGACCTCCGCGCCACGCAGCTGGAGCGATAGGGCCTCCAAGTGCAGCAAGCAACGGCTGCGCATCGCCATAGGAAATCGGAAGCACCGGTATCTTGGTGATGGTTGCAGCCTGCGCGACTGTGAGGCGCTTCGCATTCTTCGTAGCTCCGACTCCCGGCGTTAGCGGGTCTCCAGGATAGATGGGCATATCCGCAACGGAGCCGCGCTGAACCCCCTGCGCGGGGCGCATAGGTCCATTGGGGAAAACGCCCCCACCGGCGTATCCATCGTCTCTCGGATCGGAATAGATCAGGCATCCGATCGCGCCGTGCTCGGCCGCCACTTTTGGTTTGATACCGCGCCACGAGCCGCCGTATTTGGCGATCACGATCGCCCCTTTTACCGAAACGCCGCGCTGTTCGAGCTCCTCGTAGTCGGCGGGCACTCCATAGTTGACGAAGACGAGCGGACCGGTGACATCGCCGTCGACGGAATAGGCATTATACGAAGGCAGCTGTTCGGATTGCTGGTTGGATGTGGGATCATCCGGAAGCGCGGTCTCCTGCAGCGATGCCTTGAACGTCGTTGGAGAGACGAGCTCGACGACCCGGTCAACTGGAGTCGGAAAGAGCACGTCGAAGTTCTCGATGTGCGCGTCCCATCCGTATGACTTGAATTGGGCGAGAATCCACTCGGCGTTGTCCTTGTCGTACGGCGACCCGACGTGATGAGGGCGTGCGCTCAGACGGCGCATGGCCTCTCTCATGTGTGCTGCGTCGGGCATCGTTTTGAATCGCGCTTCCAGATCCCGTTCTGCCTGCACGGATCGGGGGAAAAACCCTCGCGGTGGTATGTCGGCTGGCAATGGAGCCAGAGCGAGGCCGGTTGCCGAAATCAGGACCGACGAGAACAGTGTGCGCATCAGTGGGTCTCCACTAAGAAAAAAAGACGCTGAAACTTACTCAGCGTCTTTCGGTCCGGTGATGGAGATCTCGCTTATCAAGCAGATCTGGCTTTACGAGTGTGGCGCGCGGGATGCTGCTTACCAACGTTGGATTTCTCAGCGGCCTCATCGTGCGCGACGCTCTCGAGCGGAATCCAGCGTTCGGCCCAGTTGCCAATCTCCTTCAGCGCATTCTGGAGCTCGAGGCCTTTTTGGGTAAGCTCGTATTCAACCCGCACCGGGGTGTCGGGGATCACACTGCGTATAACCAATCCTTCGCCTTCAAGGGAGCGAAGGCGCTCAGACAGCATCCGATCGGTGAGGTCCGGGATTGCACCCTTGATGGCTGCGTAGCGCGTTTTTCCCTGAAGAAGGGTTTGAAGAATGGCGCCCGTCCAGCGGCTACCGATGAGCTCGATAGCCCGATGAAAGCGGGAGCACACCTGGGAAGTCGGGGATGAGGAATCAGCCATGGCGAAAAGTTTACGGATTAGGGTCCTTGACACAAGTTACTTACTAAAGTATACTAGCTAATGTACAGTAAGTCCAGTGCTATTAGCCCCAATACAGGCGTAACTGCCTCAAACCGTCCCAGATTCGAGGGGAAAACGATGACCGCACCAGTTCAAACAGCTCCCGCAACGGGAGCAAAGACAACATGGAAGCTCGACCCAACGCACACCCTTGTCGAGTTCTCCGCGAAGCACCTGATGATCACAACCGTCAAGGGGCGGTTCGCAGATGTTGAAGGGATCATCAATGTCGACGAGAAAACTCCGAGGAATTCCTCGGTAGAGGCAACTCTCAAAGCAGTTAGCATCGACACCCGCACCGACCAACGGGACCAGCATCTTCGCTCGGGCGATTTCCTGAACGCCGAGCAGTATCCCGAGATCAAATTCAGAAGCACCAGCATCGAAGGGGATCGGAAGGAGTTCAAGCTCATGGGCGATCTGACGATTCGCGATGTAACCAGGCCGGTCACTCTCAACGTCCAGTTCGAGGGTCAGACCAAGGATCCGTGGGGTGGCGAGCGAGTCGGGTTCAGCGCCAGCGGCAAGATCGATCGGCGGGATTTCGGGCTGACCTGGAATCAGGTGTTGGAGGCAGGTGGAGTTGCTGTCGGGAACGAGATCAAGATTGGTATCGAGGTCGAGGCCGTGAAGGTCGAATAGCTGGCGGTAAATAAAGATCTAACGGGCGGGGGCATTCTATGTGCACCCGCCCTTTGTGTATGCAAGTGATACTTCTTGACGCGAGAAGAGCTAGGTGGGAGGTTCGAACTACTAGCAATGAGGTGGAGGCTCATGCACTCGAGGACCGCTAATATCTATGAACGAGCTTATCCTGTTTAAATGATCCCTGTCATACCGGGCCGACTCCTTGCCCTCGGTGCCGGACTGCTTCAGCTGGGGATGCTCAGTTCTGGAGGATCCTCCCTTTCAGTTCGATATACATCTAACTCCCCGCCCCCGCATGATGTATTCGTTGTTGCTCATGAGGACGACTGGCAACTCTTTATGGGAGATGTTGTCGCAAAGAGAATCAGGGCTGGTCATTCCGCAACTTTTGTCTACCTAACCGCCGGCGATGATGGGCGCGACTCTCTCTATTGGCAGACCCGGGAACGAGCGGCGCTGCAATCGACGCGAGTCGCCATAGGACCTGCTGCGGCCGATTCTAACGCAATTAGTTGCTCGACGATGGAAATATCGGCACACACCATCCAGAAATGTGTGATCGCCAATACCGAGACCTACTTCATGCGGTTGCCAGATGGGAAAAGGAATGGTGCCGGATTCGCTCGTCATGATCATCAAAGTCTGAGAAGACTACACGGAAAGAAAATCGAGACAATAGCCGCCATCGATGGGAGCGCGACCTACCACGGATGGCAAGATCTCAAAGCCACTGTCAGCAACCTAATCGGCTCCGGCTCCACATCCACGGAGATCGTTGTCCACGCGAATGATCCAAGTGTTGCCGCCAATCCGCACGATCACTTCGATCACCGAATGGCAGGCCTGCTCGTGAATGATCTGCGCAAGGGGCAGACGTGGAATACGGAGTACTATGTCGGCTATGCACTGGCAACGCGGGCCGCGAATCGCTCGACCGATGATGCACGCGAGAAGACGGCGATCTTCCTGGCTTACGACAAGGAAATGATGCGGGTAAATAGAGCGTGGAGTGCATATGCAGAGCACCCGGCGTTCTACTCCGAATGCATGCTGCGCACGTACGTCCGAAAAGCACGAGCGTCTGGAACTCGTTGATCTTTCCGGTCAACGTGGTGTACCGGGTGGCGTTCGCCAGTTCCAGGCATACGTTGACGCCTCGGACCCGTGTGCTTGCCGAGTGATTGTCGCCTCACGAGGGCTCGAGGTCTACGTTACTCTCTCACCAAGGATTTTCCGAAACAGGAGCAATGATGCGCCGAGGTTTGTTCATCGGAGTGCTTATCGTTGGCGCACAGCGAGAAGCAATCGCGCAGTGCAGAGTTCCAGCTGGCAGCAACGAAGGGAAACTTCTCGCTTTCTATACGGCGCCGATCGTGTTCACTATGGCGACAGCTCCCGAGGAGCTACCACCTGTCAGCATCAGGATCGGTGCGGAGGGGGAATACATCCCAAAACCAAATGCCACCATTGAGCAAACGGGGAGGTGCTTCACCCAGAAGAGTGAGCACACTTCGCTCTCTCCGGTATTCGGACGTCCCAGGATTACGATCAGCGGCCCATTCGGTTTTGCGCTCGAGGCTGCATACCTTCCTCCCGTTACGATTGCGAGAGCAACGCCGAACCTTTTCAGCCTCGCAGTATCACAGGCTCACCACTTCGCGGTCGGTCCCGTCACGAATGGAACGACCCTTATGCTCCGCGCGCATGGCACATTTGGAAACGTCAAAGGAGCAATCACCTGCCCTCGATCTCAGTTGCAGCAGACGTCACCCAACAGCCCGTGCTATGGGACCAGTCCCTCAAAGGACACCTTCCATCCCGACATGTTCGGGGCTGACATCGCTGCGGGGTTTGCTCCGGGAAGCCGCGGGATATCGTTTTATGGTGGCGCCGGTGCAAACAGGATCGATCCCCATTTCCAGGTCGGGTTCACGGATTTGAATGGCAACGTCGACAGGACGCAAGTCGAGCTCGAGAAGCCGGTCATGCGCGCGGCAATTTTTGGCGGATTGACTGCTGTCTTTCGCCAATCTCTCGATCTCGGAGCGCAGGTGTATTCGGTACCGGCAGACGTAACGTTGTTCCGGCTGATGGGCGGAATTCGAATTCGTTAGGGCTTAACGTGTGGATGGCGAACGCCCCTCATGGAGGGGCGTTCGATTTTCTGGCCCTTCAACTCCTACGACGACCGGGAGAATCAGGCCTGGAGCATTCTCCCGAAAGTATCTGGATCGGTAGGAAGGGTGAAAGATCTAATGCCGTGTCGTTCAGCGACTTCCTTAACTTCTGCCTGCACTCTAAAGGGGCTGAATAGAATAGGTAGCGCGCCAGTATTTCGGATGACATCCATGAGGCGTTCGCAGTCGGGGAAATCACAGTCGATTACGACCGCCTCAAACGGCTCTCGCGCGATAGCGTCCTCGACCGACTCCTCCCTTCCCAGGAACCTCGGCTGCAAACCACGAAGCTCAACCATTAGACCTAACAGCGCTGCAACGATCTCTTCGCGCGCGACAATCAACACGTTATCCAATACGCCAACCAAAAGAGGACGCAAGCTTACCGGCAACTTGCGGACCTTGACGATCTCTAGCGCGACGAGCGTACCTCTTAGATATTCTTGGGAACAAATGTCCACCTCTCCCAGACTAGTGAGAGAGTGGGGGAAACTATTTGCCGAATAATCCGTGAGCCCTCTCTCAGAAAGCACGATGAACGAGTTGCGGACAGCGCTCACGGATCAGCTCAAGCGGCCAGATGGTCCCACGCCGGAGCTCGCCGATCTTCTGAAGCGAGTCGGCCGGGAAGCGCATGAGAAGAACGTTCAACCCGAGGAGCTCATCGTCATTTTCAAGCAGCTTTGGAACTCTCTCGCCGAGTCCCTGCGCCCGCAGAATGCGGATCAGTATGAACGCGTCCGCCAGCGTCTGGTAACGCTCTGCATCCAAGCTTATTACGCCGATTAGAGAAAACGGGATATTTTGCGGGTGTGCTCTATCCGAGAGCGGCACATCTCTGGCGTTGAGTAAGTGACGTGGCAACGACAATCCCGCCCAAGGCTCCAACAACAATTTTTAGTCGTCTGTTCGGCCGCTCACGAAACGGAGTCGGCGAAGAACTCGTCGGCCCGATTCGGGGTGAAGTATTAGGTCTCGAGCGACTTGGTGAGCGCGCGCGCGCCGTGGCGCGCGGGCATCACCTGCTCCCCGCGCAAAAACAGCGTGGCGCCGGCCCGCTTCTACTTCGCCTCGAGGATACCAGAGAGGTTCTCGATCGTGTCTATCACGAGCTGAACAACGGCGCCGAACGCGGCCTGGACATCAGTCCGGCCGGAGATTGGCTGCTGGACAACTTCTATATCGTCCAGGAGCACATCAGGGAGATCCGGACCAGTCTTCCCAAGGGTTACTACGAGGAGCTGCCCAAACTGGCCACCGGATCACTGGCCGGTTATCCGCGAGCATACGAAGTAGCAATCGAGCTGATAGCGCACACGGAAGGTCACCTCGATCTCGACAATATCACGCTCTTCGTGCGCGAGTATCAGACGGTCACTCCGCTTCGCATCGGCGAGCTGTGGGCGATACCGACGATGCTCCGCCTGGGTCTCGTCGAGAACATCCGCCGAATGGCGCTCCGAGTTGCGGCGCGCCTGCAGGAAGTCGAATCGGCCGACCGGGCTGCTGCGGCCTTACGGGAGGCAAGTGAGGAGTCACCGCAGGCACTCGCGAAGGCGCTTGCCGCATTCGTCGATGATCACCCGCCATTTACCCCGACGTGGGTAGCGCGATTCCTCCAGCAGGTCCGATCGTATCAGACGAACTTCACGCCGCTGATCTGGCTCGAGCAGTGGATCGCGGAAGACGGGCCGAGCGCGGAAGAAGCGGCAACGCGATCGAATCGCAGAGTGGCGCTGACGCAAGTGACGGTTGCGAACAGCATCACGAGCCTTCGCACCATCTCGAGACTCGACTGGAAAGACTTTGTCGAGTCGCAGAGCGCGACGGAGAAACTTCTGCGTCAGGATCCGAGCGGCCATTACCCATCGATGACGTTCGGGACCCGCGATCACTACCGTCACATCGTCGAGCACATCGCCAAGCGAGTCAAGCGACCGGAAGAAGAAATCGCGGGCGAAGTGTTGGCACTCGCTAAGCTCGCCGATCCCGGCGACGCGAGACATGCACACGTTGGCTACTTCCTCGTCGACAAAGGGCGCCAGGTTCTTGAGGAGAAAGTCGCGTACACTCCGCCACCGGGAGAATGGCTGTATCGCTGGACGCAGCGACATCCCAACACGCTGTACTTTGGCGGAATCTCGGTCTTCACGGTTCTTGCTATTGGGGTGATTCTCGAAGTCATCGAGGGCGCGTCGGCGATGATTCAACTCGTCATCGCGTTCGCAGCGCTCATTCCGGCGAGCGAGATCGGGACCAGCGTAATCAACCAGCTCATAACGCTGCTGTTACCGCCGCGTCTCTTGTCCAAGCTCGAGCTGCGCGACGACGGGATTCCGGAAGAGTACATGACGGCAGTGGTCGTCCCAACGCTCCTCGGAAGTGTGCACGCTGTGGAGGAAGCTCTCGAGCACCTGGAGGTGCAGTACCTCGCCAATCGCGATCCGAATCTGCAGTTCGCGATACTGAGCGATTTCACTGACTCGCCGACCGAGCACAGACCGGGTGATGAGGAGATCCTCACCGCCGCCACGGCGGGAATCAAGAGCCTCAACGCGAGGTACGGAAACGCGGGCGAAGATGTGTTTTTTCTCTTTCACCGCGCGCGGCTCTGGAATCCGAAACAGAACGTGTGGATGGGCTGGGAGAGGAAGCGTGGGAAGCTCGCGCAGTTCAACAAATTCCTGCGTGGGGGAGCGAGTGACGCGTTTACCACGATCATCGGCGAGACCAGCAGGCTCGGATTCGTACGCTATGTCATAACGCTCGACTCGGACACGGTGTTACCGCGGGATGCGGCGCAGCTTCTCGTCGGAACGATTGCGCACCCGCTCAACCGCGCGCACTACAATCCGACAATTGGACGCGTCACCGAAGGATACGGAATCGTCCAGCCGCGGGTTGGTGTGTCGCTCACAAGTGCGCACAAATCCTACTTCGCTGCGATTCACTCGGGACACCCGGGAGTCGACCCGTACACGACAGCGGTATCCGACGTGTACCAGGATCTCTACGGCGAGGGGAGCTTCACAGGGAAAGGGATCTACGATGTCGACGCGTTCGAGGAAGCCACGCACGGGCGATTCCCCGAGAACACCCTGCTCAGTCATGACCTGATCGAGGGGAATTGGGTACGCGCGGGCCTCGCGACGGACATCGAAGTCTATGATGACTATCCCGCGCGCTATCTGACCTTTACGCGTCGGAAGCATCGATGGATCCGTGGTGACTGGCAGCTGCTCGGGTGGCTGAAGGGAATGGTCCCAGGTCCGGACGGACGAATGCAGAACCGGCTGTCCGCGATCTCCCGGTGGAAGATTCTCGACAACCTGCGCCGTAGTCTGGTCGAGATCTTTCAGCTGACGATGCTAATCGTCGGGTGGTTCCTGCTTCCAGGCGAGGTCGTCCTGTGGACGGGAATCGTGCTGGTGACGATCGCGTTCCCGTGGCTGTTCTCGCTGATGATTTCGCTGGCGAGACCGCCGCGAGACCAGTCGTGGCTCGCGTACTATCTGGCCGTCGGGCGCGATGCAATCACGAACGGGCAGCAGTTCACGCTGGCGGTCGCGTTTCTTCCGCATCAAGCCGTCGTGTCTGCCGACGCGATCGTCCGCACACTGTACAGGCTATTCATCAGCCACCGAAACCTTCTCGAGTGGCAGACGGCATCACAGGTGGAGCGCGCGCTTGGCATCGGCTCCCAGCTCGAAACGTGGCGCAAGATGTGGCCGGTTACTGCGCTGTGTCTCGTCCTCGGTGCGCTAATCGGCGTTCACGTGACGATCGGCAGTGCCTCGAGCTCGAATGATCGCTTTCTGTTCATCATGAGCACGCTGCCGCTGGTGCTCGTGTGGCTCGCGAGCCCAAGCATCGCTTTCGCACTCAGCCGGCCGGCAATTCTTGGCGAGATCCACCTGACCGATGTGGAACGAGCGGCGGCGCTGCGATACGCGAAGCTTCACTGGACGTACTTCGAGAAGTTCGTGACGGAAGAGACGCACTGGCTCGCGCCCGACAACTTCCAGGAGGATCCGGAGCCTACTCTCGCACTCCGCACATCACCGACCAACATCGGGCTGCAGCTTCTATCGACGGTGAGCGCCGTGGATCTCGGCTTCATAACGCGCTCGGACATGATCGACCGCGTCGAGAAGGTCTTCCGGTCGCTGGAGCGGATGCGGCGCTTCCACGGCCACTTCTTCAACTGGTACGATCTCAACGAGCTGCGCGTGCTCGAGCCGGGATACGTCTCGACAGTCGACAGCGGCAACTTCGCCGGACACCTCATCGCTCTCAAGCAGGCGTGCTACGAGATGCTGAAGGATCCGGCGTGCTCCGATCAGGACGCCAAGCGACTTAAGGCGATCGCGGAGCGGGCCCACGCATATGCCGTGGAAATGGATTTCCGTTTCCTTTACGACACCAAGCGAAAGCTGTTCACGATCGGTTATCACATCGGCAGCAACACAGTAGACAATTCGTACTACGATCTGCTCGCTTCCGAATCGCGGCTTGCCTCGTTCATGGCGATCGCGAAGGATGATGTCTCGGTCGATCACTGGTTCAGGCTGGGTCGCTCGCTCACGGCAGCGGCGGGAACGAGAACACTGCTGTCCTGGAGCGGCAGCATGTTCGAATACCTAATGCCGGCTCTAGTGATGCAGACCTTTCCCTTCACGCTGCTCGACCAGACGCACAAGGGGAGCGTCCGACGCCAGATCGCTTATGGCGCGGAGCGGGGCGTGCCGTGGGGCGTGTCGGAATCCGCGTACGCCGTGCGCGACAGGCTCCACACGTACCAGTACCGCGGTTTTGGCGTCCCCGATCTCGCACTCAAGCGCGGGCTGAGCAAGGAGCTGGTTGTAGCACCGTACGCGACGGTGCTGGCGATGCTGGTTGAGCCGCGGCAGTCGCTCAAGAATCTGACAACCCTCGAAGCGGAGGGTGCGCTGGGTCCGTTCGGATTCCGCGATGCGCTGGACTACACCCGGCCTTCACCGGGTTCTCGGAAGACGATCGTCGCCACGTTCATGGCGCATCACATCGGCATGAGCATCGTTGCGCTCACCAACGCGCTCAACCGGCAGATATGGCCGCGCCGGTTCCACATGGATCCACTCGTGCGGTCGGCAGAGCTGGTGCTGCAGGAGCGGATCCCGCGGCGGCTCACGATGCAGGACGTTCAAGGCGATGATGTGGCGCGAGTGCCGAGCGAGATGGAGAAGCCCGCGGTACGCGAAATCGAAACGCCGCACACGCCGCAGCCGGTCGTCGGCATTCTCGGAAACGTTCCATACACGACTCTCATCACCAACGCCGGCGGCGGGTTCAGCCGTTACGGGAATCTCGCCGTCACGCGGTGGCGTCATGACAGCACGCGTGACAACTACGGGCAATGGTGCTACGTAAAGGATCTCAGCACCGGCCACGTCTGGTCAACGGCGCATCAACCATCCGGGACCGAGCCTCAGTGGTACCGTGTTCTATTTGCCAGCGATCGCATCACGTTTATTCGTCGCGATGGTGACATCGACACAGTGACGGAAATTGCCGTTGCGTCCGATGACGCGGCGGAAGTACGGCGCGTAATCCTGACGAACAGGTCACTCCAGACGCGTGAGATCGAGCTGACGAGTTATTCCGAGGTGGTGCTGGCGCCGCCAGATGCCGATCGCGCTCATCCGGCATTTGCGAATCTTTTCGTGCAGACGGAATTCCTGGAAGCGAAAGCGGCACTGCTGGCCACGCGTCGCCCTCGTTCAGCGACCGAGGCGGCGATCTGGTGTGCGCACGTCGTAGCATCCGGATCGGAACTTGTTGGAAAGGTCACGTGCGAGACTGACCGCGCAAAATTCGTCGGTCGCGGGCGCTCGGTGAGGAATGCGGAAGCGCTCGATGAAGGCGCAGAGCTGACGGGAACCGTAGGCGCCGTGCTCGATCCGATCTTCTCACTGCGCGTGAAGGTGCGGATCCCACCCGGCGGATCGGCCAACGTCGCGTTCACGACGTTCGTCACCGAACAAAAAGAGCGCGCGATTGAACTGGCCGATCTGTATCATGATCCGTACAGCGCGCGGCGCGCCCTCGATCTGTCGTGGGCGCAGGCACAAGCGGAGCTGCGGGACCTCGGAATCGCGCCTGCTGACGCGGCGCTGTATCAGGATCTCGCCGGTCATTTGATGTTCCCGCACCCGGGATTCAGACCGGCGCAAAGTGCCGTCGAGGACAACAAACTCGGACAACAAGCGCTCTGGAGCCTCGGCATCTCGGGCGACTGGCCGATACTTCTCGCAACGATAGAAAGCCCGGTCGGAATGCCGAGCGTGAGGCAGCTGCTCCGGACGCACCACTACTGGAGGCTAAAAGGAATCACCTGCGATCTGGTGATCCTGAACGTGCATCCCGCGACCTACATGCAGGAGCTGAGCGACGAGCTACTGGCGACCACAATGGCGTCCAGCGAGGCTGGACTGCTTGATCGACCAGGTGGTGTGTTCATTCGTCGCAGTGATCTTCTCAAGCCGGAAGAGATCACACTCCTCCAGGCGATGGCGCGAGTGCAGGTAAACTGCGATGGCCTTGGTCTTGGCAACTTCCTCGAGTTCCCGGGGGTCGAGGACAGGTATCCACCCAAGCTCGAGATCATGAACCGCGACATCGTGCCTCTCGGCACAGTGGCGATCCACGCGGAGAGCGCTGATCCGGGTACCGGACTTCAGTGCTTCAACGGACTCGGCGGATTCAACGAAGGCGGTGAATATGAGATTCACCTGACTGGCAGCGACATGCCGCCGGCGCCCTGGGTCAACGTCGTTGGCAATCCGGTCGCGGGATTTATCGTGAGCGAAGGCGGAAGCGGCACGACCTGGGCGGGAAACAGCTTCTTCTATCGCATTACTCCGTGGCACAACGATCCAGTGCGGGATCCATCGAGCGACTGCGTATTCCTCCGCGACGATGCGAACGGCGATCTATGGACGGCGACGCCTTGTCCGATCCGTGAGCCGACTCCGTACAAAGTTCGACACGGCGCCGGGTATTCCATCTTCGATCACACCCACAAGGGATTGGCGAGCTCCTTCCGGCTCGGCGTAGACCAGAACGATCCAGTGAAGATCAGTGTCCTGACTCTGCGCAACGATGGGGCTGCGCGGAAGAAGCTTACGCTGACCTGGTATCTGGAGTGGGTGCTGGGCGTAAATCGCGAGCTGACGCAATATCAGATTCGTACGAGCTTCGACGAAGCCACACAGTCGATGTTCGCGCGCAACTACTTTGATGTCCAGTACGCCGAGACAGTTGCATTCGCATCTATCAGCGAGCGGGTTGCCTATTATAGCGCCGATCGCCGCGAGTTCCTTGGCAGAAACGGGACGATCTCGAGTCCTGCCGCACTCGAGCGTGCGGGATTGTCGGGAGCAATTGGTGCGACGATAGATCCATGCTGCGCGCTCCAGGTGAGCGTGACCATCGAGCCCGGCGAGACCCGCGACATAGTCATGCTACTCGGAGCAGCTGAGGGCGAGAATGCGGTCAGGGAAATCATCGCACGCCACCGAACATCGAGCGATGCAAAACAGGCCGTCGATTCCAACATCCAGGCCTGGGAGCACAGACTCAGCGCCATGAAAATCAAAACGCCGGAGCCGACGTTCGACTTGATGGTGAACCGGTGGTCACTGTACCAGGCGCTTTCGTGCCGCATGTGGGCGCGCACGGCGTTGTACCAGTCAAGCGGAGCGTTCGGGTTCCGCGACCAATTGCAGGACGTGATGGCGTTCGTGTACGCCGATCCGGCAACCGCCAGAGAGCACATAGTTCGGGCGGCATCCCGCCAATTCGTGGAAGGCGACGTTCAACATTGGTGGCATCCCCAGACTGGTCGCGGGGTGCGGACGCGATTCTCGGACGACCTGGTGTGGCTGCCGTACGTTATCGATCACTACGTCAACGTTTCGTGCGATCGCGGGATATTCGACGTCGAGATTCCTTACTTGACAATGCGGGAGCTGAATCCCGAGGAGCACGAGCTATATGAGCTTCCCAAGGTCTCTTCCGAGGTTGGTAACATCTACGACCATTGTGTCCGGGCGCTGAGGAGGGCCTGCACCGCCGGTGTGCATGGCCTTCCGCTCATCGGCAGCGGCGACTGGAACGACGGCATGAACAGAGTTGGTATCGACGGAAAGGGAGAGAGTGTGTGGCTCGCGTGGTTCCTGATCTCGACGCTACACAAGTTCGCTGTTCACGCGGAGCAGCGCGGTGACACTCAGTTCCGCGACGAGCTGCTCGCGAAAGCGGATAGTTATGCCGAGGCAGTCGAGCGCTCAGCGTGGGACGGAGAATGGTATCGTCGGGCGTACTTCGACGACGGCTCTCCACTTGGGTCGCGTACCAGCGACGAATGCAAGATCGACTCGATCGCGCAGAGTTGGAGCGTCATCTCCGGCGCGGGCAGACCGGATCGCGCCAGGATCGCGATGCAGTCGCTGAACAAGTATCTCGTGCGTGAGGATGCGCGACTCATCCTGCTTCTGACCCCACCGTTCGACAAGACGACGCACGATCCCGGCTACATTCAGGGCTATCTACCCGGAGTGCGCGAGAACGGAGCGCAGTATACGCACGCTGCCCTCTGGGCCGTTCTCGCGACAGCTTTGCAGGGAGACGGCGACCGAGCGTTCGAGCTGTTCCAAATGTTGAATCCGATTACACATGCCGACAGCGCGAAGGCGGTCGATACCTACAAGGTCGAGCCCTATGTCGTCGCAGCCGATGTGTACACGGCAAAAGGACATCTCGGTCGCGGCGGGTGGACATGGTACACCGGCTCGGCGAGTTGGATGTATCGGACGGCGCTCGAAGGCATCCTCGGTTTCCGGCAGCGCGGCGAAGAATTGTTCATCGAGCCATGCATCCCCGCACGCTGGAAACAGTTCACGATTGAATACCGATTCCGGTCATCCACTTACGAAGTAATCGTCGATAATCCAGACGGGTTACAGAGCGGCGCCGCCGAATTGACAGTCGACGGAAAAGCGGTCGAGAAAGCGATCAACCTGATCGATGACGGCAAGCATCACCGGGTCACCGTTTCGCTTCGCTCTTCTCCTGCCTCTGTACCGGAGAAGCAGGAGAAAGCCCGACTATAGCCGGGCCATTGACGACTTTGCCGTACGGATCGAAGCGTGATCCGTGACACGGACAATCCCACGTTTTCTCGGTGTCGTTCCAATGAACGATGCAATAGAGGTGAGTGCAGACCGCTGACAGCTGGTGGACTTGGCCTCCTTCATCGCGGTAGACGGCGATCTTGCCTCTGCCGAAACCAAGAACCGCTCCTTCGCCGGGCTTGATCGCCGCAACGTCGCCAGCGGCCCCGCCCGAGAACCAATCCTTGTATTGCTCCGCGACATTGACGTTTTCCTTCAGGAATTCCTGGGTCGCGCGAAGCTTGATGCGGGAAGGGTCGTAGAGTTTAGCCCACTGGTGCTTGCGTCCCTGCACCAACTCGTTGAGGACGATGCCGGCAATCGTACCGTGCGTCATTCCATTCCCTGAATCGCCCGTGGCGATCCAGATGTGCTCATCGCCACCCGGATTCTTGCCGATGTACGCTAGGTAGTCGACGGGCTCGATCACCTGGCCGGACCAGCGATAGTCGACGCGCTCGACCATCGGGAAGCGCTCGCGTGTCCATTGCTCGAGACGCACGAACCTTTCTTCAGTGTCCAGAGCCTGTCCGGTCTTATGATCTTCACCGCCGACGATCAGGATGTCGTTCTCCAGCTCGTGCCCGGATTTGTCCTCGGCCGTCTGAAGGCGAATGTAGTGGTAGGGATCGGGCGTATCCCAGTATAGTCCATGCGGGACTGATCCCTTCGGAATGCGCGCGCCGATGACATAGGTGCGATACGCAGCCTGCTTGCTGTGGATGATGAGCCAGTCGTTGACCGGAGTATTGGTGCAAACGACGACATTATCGGCGTGGATGACATGACCGTCGCTCGTTGTCACTTTCGCCGGCTCACCATCTTCGATTTTTTCCGCATGCACTCCGGTGTAGATCTTTCCTCCATCGCGAAGAATCGCGCGAGCAAGCCCCTTCAGATACTTGAGCGGGTGAAAGGTGGCCTGTCGAGGAAAGCGAAGCGCGGGTCCGCTGTCCCAGAATCCGAATGGAACACGATCGACCAGCTGCGTATCCGTTATTCCAGCGCGGTGCGTCGCTTCGAGCTCCCGTTCCAGATCCTTGGGTGTGTTTTCACCGCCAAGAAAGAGGAAACCTTCGACACGCTGAAAATCGCAATCGATGTCTTCCATCGACGCAATGTTTTCGATTCGATGTATCGCGGACATGTGACTCTCGGCTGCCAGCCTGGCGCCTTCCTGTCCGTGCATGATCTCGATGTTGTAGTAGCGATCGTCTAGCGCGGCAGTGAGGTGAGCGGTGGTGCGGCTTGTCTCGCCACCACCGATTGGCCCATCATCAATCAGGACAATGGCGCGGCCAGCGCGCGCGAGCAGATAAGCCGTGGTCATGCCGGCGATGCCGGCTCCTATCACGCAGACATTGGCGCGCAAATCCTGCGTAAGCGGCTGAAATTGCGGCACTTCGGTTGTGTCCATCCAGACGGAGGTCGTGTGACCTGAGTCGCTGTGCATAGGTGATCTCGTACATTGATTGGTGCGAGTCGTGCTGCTTGGAGACGCGCAATGGCGCATAGGACATGCCATGTGCCGATCTGGAAACCACGATCATTTGCGCTGCAAACGGCATTGGGGAGAATCAGTCATGAGTAAACATTCCGAGCACACCTGGGTCGTCGATGTGATCGAAGAGGGTTCCGCTTCAATCGAAGTAGATGGCCGCTCCGTTACGCCGATTCCAGCGTGGCTGTTGCCGGAAGGTGTGAAGGAAGGCGATGTGCTGTCGGTGACTCACGACAGAGGGGAAGGCAAATCCGCGCTTCTAATCGAAACCGATCCGGGAGTGAAGAGAAAAGCGCTCGACAAATCGGCGAAGCAGGTATCGAAGAAGTCGAAGAATGACCGTGGTGGAGATATCCAGCTCTAGCTGCTGGCCGCCTATCTCGTTCCCGTCGCACAGCCCTCCTGATGCGATACCCGATCACCCGGTCCATCGAGATCAGTCCCACCACTTTGCGGAGTGATCGTGAATCCGCCACCAACGGTACCGGGTGAGCGAATAGTGATCGTGCCGTTCTGATCGGTTCGATACCAGGGCACGCCCGCGGCGCGATAGATCTTCTTCGCCTGGGTGTGCATGTGACCGTAGTCATTGCGTTCTCCGAGTGATGCGACGACCCACTGCGGATTGGTCAGCGCAAGGTAGCGCGGTGTGACTCCGTTGCAGCTCCCATGATGGTCGGCCTTGAGAACATTCACCCGCATTCCTGGATTCCGGTTGTAGCCCGTCGTCTCGAACCAGCCGATCTCCTCGCGCTCCGCGTCTCCGGCCAGCCACATCGTAAATGATCCGGAATCTGGTCCGATCAATTTCACCACTGTCGACCGGTTGTTCGGGCCATCGCCCCCGGGAAGCGGTGCCATGATGTGGACCTTCGCTCCACCGTTCATAGTGATGGTACAGATCGGGCGTCCGTTGGAGCATGGATCGTCGGTGTCGCGATAGATCAGGCTGTCGCGATCCATGCGCGACAGAATCGAATCACGCAGTTCGGCGAGTGTCACCGCTGGAGCGGGATCCTTGTTCTCAAAAAAATACAGAACGCGGATATGCCTCGAGGTTTTGAACAGCTCGCGGAGACCGCTGTAGTGGTCGAGATGCTGGTGCGAGAGGATCACCACGTCGATCGTCGAGTTGTTGAGTTTCAAGGAATCGAGGTAACGCCCGAATGCGGCCGTATCGGGACCACCATCGATGATCACCTTACTCGATCCGTTCCTGATGTAGGTGGCGTCCCCCTGCCCGATGTCGAGTAGACGGACGATCAGCTCTCTTCCACCCGAGTCGGTGACGAAGCTGGTTACCGGAGGTTTGAGCGGCTTGCGTGTGACGCGGCGTTGGTGAGAAGACCTTCTGGTACGCCTCGACCGCTGCTGTTGCGCATCGATCAAATAGGCCAACGATACCAGTGCCAGAAAAAAGAGAATTGTGCGTCTAAGCATCGTTATCGATGGCCCGAGAGAGCAGAATCAGCAGCAAGCTCGCTGACCAGTTCGTCGTCGAACTGGCCGTTTCAGGACATGCATCATCTTTACTCCAGCTTGTTGGTGGGCTAGGCGACGATCTGGCGTAGAACCGCGCGCACCGGAGCAGCATCCAGAGCCATGAGCTTGAGTGGAAATGCCATCAGCTCGTACATCGTGGGCGTTACTCTCCTTAGATCTAGATTCTCGAGGATCGCCGCGTTACTGGAAAAGAGCATGGTGTGGACGGGGAGATTCTTGCTCTCTCTTGGATCTACCGATGGAGCGTCGACACCCAGCAGGCGCAGCCCCCGCCCGAGCAGGGCGCGCACGCACGACTCGGAGAGCGTCGGCCAGTCCTCGGGGAACGCGCCACTTGCAATCGTTCGACCCGTCCGCAACAGCAGCCGCTCGACGAATGGCAGTGATTGAATCTTCTCCAGCTCCTCGATGTCGATCTCCTTGTTGAGGGTGGACACATCGACGACAATCGCGGGACCGAAGAACGCGTCGAGCGACAACTCGTGCGAGCCCGACCATCCCTCGCGGACATGAAGCGGCGCGTCGGCGTGGGTGCCGACGTGCGGGCTCGAGGTAAAAGAGGACACGTTGGTACTGGCACCAGCCGCCATCGAGGAGGCCCACCCGCAAGTGAACGGAGTGTCGCCAGGCCATTCTGGTGTGTCGGGATTGAGCGTGACGCTGATATCGCGGAGCAAGGGCTCGCGCTCGCTCACAATAACGACCTTATCAGGATCTGGCATTGCCGGCATCTGTGACTATTTCTTCCCCACGAGTTGCTTCGCGCTCTCGATTACTCGATCCGCCGTGATGCCGAGGTGGGCGTAGATGACAGGAGCGGGGGCAGACGCACCAAATCGCTCTAGTCCGATGATGACGCCATCGTCTCCCACCCAACGGTACCACGACATCGGATGCGCCGCCTCGATCGCGACGCGCTTCACACCCTTAAGCAAAACGCTGTCGCGATATGCCTGATCCTGCCTGGCGAAAAGCTCCTGGCTCGGCATGCTCACGGCACGGGAACGAATTCCGTCGGTCTCCAGCTTCTTCTGTGCATCGAGAATCAGCGAAACTTCAGACCCAGTCGACATCAGGACGACTTGGGGGACGCCACCGGGTGAGTCAGCAAGGACATACGCACCGCGAGCCAATCCGCTGGCCGATGCGTACTTCGACCGGTCGATGAATGGAAGCTTCTGACGCGTCAGCACGAGCGCCACCGGACCCTTCTTGTGCTTGAGCGCGGCTCGCCATGCTTCCGCCGTTTCCGAGGCGTCCGCCGGCCTGATAAGAGTGAATCCCGGAATCGCACGCAGAGCGCTCAGCTGCTCGATGGGTTGATGCGTTGGACCGTCCTCGCCGAGACCGATCGAGTCGTGCGTGTAAACGTAGATGACGTGGCGATCCATGATGCACGCCAGTCTCACCGGCGGTCTCATGTAATCCGAGAAGATCAGGAAGGTCGCACCATATGGAATGATGCCGCCGAAAAGCGACATGCCATTCATGATCGATCCCATCCCATGCTCACGAATTCCGAAATGGAAATTGCGGCCGGCATAATTCTCTGCCGAGAAGCTTGGCTCGCTCTTGATGATGGTGTTGGTGGAGCTGGCCAGATCGGCGGAGCCTCCCATCAGCTCGGGTATCTTCTTGCCAATGGCGTTGATGACGACGCCCGATGCGGCGCGGCTCGCGACGTTTCCGTCCTTCGCCGTGAAAACAGGGATCAGCTCCTCCCAGCCATCGGGCAAATCACCGCGAAGCCGTCGCTGCAGCTCCTTCTCGAGGGCTGGATTCGCAGCCTTGTAAGCGTCGTAGATCTTTTTCCACTCGTCCTCAGTCTTCGCTCTTTGTTTCGCGGCATCACGCCAGTAGCGGAGAGCTTCAGGTGCCACGTAAAATGGCTCCAGCGATGGATAGCCGAGCGCCTTCTTGGTGAGAACGATCTCGTCCACTCCCAATGCGGAGCCGTGTGCCTCGGCGGTGTCGTGCTTATTGGGACTACCGTAGCCAATGTGCGAGCGAATGACGATCAGCGACGGCCTCGACGTCTCTGCTTTCGCCGCCTCGATCGCACGATTCAGGGCGGCGAGATCGTTGGCGTCCGCGACGTGCTGCACGTGCCAGCCATAGGCCTCAAACCGGGCACCGGTATCGTCGCTGAAGGTGAGCGCGGTGTCGCCCTCGATCGTGATGTGGTTGTCGTCGTAGAAGCCGATCAGCTTGCCGAGCTTCGCGTGTCCGGCGAACGAGGCGGATTCGTGGGAGACGCCTTCCATCATGTCGCCGTCGCTGGCGATGAAGTAGACATGATGGTCTATGATCTTCTGGTCACGGTTGAACACCGCGCCCATGTGCGCTTCGGCCACCGCCATGCCAACCGAATTGCCAACCCCCTGGCCCAGTGGGCCGGTCGTCGTCTCGATCCCGGGAGCGTAGCCGTACTCGGGATGGCCGGGCGTCTTGCTCTCCCACTGCCGGAATTGCTTCAGGTCATCGAGTGTGAGCTCGTAGCCGGTGAGATAGAGCACGCTGTACAACAGCATCGATGCGTGCCCCGCAGATAACACGAAGCGATCACGATTCAGCCAGCTGGGATTTGCCGGGTTGTAGCGAAGGTGCTGCGTCCAGAGGACATAGGCGAGCGGCGCCAGGGCCATCGGTGTGCCGGGATGGCCGGAGTCCGCTTTCTGTACGGCGTCCATCGCGAGAACCCTGATCGCGTTGATACAGAGATCCGGTAGCGATTGGCCGGAGCCAGAAGGTGGGGAAGAATCGGCCGCTCGGGGAGCAGTCGCGGTACTGGCTTGGTCGGACATTAGAAAGCGAAACCCACAGCGAGAAGAGTAAGGTTGGAGGAGCGAGCTACCAGATGGAGAAAACCAACTGCGAGAAGAGTAAGGTTGAAGGTGCGAGGTACTAGGCGCGAGGTGTGAGGCAAGGCGCACACGTGTACGGCACGTACCCCGCCGAAGTCAACTCTCATCTTGAAGTCAGTTCTCATTTGGAAACTAGCTCATACACGGGCGCGTTGCAGGGCGAGCCAATCGGCCGCTTCGCTTACTTCGCTCGGCACGAGATTATGGCCAACCAGCTGCCATTTGAGGGTGACTTCGGCGTGCGCCGACTCGAAAAGCTCGGCCAGTCTTTCGACGCTCGAGGTCGGAACGATGGGATCCACGCGCCCAGCTGAAATGAACACCGCGGAGCCGGAAAGATCATTCTTCTCAGTCGGTCCGTACACGAACATGGGGCGGAAGAGAATCGCGCTATGCAGGATCCCCGGTTCGACGAACATCACAGTCGATGCGATGTTGGCGCCGTTGGAGTACCCGAGGGCGAAGACGCGGGCGGGGTCGAGCCGGTAGGTAATGACTGCGGCGCGAATGAATCGCGCCAGCTCCTCGGCGCGCGAACGCACCTCCTTCGGGTCGAACACTCCCTCGGCGAGGCGCCTGAAGAAACGCGGCGCTCCGTTCTCCAGAACGTTGCCACGCGGACTCAGAATGGCAGCGCCTGGAGCGACCGCCTTTCCGATGCCGATGAGATCGTTCTCGTCTCCACCAGTACCGTGGAGCACGATGAGCGTCTCGCCGGATCCAGAATCCTCCGCGGGCACGAAGCGATGAATGAATCCCAGATCGTCAGTCATGCATTGGGGCCGTGCAACTCGAGTGGCGTATGGATATTGGGGAGAAGTGCCTCGATCTCGAATCTTCGGGGCTCGAGCCAGTCGGGAAGCTTCAACGACTGACCCAGTGAATCGACCGGCTCGTCGACTGCGAATCCGGGACCATCGGTCGCGATCTCGAAAAGAACCCCTCCGGGCTCGCGGAAGTAAATCGACTTGAAGTAGTCACGATCCAGCTGTGGCGTCACGTTATAGCCGAGGGAGGCCAGCTCGGTGCGAACCTTCATCTGTTCGGCTTCGTTGGCTCCGCGGAACGCGATGTGGTGTACCGTTCCTGCTCCCATCACGCCGGGCCAGATACCGGGGACACAACGCAGGTCCACGATTGTGCCGGGTCCACCATCTCCGCTCGCATAGCGAAAGATGCTTCCCTGCTCACGAACGAGCCTGAAGCCGAGCGTGTTGGTGAGAAGTTGCCCCGTGAGCTCGTTGGCATCGAGCCATAGGGTGACCGAGTAGATGCCCCGGATCGCGTGTTCGGCGGGAACCCCGGCGCCTGACCAGCCGGTGTGAGAAACCGCAGCCGGGTGGGCTACCAGCTCGCCCATGAATCCTTCGTGATCCTTGAATGCGATGACGCGTTCGTCCTCGTAACGCGCAACCGGCTGCTCGAACTCCACTCTCTTCTTGATCAGGCGCTCGATCCAGAATCCGACCGAGCTGGGAAGGATCGAGAACGATGTGACAGCAACCTGACCGCCGCCCTGTCGGCCGCGACGCGCATCCGGCCAGGGAAAGAAAGTCAGAATGCTGCCCGGGGTGCCTGATTCGTCGCCGAAATAGAAGTGATAGGTGGTTGGATCGTCGAAGTTTACCGTGCGCTTGACGAGCCTGAAGCCCAGGATTCCGGCGTAGAAATCGAGATTCCGCTGCGGATCGCTGGCGATACCGGTGATGTGGTGGATACCGGCCGTCCGGAAACTCATCGCACCGATTCTTGCTTAGTTTCTCTTCGGCGTCTCGCCCTGCCTGGAAGGGGGGCGCCTGCTCTGTTTCGGCTCTCGTCTGAATGGCATCTTATCTCCAATCTGTCCCCTTCCATAAAGCAACGGACATGCCGTTTGCTGAGGCATTGATGTGAGCCGTATCACCCAGCCCGCAAAGCGCAAAAAGCAAAAACGGTTTCGCAGTCTGAGCGATCCGCACACGCTCAGCGAGCTGGCGCTGCGCCTGAAAGAGGGAATTTACATCACGACGCTTGATGGCGAGATCATCGACGCCAACCCGGCGTTCCTCGAAATGTTCGGGGTCGATTCGCTGGAGGATTTGAAAGGGCAGCGCACGAGCGATTTCGTGAAGCCCGAAATACGGGCAAGAGAAATGGCACTACTCGAGCGCGAGGGATCTGTTCGGGACATCGAGTTTCAGCTCACGCGTCGTGACGGCGAGACAAGAACGGTAGTCGACAGCGCTTTTCTCTCGGTGGATCCCGAGACGGGCGAGAAATACTGCCACGGAATCCTCGTCGACATCACACACCGGAAGGAGCTTCAGACACAACTCCTGGAGCTGAGCATCCGGGATCCGCTCACAGGCTGCTACAATCGTCGGTATTTGAACACCGTCACGCGTCAATGCGAGGCGCAGCCGGATGGCGATTGGGGTTGCATCTACCTCGATATCGACCACTTCAAGCAGTACAACGACAAGAACGGCCACGCTGAAGGCGATGCGGTGCTGGTGAAGATGGCGCGTTTCCTCATGCGCCATGTGCGGGCAGAGGAATCAGTCGTGCGTGTGGGCGGGGACGAATTTCTCGTCGTTTTATGCGATTCCGATTTGGACCAGACCGACAATGTGGCGGCGCGATTGCGGGCCGCTGCGCCGACGTCTGCACCGGGGCCGTTTTCAATGGGGTGGGCGGCGCGCAAGAACGACGAATCGTTCGAGGAGACAATGATCAGAGCCGATCGCCGCCTTCTGGCGGTAAGAGTCGACGAACGGCGGGACCTGCAAAAACGGCGGAAGAAGCGTCCAAAGGCTACTTAACCACTGCTAGCGGGTCTTAACCGCCCGGAAAGCCTAGGCACGGGCGCGGGTGTGCAAGTGAAGAGCTGACGCTCGTCCCACAGTAGAACCTTCTTCTACTGGTGCCTAATGCGCTCATTCCTTCTCGTAGTCGCCCTCAGCTTTCCCACACTGGTTTCCGGACAGATCGTCGATGGTCCACCACGTCCGTGGCCCTGCCCGGTCCCGCCGCCATGCGAGCGGGGAAGGCCCTGCATCATGCCGGCGTGCGGTATTCCATCACCCATTGTGGTACGACAGAGCAGCGACGTTCGCGTCGACCTCGCCGACCGCGTGCTACGCTACGAGATCACCGAGACGTTCGTCAATCGAGGAAGCAGAGTAGGTGAAGCGGATTTCATGTTTCCGCTGCCGAAAGGCGCCGCGTTCCAGGATCTGAAGCTCTCGATCAACGGCGAGATGGTAGCCGGCGAGACGATGAGCGCCGATCGTGCAAGACAGATCTATGAAGAGATCGTCCGCCGCCAGCGCGATCCTGCCCTGCTCGAGTGGATGGGGTACGGCCTTCTGCGCGCGAGAATCTTTCCAATCGCGCCGGGCGAACAGAAAAAAGTCGTGGTGCGCTTTCAAACCGTGGCGCCCCGTGAGGGAGATGCGCTGAGGGTCGATTACTTCCGCGGTATGCGGTCGAATCAGGTCGGGATGAATCAGGATCCCGAAGGACGCACGTCGTTCGTGCTGACTTATCCCAACGACCCGATGTACGGAACGGCGTATTCTCCGACGCACTCGATCTTCGAGCAGCGTTACGGATCGACGTCGGAGTCGGATGGATATCGTGACAATTACGACGACCGCTCGTTTGCGTCGAGCTATCGCGGGTCGGTGCGTCGGGTCGAGGTAAGGGACGCGCGTGGAGAGGTCACGCTCCTTATCCCAATCCGGCGCTCGACCAGTGCCGCGATTTCCTTGCTCGCGAATGCCCCAGGCAACGACGATGGTTTTGCGCTGATCACCTTGTCTCCACCGGCAGTTCGTCCGCGAGCGGTGCCACGCGATCTGACGTTCGTCATCGACGTGTCGGGCTCTATGAGCGGCCAGAAAATCGAGCAGGCTCGCGCGGCCGGTAAGCAGATTCTGGGCACGTTGTCGCCCATGGACCGTTTCCGTCTGATCGATTTCTCGAGCGATGTGCGCACGTTCCGCGACGATTTCTCAGCTGCGACTCGTGAGAACATCCGTGCGGCCGAGCGATATCTCGATCAGCTGGATGCGCAGGGGTCGACGAACATTTCGGGCGCGCTCGATGAGGCGTTGTCCGCTCCAGTTCAAACTGGAAGGATTCCGATCATCTTGTTTCTTACCGACGGTCAGCCGACCGTAGGCGAGCGGGATGCTTCGGTGATCGCGGTGAATGTCGCCAGGCAGCGTGGGTCACGCAGACTCTTCACCTTCGGTGTTGGAGCGGATCTCAACGTTTCGCTGATCGAACAGCTCGCGCTCGAAGGTCGGGGCACGGCGAGCTTCGTGCGTCCCGAGGAATCGGTGGAGCGTGCGGTGGGAATCGTCGCCAGCCGTCTGACGAGTCCGCTGGTGACGGATGTCCGTGTTCACGCCGAGGGTGTAAGACTTCTCAAGATGCACCCATCGGGACCAGTGGACATATTTGCAGGCGAGGATCTGGTGATACTCGCGCGATATGATGGGAGCGGCAATGCCGTGTTGCGCTTCGACGGACAGACGACCAGTGGTCCGGTGAGCTGGACGACGCGGGTGTATTTCCCCGAGCGCTCGCGCGAGAATCCATTCGTCGCGAGGCTGTGGGCGACGCAGCGCGTCGGATACCTGAGCGCCGAGAAGCGCAAGCACGGCGGATCGCAGGAGATCAACGACGAGATCCGGGATCTCGGGGAGCGCTTCGGCATTCCGACGGAGTTCTCTTCGTACCTGGTGGTCGAGCCGGGCATGAACCAGCGAAGGCGGATCGCGGATCAGATTACGCTACGAGGCGCTGTGGGCACGTCGGGTGGTGCTCCGGCTCCTGCCGCCGTCCAATTCGAAGCCGCCAAATCGTCTGCCGCGCAACGGTCAGCCACGAGTCTTTCCGCCGCCGATGCAGCCTCTGGTGTGAGAGATGACGCTAGTGTGCGTAGAGCGGGCAACGTGACTTTCGTCTTGCGCGACAGCGTGTGGACGGATGTGCGTTACAGGAATTCCGGCACGGTGCTGCGGGTGAAGCCGTTCTCGGATGCGTACTTCAGACTGCTCGAAGTCCAGCCGGACCTACGGGAAGCATTCTCCGTAGGGGAGCGCGTAATAGTTGCTGGTCACAGCATGGCCATCGAGTTGACTCCAGCAGGTGAAGAGCAGCTCATGGACCGAGACCTCGCGCTGTTGCGGGACCGCTGGTGACCGAGTGGCAGACGTAGAGCGACTCTTCCGAACGTACAACGCCGCGTTGGTGAGATATCTGACGCGGCGTCTGGGAGATCGCGACTGGGCAGAGGAAGTTGCTCAGGAGACGTTCGTGCGCGCATTGAGGCAGACTTCGATACAGAACGAACGGGCTTGGCTGTTCGCGGTTGCTACGAATCTCGTGAGGGATGAAGCGAGGAAGGACATGAGACGCCGAAAGCATCTGGCGCTCCTGGCGGAACAGGAACGCGATGAGATGGTCGAGCCGGAGGAGACGACGCTCGAGCGCGCCCAGGAGGCAGCGATGGCGCGCAAAGCGGTGGACGCTCTTGCGGAACGTGACAGGCTAGCGCTGCTAATGCGGGAAGAGGGATTGGACTACAACGAGATCGCGGAAGCTTTGGAGCTTTCGCCCGGTTCGGTGGGAACGACGCTGTCGCGTGCGCGCCGCCGGTTGGTGGAGAGCTACGAAGCATTGCAGAAGAGTCGAGAAGAGAGAGAGAAGAATGCAGCATCTTGACGAAGGAACAATTCATTCGTGGCTCGACGGTGCGCTGAGCGCCGATGAAGCCGCGCGGGTGGAAGCGCACGTCAAGGAGTGTCCGCAGTGCGGGGCGGCAGCGGCGGAAGCTCGCGGATTCATCGCGGCGTCGTCGCGGATCTTGACGGCGCTCGACAATGCGCCGCGCGGTGTCATACCGGTGGCGGCGACGAAGAAGCTGGTCGATCCGATCGTGTGGCGCGTGGCGGCAACGTTATTGGTTGTCGCGGCGGGGACTCTGGTCGTGTTCAGAAACGGTGGACGGCAAGCACCGATTGCTACCAGCAATGCCGATACAGTCCCCAGTAGGGCCACGACGTTTGCACCGATGGCGGCGGCAGATAATGGGACCCATCGGATGACCGAACCAACGCCTTCACTACAGAAACCGGGCAATTCTACTCGAACAACAGCGGTCGGTGGTTTGCAGTCGAGTGCTGGTTTAGCCGAGAAGAGCGCAGTGAAAGGGGGAGCAACTGATGCATCGAAGCCTAGGTCGCAAGCATTGGCGCCGGCTGCGCCAGTTACCAACCAGGCAGAAGCACGTGCTCCCTCTCGGCAACCAAGTACGTCCGCGGGGGAGAACCGGAAAGTTGCAGGGCAGGCAGGTGGTGCTGTCGCCGACAACATTTCCACCTCCTCAGGGTACGCGAGACCGGCGGCACCAGCTCCGCAGATGGTCGCTCCAATACGGTTGAGAGGAGCATCCAGTCTGGACGCAGCAAGCGAGCAAGTTCATCTCAATGAGGTTGGAACTCTCAGAACGCTCGGCGCAAAAGCAACGCTGTACGAGGTCACGCCTGGTGACACGGTTACTTTCACCGAGCCTTTGAGCGCTCAGCTGGAGTCTGTGGTTACCACGGGTTCTTCAACCGGCGAGCGCGCACGCCAAATGACCGGAAAAGCGACAGCTGCACCCAGCAAACGCGCCGATGCTGCTGTGGTGAGTGCCCCAGATTCTCAGCGCCCGACTGCAGTAGCAGGGGCGCTAGCGGGAGCACCGTCAGCCCTAGTGCCAGCAACACATGTGGAGGTCGCGAACGGAGTGACCACGATCACCTGGATCGATACAGCTACGGGCAACACGTTGAAGCTTTCCGGACGTATGTCGGAAGCGCGGCTTCAGCAGATAAAGATCAGCATCGAGCGGAAAAGAGCAGCGGCAGCGGCGAAGAAAAAGCCCTGACCAGCCGGGTCAACTCTGAGGTGCCGCACCCTGAAGCGCCATCCCCATCGAGTGGTATCCCTTGTCTACGTAGACTACGGTGCCGGTGATCCCGGTAGCGAGGGCACTCGAGAGAAACGCGGCGGCATTTCCGACTTCTTCCGCTTGCAGTGGCTCGGTGAGGGGCGAATTACCGGCGCAGTATTCAACCATCTTCTCGATGATTCCTATCGCGCTTGCCGCGCGAGACGCCAATGGACCCGCTGAGATGGCGTTGACGCGCAGTCCGTATTTGCGGCCGGCCTCGAACGCCAGCACGCGCGTATCACTCTCGAGCGCCGCCTTCGCCGACGACATGCCACCGCCGTATCCGGGAATCACGCGCTCGCTCGCCAAGTACGTCAAGGAAAGAAACGAACCTCCCTTTCGCATGAGCGGGGCGATGCGCGAGACCATCGAGATCAATGAATACGCGCTGACGCTGATCGCGGTCAGATAGCCGGAGCGGCTCGTCTCCAACAACGGCTTCCTGACCTCGGGACCATTTGCCAGCGAGTGGATCACAATGTCGAGCGAATCCTTGCCGAAGTCCGATTCCATGCGTCGGACCATTCCGTCGATGCTGAAATCACCAGTATCCTTGTACCGCTTGTTGGAACGGATGTCCTCGGGCGCATCAGAAAGCGTGTCAAACGAAGCGTCGAGCGGGTAGACCTTCTCGAATTGGAGAAGCTGTCCGCCAGATAACTTTCGCGACTCGTCCATCTTGCCGCGCTCCAACAAGTTCGTGAAGATGTTGAGAGCGGGAGGCCAGGTCCCTACGGACACCTTAGCCCCTGCCTCAGCAAGTGATTTGGCTATCGCGAACCCGTATCCGGCGTCATCCGCGACGCCGGCAACCAGCGCTCGCTTGCCGGAGAGATCTATTTTCAGCATTGGCGTGATATCGCGATTCGAAGGATGATTTACAAGGGGTAAGAGATTTGCATTCGGGGACCAGATCGAGCCTTTCATTAACATTTCAACAGGGGACGAACTTGTTCTCAAAGATGTTCCGTACAGCGCTGGCATCCTTGACCTTTGCCGTTGCCGTACAGGCGCAGGTTCAGGACACGATAAGTAAGAAGACGCCGCTTTTTGTCGGCAAAGACGCGCTGCTGTTGGGCGCATTCCTGATAGGGACCGCCGCGGTCGCACCGCTCGACATGAGAATCGCCGGCAGGCTCCAGTATCAGGGGACCCAGGAGAACCAGATCCTCGGGAGGGCCGCTACCGGCTTTCGCCTGCTTGGTGATCCGGGATCTTTTGTCGTAGGCACGGGCGTGTATCTGATTGGTCGTGTCGACGGGAACCGACGTATCCAATCACTTGGACTGCATAGCGTCGAGTCAATTCTGCTCGCCGATATCATCGGCGGTGGAATAAAGATGCTGGCCGGAAGACAGCGTCCATTTTACGACATCAGAAACCCGTATAACTTCCAGCTTTGGAGAGGTTTCTCGGGCGACCAGTACCGCTCATTTCCCTCGGGGCACACGATCACAGCCTTTGCATTCGCATCCACAGTTACTCGCGAAGTGCAATTCTGGTCGCCCCATTCGGCATTCTACGTGGGGACCGTGTTTTACGGGGGCGCATCACTGGTGGGCCTATCACGCATCTACAACAACCAGCATTGGGCAAGCGACGTGATGGCCGGTGCGGCGCTTGGTACGATCGTTGGACTCAAAGTAGTGAAATACACACACTCACACCCCGGGAATCACATCGATAGCGAGCTCATAAAAGGAAAAGGGTCATCGCAGATTCAAATCAATCCGGTCCTGTTTACCATTCAGTTCTAATGCGATGCGCTGGTCTCAACTCGAGTAGTGCTTGCCTCCGCTGAATGGGATTTTCATTCTGGCGGAGCTGCCACCCGAGATCGCGGACCGGCTACGCGCAATCAACGAGCGCTATGATCCAAAGCTGTCCCGCTACAAACCGCCACACATAACGCTTGCCGGCTCGTCCGGTGCCGGCCCGCTGCCTCCCTCGGTGAGTATCGAAGAGATTCGGGAGAAGCTCGAGCCGATTACCCGGGAGACGGAGCCGCTCACCCTCTCGTTCCAGCCTCCCCAGAAGTTCATGCAGAGGGACATTATCGTGCTGCCGATCGACTCCCATGGGCCACTAAGGGTCCTCCACGACGAGATCGCTACGAGCGGACTCCCGTTCACGCGCGCGCGGTACACTTTTAGCCCACATGCTACTCTGAGCCTGTATCAATCGCTCGACACGAAGTCGATCCGTGAGCTCCTCAAGATCCGATTGCCGGAGCCGTTCGTGATAAACGCGATTCAAGTCTATCATACGCGGGATCCACAACCTTCACGAAAGCTCCTAGAGCTTCCCCTGACCGGTGGATCCAAGAAAGATTGAGATTGTGTGGCGAACGCTCTGGATGCGTCTGCTTGGATGGATGCTTCCCGGGGCGAAGGAGACTGCGCTGCCGCCACCGACGAACGCCGACTATCGGGTGCTGTTCATCCGCTATGAGCGCATCGGCGACATGATCATGGCGACGTCGCTCATTCGCAATATCGCCACAGCCCTTCCAAGTGGAAAAGTGGATGTCCTCGCGACCCCAACTACCGCATCGGTGCTCGAGGGGAATCCACATGTCGGCACAGTGCTGCTGCTCGAGCGCAATTCCTTTGGCAGCTACCGCAACCTGATGAAGAAGCTCAGGCGCGAGCGCTACACGGTAATGGTGGATGGCAGGATCAACAATCCGCCGATCTTTACCTCCACTCCACTTCTCATGTACGCGGGCAGGGCGCGTTTTCGTGTCGGGGCCGGCGGCGACAAGGCGCCACGGATCTACAACGTTTGCGTGCCGGAATGGAATCGGGTCGATCACTATATCGAAGGCTCCAAGCAGCTCGCCATTCCATTCGGCGTCGATCCCCAGTCGGTAGACTGGCAGCCGGAGATATTTCTGACGGACGAAGAGCGTGCATGGGCTGAACAACGATGGAGGGAAGCACGCGAGCTGGTAACGGCACCAGCGGGATCCGCAACCGGTGTCACCAAACGCCTGCTCGTTAACCTCTCGGCGTCGGAGGCCAAGAGACGCTGGCCTGACGGCAAGTTCACCGCGACCCTCCAGGCTGCGCGCGCAATGGGGCCGAACATTCCGATCATCGTCATCGGTCTACCGTCCGAATGGGAGAGCGTGAACGAAGTCGCCACCGCAGTGAATGGACTACCGGTGCAAACACCGCAGCTGCGCGATGCGTTTGCGTTGGTGGGAACTTCCGATTTGGTCTTCACACCGGATACGAGCATCTCACACGCAGCATCGGCATTCCGGAAACCGTCACTAGTGCTTCTCAAACGCGAGCACAAGCCGTATGCACCATGGAACACACCGGGCGAGATCATCGCCTGGAGCGAGGATGAGATTCAACAGCTGCCCTATGAGCGCGTATCCGAGGCCTTGAACAGGTTGTTGGCGAATTTCGGGGGTTAACCGATGTTGGTACTGATCGTCTAACAATGGGTGCAGGTGTGTGAAGTCGTGCCCTCTCACTCTATGGCGGCGGTACAACATGCTTCGGACTTCAAAGCTGCGGTTGATTGCCATCGCAACGCTGGTATTTGCGATACCGGGGCGTCTCTACGCTCAACATTCACATTCTGACACTACGTCTGCCGCGTCGCATGCCGCGCACAGTTCGACCGACATGGCCGGGATGGAGATGAGCGGTG
>WNGI01000566.1_pt1 | contig 37398 bp, 29 predicted proteins | sample 5400621 | NCBI WGS metagenome assembly WNGI01 (sample SAMN13153374, study PRJNA577476) | soil metagenome | isolation source: 20 cm soil or saprolite under Garry oak tree replicate 1 | place: USA:California | collected 2016-06-15
TTCCCAGCGAGCCATCACGACCGTCGCCAGACAGTTGCCGATCAGGTTGACGGTCGTCCGCGCCATGTCCATGAGCACATCGACGCCCACCAGCGCCACGGCCGCTTCGATCGGCAGATTGAACGACGCGACCGTTCCCATCAGAATCACGAGCGCGGCGCGCGGCACCCCCGCGACGCCTTTGCTCGTGAGCATGAGCGTCAACATCATCAGCAGCTGCTGCCCCACCGTCAGCGATATGCCGCTCGCCTGCGCCACGAAGATCAGTGCCACCGAGAGGTAGAGCGTACTGCCGTCCAGATTGAACGAATATCCCGTGGGCATGACGAACGCGACGATGCGGCGCGGGACACCAATCGCTTCCATTCGCTCCATCGCTTTGGGCAGCGCCGCTTCTGACGAGGCGGTCGAAAACGCAATCAGCGCGGGCTCCCGCACGGCGGCGATGAACGTCCTGATCGGCACGCGCGCGAGGCGCGCCACCGGATACAACACGATCACCATGAAACCGGCGAGCGCGATGTACAGCGTGACGACCACCATCGCGAGCGTCTGCAGATTCTTGAGGCCACCTGGACGCCCCACCGTCACCGCCAGCGCGGCCGCGACAGCAATCGGCGCGAGCTTCATCACGATGCCGGTAAACTTGAACATCACCTCGGCGACGGCCTCGCAGAATCCCAGCATCGTCTCTTTCGGCCGGCCGCGCACCTGGGTCAGTCCGATGGCGAACAGCACGGACCAGAGCACGACCTGGAGCATCTGATTGCTCGACGCGGCCTCGGCAAAGCTCTGCGGCACGATGTGCTCGAGGACCGTGGCGAAGGTGATTCGCTCGGTCGCCGGCACCGACGCCGCCGCAGCCGTGAGCGTGGCGCCGACCCCCGGCTTGAGGGTGTTGACCGCGAACAGGCCGATGAAGAGCGCCAGCGTGGTGACGATTTCGAAGTAAACGATGGATTTGAGCGCCAGCCGGCCGACGCGCTTCATGTCGTCGCCGTGCCCCGCGATGCCGACCACGAGCGTGCCGAAAATCAGGGGCACGATGATCGATTTGATGAGCCGGATGAACGCCGTGGACAGCGGCAGCAGCGCAACGCCGAAATGCGGGAACGCGATGCCGATCCCGATGCCGACGAGCATCGCGATCACGATCCACTGCGTCAGCGTGATACGGCGGAGAAACGTCCGAGGATCTCGCCGATCTGTTGTCAGCCGTGGAGAGATTCGAGGGGGCGGTCGAGGCGCGCGGCGGCGATCTGATGGTGGACGATCTGCAAAGCTCGCAGCCCGACGATCGCCACTTTGTCCTGCCACCGAGAAGTGCGGATGAACCGTTGCGCAATTACATCGCGCAGGTCGATGGGGCGACCGCGCGTTTGAAAGAGCGCCCCAGGATTACTTCTTGATGAAGGTCCCGCGCCGCAGCTCGTCGTAGGCCCGCTGCAGCTCTTCCGGCGTATTCATCACGATTGGTCCCTGCCAGGCGACCGGCTCTTGTAGCGGCTGCCCTGATACGAGCAGGAAACGCATCCCCTGCTCTCCTGCCTGCACCGTGATCTCGTCCCCCGAATCGAACAGGACGAGCGAGCGGTTCCCGGTCTCCCCAGCAGCCTCCGTCCCCGCGTCACGGCCGCCGGCCGACACGCGATCGGTTTGAACGCCCTGCGGCGTTGACGCGTCGCGGAACGTGCCGCTCCCCTCGAAGATGTAAGCGAACGCGTGGCGGGGGGATTCGATGGGAATCGTCTTGCGGGCGCGCGCCGGAATCCAGACGTCGAGATATCGGGGATCAGCGGCGACCCCTTCTACGGGTCCCTTTTTGCCCCAGAAGTCCCCGGCGACGACACGCACCCGGGTGCCATCGTCGTCGACCACTTCGGGAATCTCGTTGGCGTGGATGTCCTGGTAGCGCGGGTCCGTCATCTTGAGCGAGCGCGGCAAGTTGGCCCACAGCTGGAAGCCGTGCATCCGGCCGCGCTCGTCGCCCTTCGGCATTTCTTGATGCAGGATGCCGCTGCCGGCGGTCATCCACTGCACATCGCCGGCGCCCATCGTCCCGCGGTTACCGAGACTGTCACCGTGCTGAACGCTGCCGCTGAGCACGTAGGTGATCGTCTCGATGCCGCGATGCGGATGCCACGGAAAGCCCGGGAGATAATCCTCGGGATGTTCGTTGCGGAAATCGTCCAGGAGGAGGAACGGGTCGAAGTCGCTGGTGCGGCCGAAGCCGAATGCCCGGCGCAGTTTGACGCCGGCGCCCTCGAGTGTGAGCTGGGACTGCGAGATCGATTTGACGGCGCGAATTGACATGCGGACTTAACGCCTCACGCGACGAAAGTGTTCCGGCGCAAGACTACTCGCCGGTGGATCCTACAATCCCAGCCAGTAGCTGACCTTCAGCAGAAAGATGTTCTCCGACGGGCCGTGAAACAGCGCGCCCACATCCTCATTGAAGTCGATGCTGCCGCGCGGCAGGTCGGGCAGCTGGCTGGTGTGCGTCCACACCACGTACAGCGTCGACCCCGGCCGGTACTCCCAGCGCAGCACCGCGTTCCCGCGCAGCGAGCGGACCGTAAACGTAGGATCGGTAAACGTGTAGCTGGGTGCTCCGCCGTGAGCGAAGACGTAGCGACGGCCGTAGAACAGCACATCCGTCGGATCGGCATAACTGTCGACGTACTGGAACCCCGTCTCCTGATGCCCGAGCGATGGGCCGAGCGAGATGGCCACATTCGAGCGCGGCTGCAGTTGGAGGGCGAGACTGATCGAGTGATCGCAGTCGCCTTCGCGATTACAGCCCCGGTCGGTACTGAACTGGGCGGAGATTTTCTTGCGCTGATCCGTATTGACGCCCGCAAACAGGTAGTCGATGCCGGGCCGTTTCACGACCGGACCGCCGCGGGTCTGCCGGTCATCGAACAGGTCGGGCCGGTGAATCCAGAACGCGGTCAGCCACCAGTAGCTCAGCGTTTGCATCTGGGCGAACGTGTGGACCTGCCGGTCGTTGAGGTCGCCGTCGAAGTTGTATTGCTGCTGCACGCCGCCGATCAGATAGAGCGCCCGGTACCAGCGGGTCGGTTTGGTCCACTGCGGGAAGATGTTCGCCCCCATCCACCAGTAGTCGGCCCGCGAAAAGAACGTGATGTCGTTGTTGTTGAAAGCCGGCGAGCGGAAGTTGGTCGAGGCTTCCCACAGCCAGTGACCCGACTCCTTGGAGACGCGCGCGTAGCCGCCGACTCCCGCCATGCCGGTCCGCGGGGCCCGCGCGTCGGCGGTGTCGGGACGATCGGGCCGCTGGAAGTAATGCGCGGACCCGAACCGGATGCGCCGCATCGCGGCGGTGTCGCCGTGCACGTCGGTCGCGGCGAACTGCGCCATCAGCCGATAGGTGCGCTTGTGCCACCAGCTGTCCACCGACATGCCGCCTGCTTCCGAGTGCTCCGACAGCCTGCTCGCGACGTAGGGGTCGTCGAGATTGCGGTAGACGGACGTCGCCATCGCCTTGAATTGCGTCGCGCCACCGCGCAAATCCTTGGCGACGCGCGCCGAGAAGTAGTTCGTGAGCGGCTCGACCGTAAATGTGCCGTCCGTCCCGTCCTCCAACTGCACGGGGGCGCGTTCGTGCTTCGTGACCGCCTCGAGCACCCCGAGCGACCAGCCCGACGGAGTGCGACCGGTCAGCTTTCCCGCGCCAATGATCGCGGAGTTCTGCGGTGGATCCGCAAACTCGACCGGCACCGCTAAGTCTGAGCGCCAAGGCGAGATCTGCGGAGCCCGGCCGATGCGCCGCGTGTTGAGCATGCTGAGACTCGACACATTGGAACAGAAGTAGCAGTTGAATCCGCCCAATCCGAAATACCCGGCCCCCTCCACGAAGAACGGCCGCTTCTCCTGGAGGAATGTCTCGTAGGCCGAGAGATTCACGACGGCGGGATCGACCTCCACCTGCCCGAAGTCGGGGTTGATCGTGGCGTTGAGGGTGAGATTCGACGTGACGCGCAGCGTCGCGTCGCCGCCGACCCGGCCGTCGACGGCGTGCGGATCGTAGAACGGGTCGGCGGTATTCCCCGGTGCGGTGGTCGTTTGTCCCAGCACATACGGCATGACCTCGGCGCGGCCAGGCGCTTTGTGGATGACCAGCCCGGTGAGATGGCCAAACCGCGCCGGCCCACCGCTCTCGTCCAAGCCCCACCACGACCACTGCGACAGCTCATTGAGCCGGTTTTCCTGACGCCAGATCTGCAAGCCCCACGTTTGCTCATTGGACGTCGATGGATACCGCAGCTGCGAAAACGGAATGCGCAGCTCCGCGGTCCAGCCGAGCGAATCGATGTGCGTCTGTACTTCCCAGACGGGATCCCACGAGGGATCGCCGCCGCCGCCCAGGCCGTTGGCGTCCTGCTTCACGCCCGAGGGATTCACCAAGAAAAACAGCCGGCCGATGTGATCGTGGTACGTATCGAAGATGACCTGGACGTAGTCCGTGCTGATATCGGCATCGCGGCGGGCGAGGCGCGTGCGCACACCCGCCGCTCCCGAGTCATCGTACATCCGCGCGCCGACATAGATCGCCGCGTCGTCGTAGGTAAACCGCACCTCGGTGCGCTGCGTCGCGGCCTCGCCCGATTTCGGTTGCGCTTGCCGGAACCCCGTCGCCGCGGGTGCAAGCCGCCAGATCGGTTCGTCCAGCCGGCCATCGAGATGAATCTCCCCCTGCAGCGGGATCGCCCGGACTTCCGGCGGCGGGACGGGATGGATGTTCTGCGTTAATAAGGAAGCAGGAAGAGCGGCTGCGAGCAGCGAGGCGAGAAAGACGGACACGGACGTGCTCGGCATGACGGTCACTTGGCCAGGATACAAGCTTGGACGCGCCAGCGCGCCAAAAGGTTGCGAGCCTGACTGTAGCCTTACACGGCACTGACCCCGTGCGTATCGGCCCCCTCTTCATTAGATATTTGACACCCAATGCCACAATCCGCTGCCGCCGCCGGCGCCCCAGGCGTGCCTTCCGCCCCTGCCGCGCATCCGACCATTGCGCCACCCGCGCCCCCCTCACCACCCCTGCCCGAGCGCATCAGCCGGCTGGTCGATCTGTCCCAGAATCTCTGGTGGAGCTGGCAGCTCGATGCGCGCGAGCTGTTTCACCGGATCGATCACCGCCTGTGGGAGGCGACCCGGCACAACGCCGTGGAATTCCTCCGGCAGGTCGACCCGGAGCGCCTCGAACAGCGCGCCAAGGATCCCGGCTTCCTCGAACGCTATGACGCGGTGATGCGCCGCTTCGAGCAGCTCGAGGAGCGCCGCGACACGTGGTTCGCGGGCCGGTCTCCGGAGCTGCTCAAGCGGTCGATCGCGTATTTCTCGGCCGAATTCGCCCTGCACCGCTCATTGCCGATCTACTCCGGCGGTCTCGGCGTGCTCGCCGGCGATCATTGCAAGGAGGCCTCCGACCTGGGCGTGCCGCTGGTCGGCATCGGCTTGTATTACCACGGCGGGTACTTCGATCAATTGATCGGACTCGACGGCTGGCAGCGCGAGTCCGACGATCCGATCGATCCCGCCGTGAATCCGGTGGCTCGGGTGAACGGACCCGACGGCGATCCCGCCCTCGTATCGGTCACGATTTCCGGCCGTGAGGTCCAGATCGGCGCCTGGCGCGTGATGGTGGGACGTGTCCCGGTCTACCTGCTCGACACCGACCTCGATCGCAATGATCCCGCCGACCGCAAGCTGACCGCGCGGCTGTACACCAGCGCCGCCGAATGGCGCCTGCGACAGGAGTGGGTCCTGGGCGTCGGCGGCGTGCGCATGCTCCGCGCTCTCGGCATCAATCCAGAGATCTGGCACGCGAATGAAGGGCACGCGGCGTTCATGCACGTCGAGCGGCTGCGCGAGCTCCTCGCGAACGGCCTCACCCTTCCGGCGGCACGGAATCAGATCCGCTCCTCGAGTGTGTTTACAACGCACACGCCGGTTGCGGCGGGACACGACGTCTTTACGACGGAACAGGTCGAGCAAGTGACAGGGCCGTTCTGGAACGCAATGGGTATCTCCCGCGAGCAATTCATGTCGCTCGGAAACTCCGGGCCCAACGATCAGCGGTTCGAGATGACGGTGCTCTCGCTGCGTCTCGCGGGCCGCGTGAACGGCGTATCGGCCCGGCATCAGGAAGAATCGCGCCGCATCTGGCGTTGGGTCTGGGATAACCGGCCCGCGGAACAAATCCCCATCGGGCACGTCACGAACGGCGTCCACCTCGGCACCTGGATGGCGCGACCGATCCGCGAGCTGCTCGGCGCAGCCCTCGGTGCAGATTGGGAATCGCGCACGGAGCCCGACAGGACCGCCGCGGCCGTACGAACGCTGGATAATGACCGGCTGTGGACTGCGCACGAGAGTCTGCGGTACCTGCTGCTGCATTACATCCGCGAGGAAGCGCGTCACCGTTGGCGGGATTACTGGAAAGAACCGGCGAAGCTTGCGGCAGCCGGGACGCTCCTCTCTCCCAACGTGCTGACCCTCGGATTCGCCCGGCGCTTTGCAACCTACAAGCGAGCCGACCTGCTGTTCCGCGACCCCGAGCGGCTGCGGCGACTGCTGACCGACCCTCGCCGCCCTGTCCAAATCATCTTCGCCGGCAAGGCGCATCCCGCGGACGATCCGGGGAAGCGCGTGCTGCAGCGGATTTTCACGGCCGCGCAGGATCCCAGTTTCGAGGGACGAATTGCGTTCCTCGAGGATTACGAAATGCATCTCGCGCAGCGCATGGTCGCGGGTGTGGACATGTGGGTCAACCTGCCGCGCGTGCCGCTCGAAGCCTGCGGTACCAGCGGCATGAAGGCGGCGCTCAACGGCGTTCCACAGTTGAGCACGCTCGATGGCTGGTGGGCCGAGGGGTTCACGGGGGAGAATGGCTGGGCGATTCCCTTGTCTGGTGCCGAGGCCGACGCCGAGCAGTGGGACATGGAGCATCTGTTCCGTCTGCTCGAGCAGGAAGTAGTACCGAAGTTCTATGATCGCATCCCTGGCAAAGCATCCGCCGCCTGGGTACAGATCATGAAGTCCGCGCTTGCCGTGAGTGTCGAACGGTTCACCACCCGACAAATGCTGCAGACCTACGTCACGCGATACTACGTTCCCGCGGCCGCCGGGGAGGCCGTTCCCGGTGATCCGCCATCGTAGCACAGGGGGCATCCAAGCTGGGCCTCGCCGTCATCCACGGCCATTTCTATCAACCACCGCGGGAAAACCCGGTGACGGGACTGGTCGATGCCGAGCCGTCGGCCGCGCCTGAGCATGATTGGAACGTGCGCATCACCAAGGAATCGTATCTCCCGCTCGTGCCGGTCTACGAGTATTTGAGTTTCGATTTCGGACCGACGCTGCTCGACTGGCTGCAACGTGAAGCGCGTAACGTCTACGACGCCGTGATCCGCGCCGATCACGCGGGCGTACAGCGGCTGGGACACGGCAACGCGCTGGCGACACCGTATCACCACATCATCCTCCCGCTCGCGAGCCGGCGCGACAAGGAAACGGAAGTGCGCTGGGGGATTCAGGACTTCAAAAGGCGGTTCGGGCGCGATCCGGCTGGTTTCTGGCTGCCCGAAACGGCCGTCGATCGTGAGACGCTCGATGTGATTGCAGCCGCGGGGATCGCATTCACGGTGCTCGCTCCGCATCAGGTTTCCAAGGCGCCGGAGTACGGGCTGCCCGCCCGGATCGACCTCGACGGTGGGCGCTCTATCGCAGTCTTCGCCTACGACGGCAAGTTGTCGCACGGGGTCGCGTTTGGCGGGCTGGCGACGGATCCCGATCGCTGGACCGACGTGCTGAGACACACGTCCGCGGGTGCGATCGCGAGCATCGCGGTGGACGGCGAAACGTTCGGGCATCATCACAAGGGCGCCGACAAGACCCTCGCGACCGTCGTGCACGGCCTCCAGCATTCCGGCACAGTGAAAGTGAGCAACTTTGCCGCCGCGCTCGCCGATCACCCGCCCCGGGAGGCGGTGAATCTCGTCGAGCCGACCTCGTGGAGCTGCGCACACGGCGTGGAGCGGTGGCGATCGGCGTGCGGTTGCAGGCTCAGGGGAGACACGCAGCAGGAGTGGCGCGCGCCCCTGCGCGCCGCGGTGGACTGGCTCGCCGCCGAGATCCATGCGATCTACGAGCGTGAGGGGGCGTCCCTGCCCGGCGGTCCCTGGGCATTTCGAGACGCGGCCGGCGCCACCGCGCCGGTGAAAGGCGGTGACAATGTGGAGCGTCTGATCGAGATGGAGCGTGGCGTGCTGCGTGCCATGACATCGTGCGGCTGGTTCTTCGATGACATCGCCGGCATCGAAGGGCGGCAGGTGCTGCGCTACGCCGCGTACGCGATCGGGCTCGCCGGTCCGGACAGCGCACGGCTCGAGGCCGGCTTCATCGAAAAGCTGGGCGACGCGAAGGCCAACGACCCCAGAGCGGGCAGCGCCGCCGACGTCTTTCGGCAGACACTGCAGCCCACGCCGTCGTGAAAGCTCCCCTCCGTTTTGTGTTCGGCCTGCACCTGCATCAGCCGGTGGGGAATTTCGATCACGTCATGGCCGATCATGTGCGCGATGTATACCGGCCGATCATCGAGCGAGCCACCGCTGCCGGATTCTTCCCCCTTACGCTGCATGTCTCTGGCCCATTGCTCGAATGGCTGGAGCAGCATGAAGTGAGCTGGCTCGACATGATCGGGCGGCTGGCGGCCGATGGAAAGCTGGAGCTGCTGCTCGCCGGGTTCGACGAGCCGATTCTCGCATCGTTGCCCAAGCCGGACCGGCTGGAGCAGATCGGCCGCATGCGCGACTACTTGAAGCGTCGCTTTGGCGTCGACGCGACGGGCCTCTGGCTTACGGAGCGCGTCTGGCAACCAGGCCTGGCCGAGGATCTCGCCGATGCGGGCGTGGAGTACGCGCTCGTCGACGACCGCCACTTTTTGGTGAGCGGCTTTCGCAGCGACGAGCTGCACCGACCGCACCTCACCGAGTCGAACGGCCGCCGCGTGGGGCTGCTCGCAATCGACGAGCGGCTCCGGTACCTGATTCCATTCCGGCCGCCGGAAGAGACGGCGTCGTATCTGCGGCAGCTGCGCAGTCACGGCCACGGACTCGCCGTGCTCGCCGACGACGGCGAGAAGTTCGGCGGGTGGCCCGGCACGAAAGACTGGGTCTACGGCTCGGGCTGGTTGGACACCTTCCTGCAGACGATGGAGCGGCTGATAGCCGACGGCGAGATGAAGCTCACGACCGGGCAGGAGGCGTTCCGGCAGGTCCCGTCCGGAGGAGTGGCCTACCTCGGCACCACGTCCTATCGGGAGATGGAGAAATGGTCTCTTCCGCCTGGCGCCCAGCAGGACCTCACCAAGCTCGAAGAGGAGCTGGGACCAGAGCGTCTCGCCGCCTCGACAGCGTTCGTGCGGGGGGGACACTGGCACCATTTCCTGGTCAAGTACGCCGAGGCGAACCGGATGCATAAGACGATGCTCGCGCTTTCGACCCTCTCGCGCAGCCGTGGCGATCCGCCCGAGGCGCGGCGGGCCATTGGGCGGGCGCAATGCAACGACGCCTACTGGCATGGCGTGTTCGGCGGTCTTTACCTGCCGCATTTGCGCAATGCGATCTGGCGCCAGCTCGCCATCGCCGAGCGCGTGCTGCGTCAGGGCGAATCGCTCGCCTGCGACGAGCGCGACGTCGACTACGACGGGTACCCCGAGCTGTGGGTGCATTCGTCACAGTTCTCGGCGTTGATCAGCCCGCATCGCGGCGGCGCCATCGAGGTGCTCACACGCTTCAGCGACCTCACCAACCTCGCCGACGTGCTGACGCGGCGTCGCGAGTCTTATCACGAGCTCCCCAAGCAGACGCATGGCGACGGCCACGACAAGTCGGGTGGAACGCAAAGCATTCACGACATCGAGAAAGCGTCCCGCCTCACCGAGCTGCCGCCCGTGGATGCGGAGCCACGCGCGATTCTCGTCGACCGCCTGATCAACTCCGACGTTACAGCAACGCAGTACGCCAAAGGCAATTACAAGCCGCTGCGATCGTGGGCCGCCGAGCCGATGCGCGCCACCGTGAATGCAGCACCCGACTCGATCACGGTCGTGCTGCAGGGTGATCGGATCGAAAAGCGGCTCACCTTCGATGCGGCAGGATGTCTCGAGGTTCGCTACCGCTGGGACGGTTCGGGAATACCGGCGGACGCACTCTTCGCGCCTGAACTGTCACTCGCGCGCAGCGTTGCGCTACAGGTGCATCCTGACGCCGACGTCTGGCGCTCCGAGATCACCACGGTCTCGCGCAGCGAGAAAGGCTTCGAAGAAACGATCCAGGGCGTCTCGATTACTCCGCGGTGGCCTGCCCAACTCGGCGGATGCTCTCTCGAGCTCGGCGCGAGCACCTCCCCGTGAGTGTGCTGCGCCGCCGGGAACGCATCGCGCATCTCTGCGCCGGTTTTCCGGTTGCGACGCTGCTGAAGAGCTGAGGGTCGCGGTTGGTGGAGATTGGCGGAGGTGATGTATTTTTGAGGCATGCCTTCCGAGGAGTCGTTCGCATCACTCGCCCAACAACTGGCCGAGATCGGCCGGCAGTCTTATGCCCGCGGGTGGACGTTTGGAACCAGCGGCAACTTCAGCGCCGTCGTGAGCCGGGAGCCCCTCCGGTTGGCCATCACGACCAGTGGCGTCGATAAGGGCCTGCTAAACGCCAGTCAAATCGTGCAGATTGATGAAACCGGTCGTGTACTCGGTGGCGGCGCGGGAAAACCTTCTGCCGAAGCCCGGCTGCATGTCGCAGTCGCACGCGCGCGCGGCGTGGGGGCAGGCGCCGTATTGCATACGCACTCGATCTGGAGCACGATTCTCTCCGATTCCGCCGCTGACGGGGGCGTCGTGATCGAAGGCTATGAGATGCTCAAGGGGCTCGACGGCGTCAGCACGCATCAGCACCGTGAATGGCTCCCGATCATCGAGAACACGCAGGATTGGGCGATAGCGGCGGCGGAGGTGGAACAACTGCTCCGCGCCAACCCGAAAGCGCACGGATTCCTCATCCGCCGGCACGGTCTCTATACCTGGGGCCGCGACCTCGCAGCAGCGAAACGGCAGATGGAAATCCTCGAGTTCTTGTTTGAAGCGATGGGTCGAAAGCGAGGCATGACATGGCAACCGTAAGAATCCCCGCGGAGCAGAGGACGATCACCGATCAGAACGAGGTGACGGGTTACCTCAAGACGTTGGAGATCGATTATGAGCACTGGCCGGGAGAGCAGCGCGTGGCGGTCGATGCTTCGGCGGAAGCCGTCTTGGAGGCCTACGCGCCCGAGATCGCACAACTCAAGGCGCGCGGCGGCTACGTGACCGCGGATGTCATCGACGTCACCTCCACCACCCCCGGCCTCGACGCCATGCTCGCGAAATTCAACGTGGAGCACTGGCACGACGAAGACGAAGTGCGCTTCATCATTCGCGGGCGCGGCCTGTTCCACATCCATCCGCGCCAGGGTCCGGTCATCGCTATCGAAGTGGAGGCCGGTGATCTGCTGCGCGTCCCCCGCGGCACCCATCACTGGTTCGATCTCTGCGCCGACCGCAACATCCGGGCGATCCGTCTGTTCCAGGACAAGTCGGGCTGGACGCCGCACTACACCAACAGCGGCACCGACAGGGGCTACCAGCCGGTGTGCATGGGGCCGACGTACATCCCTCTCGGGGCTCATTCGAGCTGACCCCTCCCACCATTCGCGCCATCCTGCTGGACATCGAGGGCACGACCACGCCGATCGCATTCGTCCAGCAGGTGCTGTTCCCGTACGCGCGAGCACAGGTGCGTGAGTATCTCCAGCAGAACGCGACGAATCCCGGCGTGCTCGCGGATATCGCGGCGCTGCGCGCCGAGCACGCGGCCGAGCCCGCCGCGCAATCCGGTCTCCCGGCCTGGAATCCATCCGACGAGCGGCGGTCGGCCGAGGCCTACGTCTACTGGCTGATGGACCGTGACCGCAAATCGACGGGACTGAAGTCGCTGCAGGGCCGGATCTGGGAAGCCGGATATCAGCATGGCGAGTTGCAGGGAAAAGGAGAGGTCTACCCCGACGTACGCCCGGCATTTGTGCGCTGGCGCCGCAACGGCATCCTCATCGCCATCTTTTCCTCCGGCAGTATTCAGGCGCAGCGCAACCTGTTCGCCAACACGAGCGCCGGCGACCTCACGCCTTTTCTCTACGACTATTTCGACACCAAGACGGGCCCGAAGCGGGAATCCAACAGCTACCGGGTGATCGCCGCCGCGCTGCACCAATCTCCGAGCGAAGTGTTGTTCGTCTCGGACGTCACGGCCGAGTTGGATGCGGCGCGCGATGCGGGGATGAGCACCGTCCTGTGCGTGCGCGGATCCGACGCTCCCGTCGAGACGACTGGCGCGGGCCATACTCGCATTCGCTCTTTCTATGAGCTAGCGTAGCCGCCATGATGATCGCGCTCGGTGTCGGGATCGTGGTCCTGGCGTGGGCGGTGTTCACCTTCAATCGACTGATTCGGTTGCGGCAGCTGGGCGACAACGCCTGGTCCGACATCGACGTCCAGCTGAAGCGCCGTCACGATCTCATTCCCAATGTCGTCGCCGTCGTCAAAGGCCATGCCGGTTACGAGCGCGGCACGCTCGAGGCGCTGGTCGCCGCGCGTGGCCGCGCCGTGCAGGTGAGCGCGAGCCCCCCGGCGACTCGCGCGCGCGAAGAAGATCCGCTCGGCGGCGCGCTGCAGCGTGTGTTCGCGGTCGCCGAGGCATACCCGGAGCTGCGCGCAGCGGCGAGCTTTGCCGGCCTCCAGCAGACGTTGACCGATGTCGAGGACCACCTCCAGAATGCGCGCCGCTACTACAACGCCGTGGTGCGCGACTTCAACACGGCGATCGCGCAGTTCCCCTCCAGCATCATCGGCGGGATGATGCGGCTCCGTCCGCGAGAGTTCTTCGGTCTGGACGATCCTTCGGAGCGCGCCGTGCCGCAGGTGCCGTTGACGGTGCTGCTGCTGTGCTGCGTTGGAGCCGCATCGGTCAACGCGCAACAGCGCTCGTATTCCATCGAGCGCTTCGCGGCGCGGATCCACGTCAACCGCGACGCCTCGATCGATGTAACCGAGACCATCACGGCCCGATTCGTCGGTTCATGGAACGGTCTGTACCGCACCGTTCCTGTCGACTACCACACGCTGCAAGGCCTGAACTGGCGCCTCGGCGTTTCATTGCAGAGCGCCCGCGACGACGCGGGCCATGATTTGCGCACCGAGACGAGCAGCGTGCGCCAGTACATCAAGTACAAGATCTGGATCCCCGGCGCCCAGAATGCTGTGCGGACGATCGTGCTGCGTTATCACGCCACCAACGGCCTGCGCTTCTTCGACGAGCACGATGAGCTCTACTGGAATGTGACCGGTGACGAATGGGATGTGCCCATCGAAGCGGCCGCGGCGACCATCGAGCTGCCCCAGCGCACGCCCGGCATACGAGCGGTCGCTTTCAACGGTGTCTACGGGTCCCGCGCGCAGGACGCGACCGTGACCATCGGTGGCGACACGGTGCGCGTCGTCATGGCACACGCGCTCGGCTATCACGAAGGATTGACCGCCGTTGTCGGCTGGAATAAAGGCGTGGTCCTGGCGCCCACCGCCACGGCCCGGGCGCTCGCGGCGCTGCGCAGCAATTGGCCGCTGTTCATTCCCGTTCCGGTGCTGCTGCTCGGCTTCGTCGCCTGGCGCCGCTCGGGAGTCGATCCGCGCGGCCGGCCGATTGCCGTGCAGTACGAGCCGCCCCGCGCGATGACGGCCGCCGAAGCCGGGACGCTGCTCGACAACAGCGCGGATATGCGGGATATCACCGCCACGCTCGTGGACCTCGCGGTGAAAGGCTACCTGCGCATTGAGGAGCATCAGGTCCCGAAGCTGTTCGGGCTTCTCGGCGGGGGCACGACGTACAACTTCCACCGCCTCAAGACGAGCGAAGGACTCGCACTACACGAAGAGGCGGTCTTCAGCGGAATCTTCTCCGAGCGCGGCGACGTCGTCTCGCTCGATGAGCTGAAAGACCAGTTCTACAAGCTGCTCCCCGTTATTCGCGACGCGGTTTTCGATGGCCTGACGGCTACCGGGTACTACAAGAGCCGGCCGGACAAGGTGCGGCAGAAATGGATGGGCCTGGGTGTAACCGTCGGGCTGGTTGTCGGAATCGGAGGAGTCTATCTCTCCAAAGTCCTGCTCTTCACACCGGTCCCTTTCATTGTGGCCGGGGTCGTCAGCGCACTCATCCTCATCGTCTTCGCCCAAATCATGCCGGCGCGCACTGAGCCGGGAGCGCGCGCCCTCGAGCAGGTGCTCGGGTTCGAGGAATTCCTGCGTCGCGTCGAGTCGGAGAACCTGAAGCGCGTCATCATCGGCCACCCGGAGCTATTCGATAAGTTCTTGCCGTTCGCGATGGCGTTTGGGGTGGAGAAGCAGTTCGCGCGGGCGTTCCAAGGGATCTACACCGAGCCCCCGCGCTGGTACGTTGGTCCCAGCGTCACGAACTTCAACGTGACGCATTTCTCGAGCAGCATGTCGCATCTCACGACCGTGGCGGGCACGACCATGTCGTCATCGCCCCGCAGCTCGGGCGGGTCGGGTTTTGGCGGCGGTGGAGGCTCAGGTGGTGGCGGAGGTGGCGGCGGCGGCGGGGCGTTCTAGGCGACGCGCCTTCGAGTCCGCATACCACTGGCTTGGTTAACTTGGGCCGGCCCATGTGGCACCGATCGGGCGGTTTCGGACTGTTCGTCGCGCTGGCCGTGCCGTTCAACGGCCACGCCCAGAGCCTTCGCGTGGCCACCGCAACGGGAACCGTGCGTCTCGATGGCCGGCTCGATGAGGCCGACTGGTCGCGCGCCGACTCGATCACCGATTTGCGCCAGCGCGAGCCTGCCGTCGGGGAGCCCGCAACTGAGCGCACCGTGGTGAAAGTGTTGCGAGACGCCGTCGCGCTGTACATCGGCGTGCAGGCTTACGACGGCGCACCCACGCGAATCCGCGCCACGCAGCTCCGCCGGGACGCTGACCTGTCCAGCGATGATCATGTGCTGCTTCTGATCGACAGCTTTCACGACCGGCGCGGGGCATTCGTCTTCGGGACCAACCCCAACGGCGCTCGCTGGGACGCGCAGCTCAGCGACCTCGACAATCTCAATCAAGATTGGAACGGCATTTGGGACGTCGCGGCTCGCCGGGATGGGAACGGGTGGACCGCGGAGTTCCGCATCCCGTTTCAGACGCTTCGCTTTGGCGCCGGCAGCGACGTTCGGTTGGGCTTCAACCTCGAACGCTTCATCCGACGCAAGAACGAGAAGGATCTGTGGCGCTCCTGGGGCCGGGCGGAGGGGCTGTATCAGCTCTTGAACGCCGGCGAGCTGAACGAGATGGGGACTGTGCGGCGCGGCCGCGACGTGGAGCTCTACCCCTACGTGCTGAGTCGCGTGATCGAGCCCGAACACGACAGCACCGGTACGCGTGTCGCCGACGGCTTCGTCGGCGCGAAAGCGGGTGTAGACGCGAAGCTGGCTGTCACGCCGACGCTGACGGCCGACCTGACCGTCGGTACCGACTTCGCGCAGGTGGAATCCGATCAGCAGGTCATCAACCTGACACGCTTTCCATTCTTCTTCCCGGAGAAACGCCAGTTTTTCCTCGAGTCGAGCGGGCTGTTCGACTTCGGGACGCCGGAACGGGTCCAGGCGTTCTATTCACGACGCATCGGACTGGACACCGCCGGCAGGCCAGTCGCGATCGCCGCAGGCGCCCGTTTGTACGGGCGGGTTGGCCCATGGCGCCTCGGCCTGCTCGACACGCAATCGGGCAGGAGCGGCGGAGAGGTCAACGACGCGGTGGTGAGATTCCAGCGCGACCTCTTCGCGAGATCGTACGTCGGGATGATCGGCGCGCTGCAGACGAACCCGGACGGGCCATCGGCGGCGACTGCGGGATTCGACCTGGACCTCCCGCTCATCGTGGACGGCCAAAACCTCGAGCCCAAGGTCTGGATCATGGGGACGCGAACGCCCGGCATCAGCGCGCTTCCGCTCGCCTGGCGACTGTCGGCGGATTATCCCAATGACCTGTTCGACAACTTCGTCTCGCTCTATCGCATCGACGACGGATTCAATCCAGTGCTCGGATTCGTGCGGCGCACAGGCATCTGGGAGACGACAGGGCACACCGATTTCATGCCGCGGCCGCACGCACTCGGAATCCGCCAGCTGGATTTCACGCTGCCGCTGCCGAGCTGGGACATCATTGCCAATGAGTCGGGCTCATTGACGAACACAGGGGATTGGCAGACTGCGTGGTTCGAGCTGCGGGTCTTCGGCGGCGACCGCGACAACGGAGACCACTTCGAAGTCAATCTTCAACGCCAGCTCGATGCTCCAACCGATACCTTCGAGATCTTTCACGGCGTCGACGTGGCGCCCGGACGATACTGGTGGTCGCGCTACGAGCTCCAGTACCAGATGTCGCCGGCGCATGCGCTTGGTGTCGCCGCGTTCGTCAACTGGGGCGGCTTTTACGGTGGCCGCAGCACGGACGTGGAGCTCGAAGGCACGTTGCGCGCCGGGGGGCACGCGATCGTGGGCGTGAGCGCGACTCGAACCGCCGCCGCCCTGCCTGACGGCAACTTCACCGCACTACAGACCGCGACGCGCATCGAATACGATTTTAACCCGCGCACCAGTCTGCTGGGCTTCGGTCAGTTCACCAACGAGGATCAGCGCGTCGACTTCAACATCCGATTCCACTGGATTCCCGTGATCGGAGACGACGTCTATCTCGTCTGGAATTCCGGCTACAGCACCAGTGCAGCGACGCGGTACAGGTTCCCGGCTGCTGCCTCCCTGACGAAGCCTCTGAACGGCGCCTTCATCGTGAAAGTCGTGCACCGCCTCACCCCATGACGGGTGTCATCGCGGCACTGCCCCGAGACGGGCGACTGTTATTCCTGACGCGGTTTACGCGGCTCGTCGCCTACGGTGCGCTCTCCGTCGTGCTGGTCCTGTACCTGACCACTCTGGGGCTCGGACCATCGCAGATTGGCCTGCTGCTCACACTCACGCTCGTCGGCGACACGCTGGTCTCGCTCTGGCTCACGACCCGGGCCGACCGGTTCGGACGCCGCCGCACGCTGATCATCGGCGCTGCGCTCATGGCGGCGGCGGGCCTCACGTTCGCGCTCACGGCCAATTTCGTTTTTCTGGTGATCGCGGGGACCGTCGGCGTCATCAGCCCAAGTGGCAACGAGGTCGGTCCGTTTCTTCCAATCGAGCAGGCGGCTCTCGCTCAGGTCGTTCCGACTGACCTTCGGACCGAGCTCTTTGCGTGGTACACGTTGGCAGGTGCATTGGCAACGGCGATCGGGTCCTTGTCCGCCGGGGTTGTATCGCAGACCCGGCCGTATCGAGCCGTGCTGCTGCTGTATGCCGTGCTCGGTATGGTCCTCGCCATTTGGTTCACCGCTCTCTCCCCGGCCGTCGAACAGGTTGCGCCTGAGAGGAGCGCGTTCCTGGGCCTCGGTCCCTCGCGGCGTATCGTGCTGCGACTGGCGGGCCTCTTCGCCCTCGACTCATTCGCGGGCGGATTCGTTGTCCAGAGCTTTGCCGCGTACTGGTTTTACCTGCGCTTCGGCGCGAATCCCGCTACGCTGGGCGCGATTTTCTTCGGCGCCAACCTGCTCGCGGGACTTTCCGCGCTGCTGGCGGCCCGCTTGGCCGCGCGCTTCGGGCTCGTTCGGACCATGGTCTTCACGCATTTGCCGTCGAACGTGCTGCTGATTCTCGTTCCATTGATGCCAACGCTGGCGCTCGCCACACTCGTCTTGTTCATGCGTTTCAGCATCAGCCAGATGGACGTGCCGACACGCCAGTCGTATCTCATGGCCGTTGTCCGGCCGGAGGAGCGGTCGGCTGCGGGTGGGGTAACCGGCGTGGCGCGGACCATCGGCGCCGCCGTGGCGCCGGTCTTCGCGGGACTCCTGTTCGCTCAGCCGGCGCTCATCAATGTCCCGTTCTTTGTTGCAGGCACGCTGAAAATCGTCTATGACGTGCTGCTGTACCGCGGGTTCGCTCGCCTCAGCTCCTCTTGAGGCTCACGCGATCGAGTGCCGCCCGCAGCCCGCGCGCCAGCGCCAGCGCATCGCCTTCAGCCCAGAAATGCATGAACAAGAGCCGAGGAGACTCGGCAAGCATGTGACTGTGCAGGGCGGTCACCTCGATTCGATTGGATCCCAGCGCCCGCAGCACCGGCGTCACTTCATTCGCCGTCAGGACGAAGTCTCCGGTGACGGCGGCCCGGCCCGCTCCGGTAGCCTGGAAGTTGATTGCCGTGGCCACCCCCATGGCGGGCGGGACTTCGATGCTATCCAGCATGACGGGGCCGTCGCGCGGCAGGCTCAGCTGGTATACACCGCCGTTCACGCGTCCGTGTGCCCCGATGATTTGTGAGATTTGAACCGTATCCAGACCGAGGGTAGCGGGCGGACCCTGAGCTACCGGCGCCGCCGGCCTGCCCGTCCGGCCAAGTGCCGTGTGTAAGGTTGTTGCAAGGGCGACTGCGCCTCCCCGCCCCATGATGTGGAGATACACCACGTGCGGCGATTCATGCAGCAGGTGATTATGAAGAGCGGTTTGCTCGATTCCGCCGGTCTGGAGTGCGTTTATGACCGGGCCGACTTCCGCCTCGAGCAGCACCAGATCGCCCATTAACATCGCGGTGCTGTCACCCGTCTGTTTCAGGGCGATCCATGACCCTAAAGCGAGCGACGGCTTGACGCTGACCGACCGACACGAATCTGGAGATCGCCGCGGGGAAACCCTACGCGGTAGACATCGCTTTGTAATGTACCGGACCGGCCCAGCACGCGGTCCACTTGTTTCCAATCGATCGGGCCAGATCCCTGCTGCAGGCTGAGCAAGACGATCGACAACGTGAAAACGGGCGCCATAAGGTATCCTTAGGGACGATGGAGTAGTCTCTGGGAATAGGCTAGGCTCAGCCAGCGGTTACGGGGGTAATCGTAGGACATGAACACCACCATTCGCGTCACACTGCTGCTCGGCGCTGCACTCTGCTTCGCAGCGCCCGCGCAGGCTCAATACTTCGGACGCAACTCGGTCCAATACTCGACATTCAAGTTCAAGGTGCTGAAGACGCAGCACTTCGACGTCTACTTCTACGATAAGGAAGCCGACGCCGCGACACAGGCCGCACGCATGGCGGAGCGGTGGTACACCAGGCTGTCGACTGTGCTCCGCCATCAGCTGAGCAGCCGGCAACCCCTGATTCTCTACTCCGACCATCCCGACTTCGAGCAAACGAACGTCCTCGGTGAGAGCCCGGGCGAGGGGACGGGTGGTGTCACCGAAAGCTTAAAGCGCCGCATCATCCTGCCAATGGGCGCGTCGCTCTGGGAAACAGATCACGTCATCGGGCACGAATTGACGCACGCGTTCCAATACGACATCACCGGCGTCGGCCGCAGCAATATGGGGTCGGGGTTGAACCGGGTGCCGCTGTGGTTCATCGAGGGCATGGCGGAATACATGTCGCTCGGCCCCGTGGACCCGAACACGACGATGTGGATGCGCGACGCGGTGCGCCGCGGCGAGCTGCCCAAGTTCCGCGATCTCGACAACCCACGCTATTTCCCGTACCGCTGGGGCCAGTCGTTCTGGGCCTATCTGGGCGGGACCTACGGCGACGACATCGTCGGCGCGCTGCTGCGTTCCGCCGGCAGGACCGGCAACGTGATCGGCGCGCTGGAAGTCATGACGCACCGCCCCGCGGACAGCATCGTCGCCGAGTGGCACCGCGCGCTGACGGAGGCGACCGAGCCGGTCGCGGTGGCGACGGGCATCCAGCTGCCGACGGATCGGGCGCATGTGCAACAGGCGCGGCAGCAGCCCGTGACGACCGCGGGCGCCCGGCTGGTCGTGAGCCCCGGCCCACAGTCGCATTACAACATCGCGCCCGCGGTGAGCCCCGACGGCAAGCGGATGGTGTACATGTCCGACGTGGGACTGTTCTCCATCGACATGTATCTCGCGGACGCCGAGACGGGCCACACCATACGCACGCTGGTGTCGTCCACGCGGGATCCGCACCTCGAGAGCATGCAGTTCATCAACTCCGCGGGCGCGTGGGATGCGACGGGAACTCGATTCGTATTCGGCGCCGTGGTAACGGGTCACTCGGCGCTGCGGATCGTCAAAGGCACCAACGGCGATCTGGTGAAGGAGATCAAGTTCTCGGCGCTCGGCGAAATCTTCAATCCGACGTGGTCACCTGACGGCAAGCAGATCGCATTCAGCTCCCAAGTAGGAGGCGTGACCGATCTCTTTACGTACGACCTCGAGAATGAAAAGCTGACGCGCCTGACCGATGACCTGTTCGCGGACCTCGAGCCCGCCTGGTCGCCGGATGGCAAATCCATCGCCTTCTCCACCGATCGGTTCGAGACCTCGATCGACAGCCTGACCTATGGCCAGTACCAGTTGGCGCTCATCGATGTGAGTGGCGGAGCGCCGGGGCAGATCACCCGGCTCCCCTACTTCAAAGGCGCCAAGCACATCAATCCGCAGTGGAGTCCCGACGGCAAGAGCGTGTACTTCATCGGCGACCCGGGCGGAATCAGCAACGTGTTCCGGATCTCGCTGGTCGACGGCGCGATCACGCAGATCACGAACGTCTTCAGCGGCGTGAGCGGCATTACGTCGCTCAGCCCGGCGCTCAGCGTGGCGCAGAAGGCCTCGCGCGCGGTGTTCAGCGTGTACACTGGTGGGGGCTACTCGATTCAGAGCATCGACAACCTCGACGCGACGGTGGGCACGCAGGTCACGCAGCTGCCGCCGTCAGCCAAGGAATTGCCGCCGCTCGAGCGTGAGGAAGGGATCGTCGCGGTTATTGATGATCCGACAACGGGGCTGGTGGATCAGAATACGCTCCCCGTCGAGAGCTCGATCAGGAAGTACCGTCCCGCGCTGTCGCTCGACTTCATCGCGCAGCCCAACCTCGCGGTGGCCGCGGACCGGTTCGGCACCTACGTCGGTGGCGGTATCACGCTCTACTGGAGCGACATGCTGGGCGACCACAACCTGGTCACGATGGTACAGGTCAACGGTCGCATTGGCGACTTCGCGGCGCTGGTCGGCTATCAAAACCGCAGACGGCGCCTGAACTGGAGTGTCGGCGCGCAACAGATCCCATACATCAACGGCTACTACGCCAACGGCTTCGATGCGAGTGGCAACTACGTCGAGGTGATCGAGCGCTTCAAGCAGACGAGTCGCGAGGTCGTCGGCGTCATGGCGTACCCCTTCAACCGGTCATTCCGGCTCGAAGCGTCAGCCAGCGCGCAACAGATCTCGTACAGCGACGAAATTCAGAAGATCGGCTACGATATCAACAGAGGCGGCGCGGTCATCTACGACTCGACCATCCACAACCCCGTCCCTGCCGCGCTGGGTCTCGGGGGGGTAACCCTCGCCTTTGTCCGCGACAATTCCTTCTTCGGTGCCACCGGGCCGATCGTGGGCGACCGGTGGCGCGTCGAGGCGGATCCCACCTTCGGGACGCTGAACTTTGTGACCGGGTTGCTCGACTACCGGAAGTACGTGATGCCGGTGCGTCCATTCACGCTCGCCGGCCGCTTCCTGGGCATCGGACGCTTTGGCAAGGACGGGGACGACCCCCGCATGTATCCGATGTACATCGGATACCCGAGCCTGATCCGAGGCTACGACATGGGAAGCTTCAGCCCGAACGAGTGCCCCTCGAACACGCCCACGTGCCCCGTATTCGACGATCTGTTCGGCAGCCGCATCGCGGTCGCCAGCCTGGAGCTGCGATTCCCGCCGTTCGGCGTCTTGCATGCCGGTGGTGGCTACTACGGCATCCTGCCGATCGACGCGGCCATCTTTTACGACGCCGGCGTTGCCTGGACCTCGACAGAGGGGGCCCAGGTCTTCGGGACCCGGGGCGGGCGTCCACTCTACCGGAGCGCAGGCGTTTCGTTCCGCATGAACCTGCTCGGCTTCGCGATCGGCCAGATGGACGTCGTGCATCCGTTCAACCGGCCGCAGAAGGACTGGATGGTGCGGTTTAGTCTGACGCAGGCTTACTAGTCCCCACCGGTGGTGGTGAACGCTGCCCAACACGCAGCGTTCACCTCACACCGCCGACTCTCCACTCCCCCCCACCAAACCAGCGATGTGGTTCCCCACCAGGCGAACCGGTGTCTCACTGGATGGGTAATCCGCTCGGCACCGAGGCGGGGGCGATGCCCGTCAGGTCGCGAGCGGCCGGATCCGTCAGCGATTTCAGGAAGGCCACCAGCTCGCGCTGCTGTGCCTCGGTGAGCAGCAACGGGTCTCGCAGCCTGAAGTCCAGCGTACTCATGAGGGAGTCGATCGTCACCGGGTCGCCGTGATAGCTGCTGCGCACCGCCTCGGGCAGCGTCGCGGGATCGAAGCTGCGGAGCGACTTCGGCACATCGTTGTAGTGCGCCACGACCGATTCCAGCGTCGCAAACGAGCCATTGTGGAAATACGGCGCCGTCAACTCGACGTTGCGCAGCGGTGGCACGCGGAAGGCGAACTTGTAGAAATCGTTATTGGGCAACTCGCCCCGGCCGAGATCGAGCGGCGCACCCTTCCCCACGCCAGGCCCCAGCTGTGGAACACCGCTGTTCGAGAATGATTGTCCCCCCAGGAATGGACCACTGTGACAGCTCGCGCAGCGCGCCTGACCGAAGAACAGCACGCCACCGCGTTTTTCGTCGACGCTGAGCGCATTGTTGTCGTGCCGGAGATAGCGGTCGAACGGCGTGGCCGTCCGCATCAAGGCATCCATCTGGAATGTCGCGATGGCGACAGCGGCGTCGCGGAAGCGCAGGCTCGACGCCGGGACGCCGGGGTACGCCGCGTTGAACAGCCTGACGTATTCTGGAATCGCCACGAGCCGCTGCATCACCGCCCGCCAGATCGCGTCGGGCTGACTGTCGGAGAATTGGGCGAGCTCATTGGCGTTCCCGAATACATCGACATCGCCCACCTCCCCCCGCATCTCGCGTCGATTCAAGACTGGCATCATCGCCTGCGCGGCCAGCACGTTCGGGAGATCCAGCTGCAAGCCGAGGTCAGGCGGCGGCGGCCCGAAGCGGGTGAGCCGGCCGTCCCAGAAGACGTAGAACAAGCCGATCCCGCTGTTCAGCAGCGACGGCGCGTTGCGGGGCACGAAGCTGCGTCCGGGGCCGAGTGTGCGGGCCGCGCCGACTCCCGTGCCTCCCGTGCCGATGGCGAGCGGCAGGCCGTCGGTGGCATGCAGCGCCGGCTCGTGGCAGGTCGCGCACGAGATGTCGCGGTTGCCGCTCAGGATCTTGTCGAACATCAGGGCCTGTCCCAGCGCGACGAGCGCGGGGTCTTGCGGTGCCATCGCGCCGATCGGCGCAACGCCCCATTGGCCGATGTTGCGCCGCAGCTCGGCGTCGAGCGATGGGGGGAACCCTTCCGTCGGTGGTGTCTCGTCGCATGCCGCGGCCGCCACCACGAGTGCCGCGAGGCACAGCGGTCGAACGTAAATCGTCATGGTGTACCTCCTCCTCCGCTCAGCGGAGCGGCAGCGACAGCGAGATCTGATGTGTGGTGGTATTCACGTCGACGAGACTCAGCGGGCCACTCGGCGCCGCGAGGATCGTCCCGCTCGACAGCGCCATATCCGCGATTCCCACCGGCACGAAATTGCCGCCGCCCGGACGGCCGGCGCCCTTCGTGACGCGGCCCTGATAACGGATTTCCAGGTCCGGGAAGCGCAGGCTCAGGCCCCAGGTCGGCGTCCACTCGAGCCAGCCCGTGTGCAATGCCCGCTGGGTGAGCTCGACGTGATCGGTCTGTTGCAGATGGTACGAGATGGAGCGGAGCACCAACCCCAGCTGCAGACCCAATGCCCGCTTCGCGTTCTCCAGGTCGATGTCACGCCCTACGCCGATGCGCAGGAGGGCGTTCGAAAACGAGAAGCGGTTTTCGATCGTCTTGCCGCCCGGGGCGATGGTGTCGCCGCTGAACGTGACGGTCGGAACGGATGCATCCGCCCACGTGTGACTGCGAATCGGCTCGTAGATCGCGTCCACACCGAATCGCGCCGGGCCCAGCACCTTGGCGAGTCCAATCCCGAGGTTGTACGCGTACGAGGTGCCGGGATCGCGAGGGATCACGGCGACATTCGCAAGCTCGTAGTTCGGGATCTTGGGATGGGTTGCACGATTGGCGGTCGCCAGCCAACCGATGCGCCAGCCGGGCGTCGCGAGAGGAATCTCGTATTGCAGCTGCGCGCCCCACGTGTTGGTATGATCGTAATTCGTGTCGGTACGCGCTTGTTGGATGAACAGCTGTTGACCGGGGTCCCAGACCTGGTCCGCATACAGGACGTCGTGCGTCGTTGCGAAGCTGTTGTGGAACACGATCGCTTCGACTGAGCGCGCGCCGCGCTCACCGGGCCATTCTTTCAGGGCTCCGGCGCGCAGATCGACCGCGTCGCCCGTCTGGGTGATGCGTCGACTGCCGCTGTAGAGCAAGTCCACGCCGTCGAGCGCATGCAGCCCGGTCCACATCACGCTCGCTCCAACGGAGAGATTGCGTCCCGGCCATGTGCGCCCGATCGTTCCGAACGCGTACTCGTTCCCGTGCGCTCGGGAGTCGGGGCCAGGGACAGGTGGCACGATGTTTCCCACGCCGCCTCCAAGCGGCTGGGGAGGCGTCGTGTTCGCGAATACACCGCCCTGCTGGTTCGGGGGACGGCTGGGTTCGACCTGCTGTAACGCGATGGCGAGGCCACCGAACCAGTTGCCACGGCGGGCGAGCAACGCGAACGGCAGCGAACGGCCGCCACCAGCATCCTCCGATACGGTGTAGACGGTTGGGGAGCTGAAGAATCGCGACGCGCGCAACCGCACGGTCGTCGCCGGGTTGACGTACGGATCGCCGATCGAATCGGGCAGCGCGATCGTGACGCCTCCCATGCCGAGATTGTCCGATGGGAAGAGTTGAAATTGATCGCCCTGAGCGATGGGAATGGTTTTGATCGGGATCAGCTGCGCACCGGCGGGACTGATGAAACAGAAAAGCGGAACGACGAGACAGACGGCCCGGAGGCCGGACTGGTTCATAGACACCTCGACGGTAAAGGGTCCTCCACAACGATACCAAGCGAGACCCCCGTCGCGTCACGGGGACCGCACGAAACGTCATGTGGCAGCAATGCAACAGTCAGGGAACTCGGACGCGCCCGGGAGGGTTGATGCAGGCTATGAAAACGCGTGAACTCGGCAGCCAGGGGCTCAGCGTATCCGCGCTGGGATTGGGTTGTATGGGGATGTCTGACTTCTACGGCGCCCGTGATGACGCCGAATCAATCGCGACGCTCCATCGTGCCCTCGACCTCGGCATCAACGTCCTCGACACGGCCGACGTCTATGGCCCGTTCACGAACGAGGTCCTGGTCGGGAAGGCAATCAAGGGCAGGCGCAGCGGGATCATTGTAGCCACCAAGTTCGGCAATGTGCGGACGCCGGACGGGAGGTTCGTCGGCCAGAACGGGCGTCCGGAGTACGTGAAGGCCGCCTGCGACGCGTCGCTGCAGCGGCTCGGCGTCGACCACATCGACCTCTACTACCAGCATCGCGTGGATCGCGCGGTGCCGATCGAAGACACCGTCGGCGCCATGGCCGATTTGGTGCGCCTGGGAAAGGTGCGCTACCTCGGACTCTCCGAGGCGTCCGCGCAAACAATCCGCCGAGCTCATGTCATACACCCGATCAGCGCGCTACAAACGGAATACTCGCTGTGGAGCCGCGACGTCGAGGACGAGATTCTCCCCGCGATTCGCGAGCTGGGGGTCGGATTCGTCGCGTACAGCCCGCTCGGCCGCGGGTTCCTCACCGGCCAGATCAAACGGCCCGAGGACATTCAGGAGGGTGACTGGCGCAAGAACCATCCGCGGTTTCAGGGCGAGAACTTCCAGAAAAACCTCGACCTCGTCACGCGCGTCACGGCACTCGCCCGCAAGAAGCGCTGCACGCCCGGCCAGCTCGCCCTGGCGTGGTTGCTCGCCCAGGGCGACGACATCGTCCCGATCCCCGGCACCAAGCATCGCACGTACATCGAAGAAAACGTCGGCGCCCTCAACGTGACGTTGTCGGGCGCCGAGCTCGAGGAGCTGGACGAGGTGGGCAGCGCGGCCGGGGCGCGCTATCCGGAGGGAGGGATGCGGACCGTCAACGGCTAGCCCATCGCGGCCGCTTTGAGCTTGGCGATGTCGAGCTTCTTCATCTGAAGCAGTGCCTGCATCACGCGCGTTGCTGTCTTGGGATCCTTGTGGCCCATCAGCTTCCCGAGCTCCGTGGGCACGATCTGCCAGGAGAAGCCGAACTTGTCCTTGAGCCAGCCGCACATGCTCTCTTCCCCGCCACCGGATGTGAGCTTGCCCCAGTATTCGTCGATCTCCTGCTGCGTGTCGCAGTTCACGACGAACGAGAACGCCTCGCTGAACTTGAAGCGCGGCCCGCCGTTCAGCGCGGTGACTTGCTGGCCCGCGAGCTGAAAGTTCACGACCATGACCGAGCCTTTCGGTCCCGGTCCTGCATCACCGTAGCGACTGACCTGGAGGATCTTGGAGTTCTTGAAGATCGAGGTATAGAACTGCGCCGCCTCTTCCGCCTGGTGATCGAACCAGAGGAACGGGGTGATTTTCTGGTCAGGCATGGGTCGTCTCCTGTAGCAAATCGTCCAGCCGTTCGTACCCCGCTTCCATTCCCTGTGCCATTCCCGTTTGCAGCGCTGCGTCCCGGGCTTCACGCGACGCGTAGCGGACCGTCGTCGTGATCGTCGACTTGCCGTTCTGCTCGACGATCTCGGTGCTGACGATCGTTTCGCCGCCCGTCCAGTCCTCGTCGAATAGCTGAGTGGCGACAATGCGGGAGGGCCGCACGATCTCCGTGAACGTTCCGCCCGTCCCCATCTTGTGCCCGTCTGCGCTCTCCCAGACATAGCGATACCTGCCGCCCACGCGCAGATCGATCTCGCACACCGGCATCGTCCAGCCGGGTGGCCCGAGCAGCCAGCGCTGGATAAGGTCGGGCTTCGTGTGGGCATCGAACACCATCCCGCGTGGCGCAGCGACCACGCGCGTGATCACCACCTCGCGGTCCGTCGGCGTCGCAATCTGCAGGGCTGCGGTCTTGGTCATTTGAGTTTCCTCTTCCTCGGCTTGGGTCTTACGTCCTCGAGCACTGCGTCCACGGTCTTTTTCTGTTTGAGCTTCAGCTCCTGCAGCAAGGCATCGAGCCGCTTGTAATTCGCCTCCCAGATCCGCCGGTAGCGCTCGATCCAGTCGGTCGCTTCGGCGAGCGGGCGGGGCTCCAGCTTGCGGGGCCGGCGCTGCGCCTCGCGGCCGCGGCTGACCAGGCCCGCGCGCTCCAGCACTTTCAGATGCTTGGAAATCGCGGGCTGGCTCATGTCGAACGGCGCCGCCAGCTCGTTCACGGTGGCCTCCCCCGTCGCCAGCCGGGCCAGGATCGCCCGGCGGGTGGGATCCGCCAGCGCGGCGAAGGTGGCCGTGAGATTATAACCAGATGGTTTCATAACTTGTTGGTAATGTACACTCGGCCCGCCCGCCGTCAAGGGCTTATCATTCGGGCGTGAAAATCGCGACCTGGAACGTGAACGGGATCAGGGCTCGCGCGGCACAGGTGCGCGAGTGGCTGCAGCGCGATCGCCCGGACATCGTCTGCCTGCAGGAGCTGAAAGCGACCACCGCGCAGATCCCGGCCGAGTGCCGCGTGGCGGACTACCACGCCTACTGGCATACGCTCAAGGGGTATTCCGGTGTGTCCCTCCACATCCGCAAGGACCTCTTCGCCGTCGATCCGGTGTTCAGTCACCCGCCCTTCGACAGGGAATCCCGCATCGTCCAAGTCGAGCACGGCGACCTGGTGATCGCCTCGGTCTACGTTCCCAACGGCGGCAAGGACTACCCCGCGAAGCTGACGTTCGTCACCAGCCTCATCGATTGGTCCGCGCGACTCGAGGCCGAAGGGCGCGCGCTGATTCTCTGCGGCGACTTGAACATCGCGCGCTCGGAGATGGATGTGCATCCCAAGGAGCGCAAGCCAAATGCGGTGGGCCAGCGGCCCGAGGAGCGCGCCCTGTTCGAAGCGCTGCTCGGCACGCAGCTCGTGGACATGAGCCGGCAATTCGATCCCGACAATCCCAACCTGTTTACCTGGTGGGCGCCGTGGCGGAATCTCAGGGCCCGCAACATTGGTTGGCGACTCGATTACGTGCTGGCGTCCCGTGCACTCGCGGCGCGAGCCTCCGGCTGCATCGTCCAGGCCGATGTCGGCACCAGCGATCATGCGCCAGTGATGATGACACTGGGTTGAATGCTCGCTATTGTACGGTCATGCATGTTTTCCTGCTTTCGCCCGCGAGTTGCGCCGGTACTCGAGCACAACAACTGATCAACAGCCGCACCTCTCCGTTGACGGCGCAGCTGGCGAACGGCGGCGCGCCGCTGGGCGAAGTGTTCACGTTCATGAGCAGTCTCTATTTTCGCGGCAAGCTCGCGTACGCCACGCGGTTCGGCCGAGCCTACGTCATCACACCGGGCCGGGGGCTGCTTCCGGCCGACGTGCTGATTCGCGTGGACGATCTGCGAAAGATGGCGGGCGTGCCGGTGGACGAAGCGGTGCCGGCGTTTCGCGAGCCGCTGGTGCGGGACGCCGCCGCTCTCGCGCGGGGGATCGGTTCGGATGACCGCGTGGTGCTGCTCGGCAGCGTGGCGACGGACAAGTACGTGGGACCGTTGCTCGACGTGTTCGGCGATCGGCTCTACTTCCCCGCGACGTTTGCCGGCCGCGGGGACATGAGCCGCGGCGGCCTGCTCCTGCGATGCGCGCGCAGCGGGACGCCGCTCGACTATGTACCCGTGCGCGGCGCTGTCCGGCACGGGCCCAAACCGCCGAAGCTCCCGCGACTGCGCTAGCCGTTTTAGCAACGCGACGGAACTGTCGTCTCAGGCATCAGACGTCAATACACACAAGGACAAGACTCATGAAATCCTCGCTGCCATACGTGTTCCTCACCGCAACACTGTCTCTCCTACCGGCCACAGTCGTCGCGCAGTACGGTCAGTCGGGCGGCATGGCGCCGATGCGGCGCTACGAGCCCGACGCGCCCAAACTGCCGGGCATCGAGCTCGAGGGGCCGCTCGATTCCGGCACCGCGCGCGTCATCCTCGAGCTCAATGACGATCAAGGGCGCCGCTACGCGCAGGTCTACGACTCGTTCATGGTGGCCACCCAGCCGCAGCGTGACAGCGCCGAGGCCGCCACGACCAAGATGAACGAGCGGCTGGAAGCGGGCGACCGCCCCGCCGCGATGTACTACGTCGAGCGACTGCAGGACCTCGGCAAGTACCTGAAGGATCGACAGGACAAGTTCGAAGACAATCTCCGCAAGTTTCTGACGGGCGATCAGGTCAAGGCATACAAGAAATGGCGCGACGGGCAGCAACAGGCGATCGAGCGGAAACAGCGGGAGAATGCGTTGCGCTGGCAGGAGGCGGCATTCGGAGGATTCGCGGGCGCTCGGGTGGGCGAGGGCGGAGCGCCGGAGTTCAAGACCCCGGTCCCGCCTGCGCCTGGTGTCGTGGCCCCCGCATTGGGCGCGCAAGCCGTGTCTGTCGGCAGAGGACTGTACATCGGTGGCCAGTTCGGCTCCGACAGCACCGGAACCCTGGTCGGGACGGATCTGCGCAGCCAGGCCGCGCAGGCGTTCGCGAATCTGGGAGCGGTCTTGAAGGCCGGGGGCAGCGCGCCGCGCGACGTCGTGACGCTCACGATCTACGTCGTCAACTACCGGCCGGCCGATACGGCGACGATTCGCGACGCCGGCACGGCGTACTTCGGCTCAAACCCACCGATCGTGACGATCATAGGCGTCCAATCGTTGGCACGCGAAGGCGCGCTGATCTCCGTCGCTGCGACGGCGGCCACGCGGGGCACGTCGTACCGGCCTGGCCCTCCCTCTCAGCGGTAACCAGCCGGAAATCGTCGGCGGCGGCATGACGGGCGATGCCGCCGCGCAAGGCATCCGCGAGCTGGATCCCGCCGGCTCGATCCTGCTCGTGAGCAACGAGCCCCACGCGCCGTATAACCGGCCGCCCCTCTCCAAGGGACTGTGGAAAGGGGAATCCGAAGACAAGATCTGGCGGCCCGTCCCGAAGGACACGGAACTGTTGCTCGAGCGGCGGATCGTCTCACTCGACGTGAAGCAGAAACAGGTCACCGACGATAAGGGGACGACCTACGGCTATGAGAAGGTGCTGCTCGCGACCGGCGGTTCGCCCCGACGCCTGCCGCTGCAGTCCGACCGCATCATCTACTACCGCACCTACGACGACTATCGCCGGCTACATGAGAGCGTCGCCCGTCCAGTCCGCGTCGCGGTGATCGGCGGCGGATTCATCGGCTCCGAAGTCGCCGCCGCCGTGCGCATGCAAGACCGCGACGTCGTGATGATCGTCCCCGAGCAAGGACTCGGCGCGCGGGTCTTCCCCGCCGATCTGTCTGCGTTTCTGGTCGACTACTACAAAGAGAAGGGCGTCGAAACGCGCATCGGCGAGGGCATGAGCGGCCTCGAGAGTCGTGGGACGCAGCTCGCCATCACAACAACCACCGGCACGGAAGTGACGGCCGACCTGGCCGTCGCCGGGCTCGGCATCGTGCCGAACACAGACCTCGGGCAACAGGCCGGTGTGAAGATCGACAACGGCATCGTCGTGGACGAGCACCTGCGCACCACCGTCGCCGACATTTATGCCGCGGGAGACGTCGCCAACTTCTACAATCCGGCGCTCGACATGCGCCTGCGCGTCGAGCACGAGGACAACGCCAACACGATGGGGCGCGCGGCGGGCCGCGCGATGGCCGGGTCGAACGAGCCCTACGATCACCTGCCCTTCTTTTATTCTGACTTGTTCGAGTTGGGCTACGAGGCGGTGGGCGAGCTCGATTCGCGGCTGCAGAGCTTCTCCGACTGGAAAGAGCAGTTCCGCGAAGGCGTCGTCTACTATATGAAGGAAGGCCGCGTGCGTGGCGTGTTGCTGTGGAACACCTGGGGCCAGGTGGATGCCGCGCGCGCGTTGATCGCGGAGAAGGGTCCCTTCACGGCAAAGTCGTTGAAGGGACGCCTGCCGGCGTAGATGCTGCTCCCCCTCCCCCTCTCCACCCTCCTGCTCCTCGCTGCCAGCCAGTCGCCGCCCCGCCCCCGCGACTCCGTCGTCTACACGCTCCTGCCGGCGAGCCGGCTCGAGGTGCGCACCGGCAAGGCGGGAGTGTTCGGCTTCGCGGGCCACGAACATCTGATCAGGGCGCGCTCGTTCACCGGTCAGCTGATCTATCATCGCGACGCGCCGGCGCGCTCGCAGGTCGAGATCGTCATTCCAACCGAGAGCCTCGAGGTGCTGACGCCGCCCGATACGGAAGAGATCCGCAAGGTGACGGCCTCCATGCGGACCGAGGTGCTGGACGTCTCGCACTATCCGGAGATTGTGTTCGCCTCGCGCAGCATCACGTGGAGCGAGGGCAAGGCTCACCTCGTCGGAGCACTGACGATTCGTAACCAGACGCGCGAAGTCCTCGTGGATGCGCAGATCGACATGCAAGGCGACACACTGCGCGTGACCACGACCTTTGCGGTGAAGCAAACCGATTTCGGCATCAAGCCGTATCGCGGCGGTCCGGGCGGTACGGTGCGCGTCGCGGATCGCGTGACGTTCGACATTCGCATCGTCGCCGTGAAAGTTGTGACACGTCCCTGACTCGGTGACGCTGTCTTCGTGAAGGTCAGCTACCTGTTTCGACTGTGGAGCGCGTTACGGGCTGACACTCACCAACTCGGTCCGGGTCCCGTCTCCTCCGATCTCCACCGCCGTACCGACCTGCGGGCAGTAGAACTTGTTGTCGTGCGGCCCTGATTCGAGCGTGCTCCACTCTTCGGTCTTGATGCATCCGGTCACCGTGCCGAACGGCACGGTGACCGTCTGGTTCAGCGCCACGATCTTTCCTACGTCCTGGGCATTGCCGACATCGTACTCCTGGCGGTACCGCTTCCCGACCATACCGGTGGTATCGCCCCACACGATGATGCCGGGCAGCGCGCCGTGAACGCCCCATTGCCACGTGCCTTCGGTGCTGACGACCACGCCGTGGGCGTATTCCTTCGTATCCTCACCCACGTACCACACGTTGCCCGCACTGTCCTGCGCGAACCAGTCGTAAGTCTCCTCCTTGAGCGAATCGGCGAGGTAGACGCGATCGTGCACTTCAGTCGCGGTAAACCCGTGGACGACTCTCGTCCCGCTCACCGTCACGCTGTCGATCTCCAGCCGACCCCCCGTCTGGGTCCGGAACACCTGCGTGGCCCCCTGCGGCAGAGGGAAGAATGGGTTGGTCACGGTGGCGTCGAGGCTGGTTGGTACCCGAGGGGTGTTGTCTGGGCCCAGAGAATCGCCGCACGCAATGACGCAAGCGGATACGACGAGGAAAGCTAGCTTTGTCATGAGATCCTCCACTCGCTGACGCCATGAAGATAACCAGCGTCTCAACGGAGATAGCGTCATGAGAGCTGCGCTGGTTTGCGCGTCATTGATCGTCGTCTCGGCGTCGGCCGCTTCACCGCCGCAGATCGACCCACCGTTGATTGATTACCACCAGCACCTGTTCAGCCCGGACCTCGCCAAGCTGATTGGTGTCGACACGATCGACGCCGGCAAACTCATCGCCCTGCTCGATTCGGCGGGCATCCGCCGAGCGCTGGTGTTGTCGGTCGCGTACAGCTGGAGCAATCCGAGCAGAAACATCGCGAACGACTATGAGCATGTGAAGGCGGAAAACGATTGGGTGTCCGCGCAGGTGGCGCGGTATCCGGACCGCCTGCGCGGGTTCTGTAGCGTCAATCCGCTGCGCGATTACGCACTGGCCGAGATCGACCGTTGCGCCGGCGATCCCCAGCTCAAGACTGGCCTCAAGCTCCATATCGGCAACTCGGCGGTCGACTATCACCGCTCGCCGGACCTCGCGAAGCTGCGCGCGGTATTTCGTGCGGCGAACCAGAAGCACATGGCGATCGTCATCCACATGCGCGCGTCGGTCAGTCGCCATTTGCCGTATGGCCGCGAAGAGGCGCGGATCTTCTTCGACTCGATCCTGCCGGAAGCACGCGACGTCCCCGTGCAGATCGCCCACCTCGCCGGCGCCGGTGGTTACGACAGCACCACGGATGCGGCGCTGTCGGTCTTTGTCGACGCCGTGACCCGGCACGACCCCCGTGTGCGGCGGTTGTGGTTCGATGTGACGACGGTCAGCCGCAACGCCACAGTGGACGATCTGCGGCTGCTCGCGCTGCGTATTCGGCAGCTCGGCCCCGAGCGCGTGCTGTTCGGATCGGACGCGCCGACCGGAGGCAACCTGGCGCCGCGCGAGTCCTGGGTCGATTTTCTCAAGGTGCCGCTGACGCAAGCGGAATTCCAGACGATCGCAAGTAACGTCGCTCCGTACATGCAGTAACGAGGCAGGGAAATGCCGGAGTCGTGGCGAAGCAGACTGGCGCGCTGGGGATTCAACTTCTTCCCGACCTACCGCAGCACGGGGGCGTGGATCACATATATCGCGGACGATTTCCGCGAGATCCGGATCAGGCTCCCGCTGGGCTGGCGCACCAGGAACTACGTAGGCACAATGTTCGGCGGCAGCATGTATGCGGCGGGCGACGGCGTCTTCATGGTGATGCTGATTAAAGCGCTCGGTCCCGATTACATCGTGTGGGACAAGTCCGCCACCGTGCGGTTTCGCAAACCCGCGCGCACCACCTTGTACACGAGCTTTGTGCTGACAACCGACGATCTCGAGAGTATTCGCGCCGCGACCGCCGGCGGTGAAGCCATCGAACGCGTGCACCGAATCGCGTTCGTGGATCGACAGAGTGTCGTACACGCAGAAATCGAATGGACCATTTACATCCGGCGACGCGACGCGACTCCCGCCGCGCGCCTCGACCGCACCACGAACCTCATCACCCCGCAAGGCTAATCATGCGCCGATTCTCGCTGATTGTGCTCATCGCACTCGCCAGCCCACTGGCCGCTCAGACCGGGCGGCACACGATTACCCACGAAGACGTGTTCCTGATGAAGCGGGTCGCGGGCCCCGTGATCAGCCCGGACGGGCGCTGGATCGTCTTCAGCGTGTCCGAGCCCTCGTACACGGAGGGCGAGCAGGTCACCGATCTCTGGTTGGTCCCCACCGACGGCAGCGCCCAACCGCGGCGGTTGACGAACACCAAGGGCGGCGAGAGCGGAGTCGAGTGGAGCCCCGACAGCCGGCGGATCGCGTTCAGCGCCCGCCGGGAGGGTGACGATGCCTCACAGATCTACCTGCTCGATCTGAGCAGCGGGGGTGAGGCCCAGCGGGTGACGAATCTGGCGACGGGCGCGAGTAGCCCCCAGTGGCGTCCGGACGGGCGCGCCCTCCTGTTCGCGAGCATGGTCTACCCGGGTGCGACGTCGGATTCGGCGAATCGCGCGGCGATCGCCGAGCGGAAGGCGCGCAAGTACAACGCGCGGGTGTTTGATGCGTCGCCCATTCGGCTGTGGGACCATTGGCTCGACGACCGGCGGCCGCACCTGTTCGTCCAATCGCTGGACCCGGGCGCACCGGCTCGTGACCTTCTTGCCGGGTCGCAGCTCGTGCAGGGCCCGGGGTTCGGCGGCCAGCTCGGCACCAGCGGTGAAGATCTCGCCGCGGCGTGGACGCCGGACGGCAGCGGAGTCGTATTCGCTGCTACGACAAACCGGGATCAATGGACGCGGAGCGACGTGGTGCAGTCCGTCTGGCTGGTGCGCGCAACCGGCGGAGAGCCGCAAAAGCTCACGCAAGGACGCGACGATTACGATACGCCGCGATTCAGCCCTGACGGGAAAACCCTCTACGCGATCATGACGCCCACCAACGAGCACACGTTCAACAACCGGAGACTGATCGCGTGGTCGTGGCCGAGCAGCGCGGCCGGCGCGGCTCCGCGAGTCGTTGCCGGCGGCGCGAATCACTCTGTCGGAGCGTACAGCGCGGCGCCGGACAACCGCACGATCTTCTTCCTGGCGGAAGACGCGGGCCACACGCGCCTGTTCCGCGCCGCCGCCGGAGGGGGGCCTGCAGGCGAGCAGGAAGTCGGGACGATGACGACCGGGGGGGGCACATTCGGCGGGCTCGACGTCGCCACGGGCATGAGCGGCAAGGCATTCCCGCTCGCGGCGGTTTGGGAGAGCGCCACGAATCCGCCGGAGGTCGTACGGATCGATCCGGCGACGGGCCGCTGGACGGCGCTCTCGAAGTTCAACACCGATCGCGCCGCCACAATCGACTGGCAGCCGCTGCGCGAATTCTGGTTCACCTCGAGCAAAGGCAAGCGGATTCACAGCTTCTACGCGGTTCCACCGGGCTTCGATTCGACCAAGACGTATCCACTGTTCGTGCTGATCCACGGCGGCGCCGCGAATATGTGGACCGACAACTTTGGGCTGCGCTGGAATCCGCACCTGCTGGGCGCCGCCGGCTACGTCGTCCTGATGACTGACTATCGGGGCTCGACGGGGTATGGCGAGACGTTTTCGCAGGACATTCAATTCGATCCGCTCGAGGGACCGGCAAACGATCTGAACGAAGCGGCCGACTCCGCCATCAAGCGGTTTCGCTTCATCGACGCGGCGAAACAGGTCGCCGGCGGCGCGAGCTACGGCGGGCATCTCACCAACTGGCTGGCGGTGACCACGACACGGTATCGCGCGCTGGTGAGCCACGCCGGCGAGTGGGACCTCGAGACCCAGTGGGCGACGAGCGATTTCAACTACGACCGCGAGCGCAACGTCGGTGGTCCGCCGTGGGAGGATCACCCCATCTGGAAGACGCAGAGCCCGATGCGTTTCGCCAAGAACCTGCACACGCCGGTGCTGGTCTCGGTGGGCGAGCGGGATTTCCGCGTGCCGATGAACAACGCGCTGGAGTTCTGGACGGCGCTGCAGCGCCAGCAGGTGCCGAGCCGGCTGATCATCTGGCCGGACGAGAACCACTGGGTCCTGCGCGGCGAGGACAGTCGCTATTTCTATCGCGAGGTGGCGACGTGGTTCGCGCGGTGGCTCAGCGCGCCGGCGCAGACGGGACAATAACCCCCCCCCCGGGGCTACTGGTATAGGCTCGCGGTGTCGGCTTTGGCGAGGTCCACGAAGAAGTCGGCAAGCTTGCCGCTGACCGCTTCCACGTAGCGCTTTCCTTTTTCGGCCGTGGAAGCGGCCGGGTTGCCGACGCCGGTGTCATCGGTCACCTGCGTCCATTGGCGGGGCGCCCACGCCCTTCCCTCGCGGAACGCGGCGATCTTGAAGGCCTTCGCCTTCCCAGAGCCCGCTTCCGAGAGCGGCAGCACACGCTCGGGCGCGACATACTGCATGACGCTCGTCTCCATCTCTCCCGCATGATCGCCGACATCTGAGAAATACGACTTCAGGTCGAGAATCTTGTACCAGTTCACGACGCAGAGAAACAGCGACACCTGCGGCTGCAATTCGCGAATCATCTGACGAAAGTCGTTCCCACCGTGGCCGTTGAGGATTACCAGCTTCTTGATCCCCTGCCCCGCCAAACTGCTCGCGACATCGCGCAGCACCAGCGCCTGGGTGCTGGGATTCATGTTGATGCACAGCGGAATGTCGAGCTGACCGGTGTTGACGCCGAACGGCACGATGGGAAGCACGACCAGCTTGGCGCCCGCCTTCCACGCGCGCTCTGCGGCGCGCGCGGCAACCTCTTCGGTCTCGATGTTGTCGGTGGAGTATGGCAGGTGAAGGTTGTGCGCCTCTGTCGCGCCCCACGGCAGCACGGCGACTTCGTAACGCGAGTCTCGGACCGTCTTCCAGGTCAGCTCGTTCAGGATGTACGGACGGCTGGGAGAAGGCATCGCTCAGACAGCCGTGACCGTGACCGTGACCGTGGTGTCGGCCTGAATCGCGAGGCGCGCAAAGAGCGCGCACGGCGTGCCGATCAGGAATGCGTGCACGGCGATGCTCAAGAGCACCCACGTCAGATTTCGCGAGCCCGGATTGGCGGCCGAGAGCGGCACGACGATGTGGTTCATGATGAAATACAGCAGGACTCCATAGAGCGGGCCAAATGTCCACGGTCGCTGCGCCAGCGCCGACCAGCG
>WNGI01000247.1_pt1 | contig 37395 bp, 37 predicted proteins | sample 5400621 | NCBI WGS metagenome assembly WNGI01 (sample SAMN13153374, study PRJNA577476) | soil metagenome | isolation source: 20 cm soil or saprolite under Garry oak tree replicate 1 | place: USA:California | collected 2016-06-15
GCGTCGAGGTATTTGAGGTGATGCAGGCGAGTGCCCAGGCTCGTGACGGGAACACCTTCGTAGAACACGCCGAGTCCGAGGAGCGGCTCGCTCGTGACTCGACCGGCGCGGAGACCGCCCCCGATGTGTCGTCCGGTGGCCAGCACGAATGCGTCCGCGCGGAAGGTTCTCGACGCCGCGCGCGCCGCGATGACACGGTCGCGAGTCGTCTCCAACGCTGTGATCTCCGTCGTGACCGCGCCGAGCGAGATCGCCTGCTGGAGCCGCCAGCCGTGCGGCGACGGCGGCGACGCGAGCAGCTCGAATCCATCGGGCGGAAGGTTCACGAAGCCCGGCGGATAGGCGATGGCCGCGCCGCGAGCGCGGGGCGACGGTGCGCGCCGGCCGTACAGGTCGGTGAGCGCAGCGCCCTCCGGCAGGTCGGGGATCGACACGTCCTCGGCGAACGCTTCCACACCATGCAGCTCTTTGAGCGCTTGCGCGGTGGATGCCGCGTCGTAATCGCCCACTTCAGGAACTCCGATGACGGCAACCCGTTTGCCGCTGAGCGCGCCGAGCTCGCCCGGCGCGACGGACTCCGGCACCACGTTCGCCGCGTGAGCGAGGCCGTGGATGTCCGCGTACAGCCCCCGGCTCCGCCAGCCACCCTGGAACCTGAGGCCTTCCTTGCCCAACGCGAGCTGCAGCGTCGAGATCGCGGCGTCCAGCTCGGTGGCCAGCCCCACCGCGTCCATCCCGAGACGGGCCAGCGGGTGATGCGGCAAGCGAAGAACCGCCGCGATGTCGTCCACGATCTCCATCCCGCCCGCGTAAAGGGCCGTCGCACCCGGCGCACGCGCAACTACGGTCACGTCTGCTCCGTCGCGGCGAGCCGCGAGCGCGGCGCAGTAACCCGCGATCCCGCCGCCAAGCACCAGGACCCTGGTCACCTGGAGATGATGCGACGCGTGTCCACGACATCCTGCTTCAGCTGGCGGACCAGGTCGTCCGGCGTCGCGAACTTGATGTCGGGGTGCAGGTAGCGAACGAAGCGGAGCTCGAGTCTCTTTTGATACAGGTCGCCTTCGAAGTCGAGCAGGAAAGCCTCCACGCGAAGCTGCGTACCTCCAAAGGTCGGGCGGTAGCCGACGGAGAGCGCCGCTACAAAATCTCCCTCGGGCGCGCGAGCACGTCCCGCGTAAGCGCCAAGCGCGGGGACCAGCTTGTTGGGCTCGATGCCGATGTTCGCAGTCGGAAACCCGAGCCGCCTCCCGACCCGGTCGCCCGCCTCCACCGGTCCTGACATGGAGTATTCGCGGCCCAGCAGGCGATTCGCCTCCTCCATCTCGCCGGTCGTGATGAGACGCCGGACCTCCGAGCTGTGCAGCTCGCGGCCGTCGATCATGAATGGAGGAATGACATCGACGGCGTGTCCGTGGCTGCGCAGCCAGTCGGCATTGCCTGTGCGTCCGCGGCCGAATGCAAAATCAAAGCCGATCACCCAGCGCCGGATGTCCATGGCCGCGGCCAGACGCTCGATGAACTCATGCGGCGACAGCGCCGCGAGCTCGCGATCGAAGCGAAGCACGATCGCGTGCTCGATGCCGGCCTTCTCGATCAGCGCGAGCTTTTCCTGCAGCGTCGTGATCGACTGCGGGCAGTTGGCAGGGTCGAGAACGCAGCGCGGATGCGGTTCGAAGGTGATGAGCGCCGGAGCAGCCTTCAGCTCCGCCGCGGCCCGCACCGCGTGTTCGATCACGTCGAGGTGGCCGAGATGCACTCCGTCGAAGCTGCCAACCGTCAACGCCACCCGGCCGATCGGACTTGTTGGCAGTCCAAAATGGACCTTCAGCTCAGCACCTTCTCCGGCACGAAGGTCCGCCGTAGGGGATCGGTGTGGCCGAGCGCGATGAGCCGTCCGTCAGCGTCATGCGCGCGGACCAGCCCAGGTCCTGGCTCGGGCAGGACGCGAACCGCGCGACCCTGGCGCACCTGCGCCTCTTGCTCGACATTGAGCCTTACCCGTTCCATCTCCGGCAGTATGACTTCCGCCGGAAGCAGCCGATCCCGAACTGATTCGGGCGTGGTCAGCCCGTCCAGACGCACCGCCTTCTCGATCGCCAGGGGTCCGTAGGCGGTCCGCACGAGGCGCCCGAGATAGCCACCGACGCCCAGGTGATCGCCCAGATCCCGGGCGATCGAGCGCAGGTATGTGCCGCTGCCGCATCGCACCTCCACCCGCGCCACGGCGTGGGTCCCCGGACGAAAGTCAAGGAGGCTGGCGGAGTAAACCTCCACCTCGCGAGGTGCCGGCCGCGACAGGTCACCTCCTCGCGCCAGCGCGTAGGCCCTCTTGCCGTCGACCTTGACCGCCGAGAAAGCCGGAGGCTGCTGGAGGATCCGCCCCGAGAAACCGGCCAGGCCTGCCACGACGTCGCGAGCGACAAGATCGCTCGGGTCGGCGACGGGCTCGGGCTCGGCTTCCGCATCGTCGGTCGCGGTGACGAAGCCAAGGTGGATGTCAGCGACGTATGTCTTCGAGAGCTTCAGCGCGAACTCGGCGAGCCGGGTCGCCGACTCGAACAGGACTGGAAGCACGCCCGTGGCCAGGGGATCGAGGGTTCCGGCGTGCCCGACGCGGTGCGCGCCGGTCAGTCGCCGAAGTCGGTTGACGACCGAGAACGATGTCTCGCCTGCGCTCTTGTCGACATTGAGTACTCCGGTGGCAAAGCGCGAGGCGTCACTGCTGCGCTGAGGCGGCAAGGATCGCCTCCTTGGCGGTCGCCAGCACCATCTTCGCTGTCTCGTCCATCGGACGTTCGATCTCGGCGCCGGCGGCACGGATGTGTCCCCCACCTCCGAACGATGCGCACATGGCGGCGGCGTCGACCGCGCCACGGCTGCGCACGCTGATTTTGGTCAGGTCGCTCGAAACCTCCTTGAACAGAATCGCCAGCTCCAGCCCCGCGATGCTGTTCAACGTATCGATGATGCCCTCCGACTCGGCCATCGCTGCGTTTGCCTCCTTGAGCATTCGCCGAGTGACCTTCGCCCACGCAAGACGTCCGTCCATCTCCACCCGCATCGTGGCGAGCGCGAGGCCGCTGAGCTTCAACGTCGTTTCCGGCCTCATCTTGTAAACCTGTGTGGCGATGTGTCCTGGGTCCGCGCCCAGGTGCGCGAGCCGGGCGGCATCCTCGAGGGCTCGCGGCGTCGTGTTTTCGTGTCGGAACCCTCCGGTGTCGGTGAGCAGCGCAACGTAGAGATTCACGGCCATCGTCGGCGTGATCGGGTAGCCGAAGTGGTCGACCATCTCCATGACCATCTGGCCCACCGCCGAAGCGTTGGGGTCGATCACGTTGATGTCGCCGAAGCGACTGTTCGACGGATGGTGATCGACATTGACGATCGTCGCGTGCGTTGCGATGCGCCGCACCGCATTCCCGGAACGCTCGAGGTTGCCCGAGTCGAAGAAGAACACCAGATGCGGATCGACGCCGTGCGGAGGTTCGGCCAGGATGTCGTCGAAGCCGGGCAGGAACCCGTACATCGGGGGCAGGGGCGGCGGCACGAGGACCCACACGTCCTTGCCCTCCGAGCGGAGCGCTTCAGCGAAAGCCAGGCTGCAGCCCAGGGTGTCGCCGTCGGCGTCCTTGTGGCCGAAGATCAGGATCTCCTGGTTCGCGTCGATCAGGTCCTTGATCTCTACATAGAGAAGCGGCTTGTCGCGCTGTGCGGTTGCTATGGCGTTCGCTCCTGGTCCGAGCCGCCGTCGGATCCGTTGCCCTGCGGCAGAACCTCTTTCAACAGCTCCGCGATGTGCACGCTGTACTCAATCGAAGGGTCGAGCTCGAAGCGAAGCTCGGGCGAGAACTTCAAGTTTTGCAGCCGCCGGCCGAGCTCATGCCTGATCAAGCCCTTGGCTGAGACAAGACCTTTGATCGACGCCTTCTTCTCCTCAGGGTTGCCGAGCACGCTCACGCGTACACGCGCCTGGCGCAGGTCAGGCGACATGCGCACAGCGGTGATGCTGACAAACCCGATGCGCGGGTCTTTGAGATCGCGCCGGATGATGGACATGATCTCTTCACGCACCTGCTCCCCGACCTGGTCCGCGCGGTAGCTGGTCATGATGACCTCCGCATCAGCAAGCACAGGCTTGCCTATATTTCTTCCCGCTCGAGTCGATACGTCTCCATGGTGTCACCGGCCAGAAAGTCTTCCCAGCCCTCGAGCCCGATACCGCACTCCTGCCCGGCCGGCATCTCCCGCACGTCCTCTTTGAAGTGCTTGAGGGAGGTGACCCGGCCCTCGAAGACCTGCTCTCTGGCACGGAAAAGCTTGACCCAGCCTCCACGGCTGACCTTGCCCTCCACGACGCGGGATCCGGCGATGATGCCAAGGCGCGGAATCTTGATCGGGGTGATGACCTCGACTCGACCCTCCCGGATCTGACGATACGTCGGCTCGCGCAAGCCCTTGGCGGCGCGCTCGACGTCCTCGGTCAGCTTGTAGATGACGTCGTAGTAGCGGACCTCGACCTTCGCCCGCTCGGCGGCGGCCGTGCTGGCCGGCGTCGGCTTGAGGTTGAAGCAGACGATGATCGCACTCGAGACGCTCGCGAGCAGCAGGTCCGAGTCGCTCACGGCGCCCACCCCCTGGCCCACGATCTTGATCGCTACCACGGGATCCTCGATCTTCTGCAGCGCCGCGAGCAGGGCTTCGAGCGTGCCCTGCGCGTCGGCCTTGACGACCAGGCTGAGCTCTTTGACCTCTCCTTCCTTGGCGCGCCGAGCCAAATCCTCGAGCGTGATGCGCGGGGTGACGTCGCGCGCGGCTTCCTGGGCGCGCCTTTCGATGAGCTTGGTCAGGGCGATCTGGCGCGCGGCCTTTTCCGACCCGACGACCTGGAAGATGTCACCCGCCTGGGGGACCTCGCTCATACCGGAGACCACGACAGGGGTCGCGGGCGCCGCCTCGTTCACGCTCTGTCCGCGGTCGTCAGCCAGCGCGCGCACGCGGCCATAGATGTGTCCGCAGACGAAGTCGTCGCCGACCTTCAGCGTCCCGGCCTGCACGAGCACCGTCGCGACCGGGCCACGGCCGCGCTCGAGGTGGGCATCCACAATCGTTCCGATCGCGTTGCGGTCGGGGTTCGCCTTCAGCTCGAGGATATCGGACGACAGGACGATGGTCGTCAGCAGGTCGTCGATGCCCTTGCCGGTTCTCGCGCTCAGGTGCACACACTCATGCTCGCCGCCGTAGTGGCGGGTGACGATGCCTTGCTCGGCGAGCTGCTGGTGCACGCGATCTACGTTCGCGTTGTCCTTGTCGATCTTGTTGATCGCGACGACGATCGGCACCCTCGCGGCGCGCGCGTGGTGGATCGCCTCGACCGTCTGGGGCATCACGCCGTCGTCTGCGGCGACGACCAGAACCACCAGGTCAGTGACCTGCGCGCCGCGAGCCCGCATGGCGGTGAACGCTTCGTGGCCTGGCGTGTCGATGAACACGACCGGGTGCCCGTCGGCGGTCTCGATCTTGTAGGCGCCAATCCGCTGCGTGATGCCACCCGCCTCGCCGGCGGCGACGCGCGTCTTGCGGATCGCGTCGAGGATCGACGTCTTGCCGTGGTCCACGTGGCCGAGCACGGTCACGATGGGCGGCCTTGGCTTGAGCTTGGCGGGGTCCTCGTTGGCGAGGCTGAACAGCTCCTCGCGGGAGGTCGTCACCACGTCGCCCTGGCCTTCGGCCGACTCGACCGCCACCACGTCCTCGCTTGCGACCGGCTCGACCGTGAAGCCGAACTCGTCGGCCACGATCTCGGCGGTGGCGAAGTCGATGACCTGGTTGATCGTGGCCAGGATCTTCGAGGCCATGAGCTTCTTGATCACCTCGACCGGGCTGACCCCCAGCTTCTCCGCCAGGTCTTTGACGGACAGCGTCGGGGGGAGGACGGCACGCCGGTCGCCGTTGGTTTCGATCTTGACCGCAACCGAGGTTGGCTTGAAGGCGGAGCGGGCGGCCTCGATCGCGCCGGGCGCCAGGGGCGCGGCGGCGTTGCGGGTCAGCCGCCTCTGCTGGAGGAAGTTGACCAGCTCCTTTTGGCTGATGCCAAGTTCGCGCGCGAGTTCGTGTGCCTTCATCTAGAGCTATTGATTATGCCGTTCGGGGCGAATTCGAAACCTGGGCCCCTACGGGCGGCGGGTCAGCTCAGACCAGACCGCAGGCTCTACCGCGGTGCCCAGAGCGCGGTCCAGGGCCCTCCGTTTGCGGGCCACCTCGATGCATTCCGCGGTGGCATGCACGTACGCGCCGCGACCAGACGCTCGACCCGTCGGGTCGAGCGCGACCCCGCCCTCCGGACGGCGAACGACCCGGATCAGCTCGCGCTTGCCCGCCTCCTGCCGGCAGGCGACGCACGTCCTGACCGGGCCGGCCCCATCCCCGGCCTTCGGCCGGGACTTCCCCATAAATGGGGAAGGATCATGTACCTTCGCCAATCGCCTGGCCATCGCTGTCGCTGGGCTTGATGTCGATCCGGAAGCCGGTGAGCTTCGCGGCCAGGCGCGCGTTTTGCCCGTCGCGGCCGATCGCGAGCGAGAGCTGGTTGCGGGGGACGAGCACGGTCGCGGTTCGGGTCATGCGATCGATCGTCACCTTGTCGGCTTTGGCCGGCCCGAGGGCGGCCGCGACGAACGCTTCAGCGTCCTCCGACCAGGGGACGATGTCGACGTGCTCGCTGGCGAGCTCGCTCAGGATCGCGCGGTGCCGCACGCCCTTCGGACCCACGCACGCGCCGACAGGGTCGAGACCAGGCTCGCTGGAAGACACCGCGATCTTCGTCCGGAGGCCGGGCTCGCGCGCGATAGCGCGAATCTGGACCGTGCCCGCCTTGATCTCCGGCACCTCAGCTTCCAGCAGCCGGTGAACGAAAGCGCGGGAAGCGCGCGAGACCCTGACCTGCGCCTGCTTGCGGTTGTGCTGCGGTTCGAGGATGACCACCAACACCGGACGGCCCGGGTGCAGCTGCTCTCCCGGGATCTGCTCCTCAGGAGGCATCACGCCCTCGGCCCGCCCAAGATCGACGTAGACGGTGCCCGACTCGATCCGGTCGACAACTCCGCTGGCCAGCTCGCCTTTATGCTCGGCCACGTCGCGCAACACCTTGTCGCGCTCGAGGTCATGGATATGGCGAAGGACTGCGTGCTTCGCGGTCTGGGCCGCCATCCGCTTGAACTCTTCGGCAGGCAGCTCGCGGACTTCCATGGTGCCGTCGTGCCTCACGATCCGGCTCCGCACGTCGAGCGCGCCGGTCTTTGTGTCGAGCTCGACCACGACTTCGCCCTCAGGGGCGAACGCACGCTTGTACGCGGCCGCGAGCGCGATTTCGACCGTGTGCAGCATCTCCTCGAAAGGAATGCCCAGCTCGGCGCAAAGCGCGGTCAGCGCTTCGGCCAGGCTCTCCGTGGACGGCTCAGATTGCGACCGCGAGCCTGCCCGCGACAACGTCTTCCCATGCGATGTGAATGATCACCGGCGCGCGTCGACGCGCACCGGGCGCCTGCACGGCGATGCCCGCCGTATCCACAGCGACCAATTGTCCCTCCACCACGGTCTCCGAGTCTCCGCTCCGGTAGCGGACGTTGACGCGGTTGCCGTTGAACCGATCGTATTCCTCAGGCGTCCGCAGCGGTCGCTCCGCACCGGGCGAGGAGACCTCGAGGTCATATGGACCAGCAATGAGGTTGGATCGGTCGAGCAGCGGACCCGCGACCCTGCTCACTCGCTCGCAGTCCTCGATCGTGATCGGTGCGTTGTGGTCGATGGAAATCCGCAGCGTGCGTCCGGACTGGCCTGACTGGTCGAGGGCATATAGCTCGTAGCCCATATGGTTGAGCGTTGGTTCGAGCAGCTCTTTGATTGACGATATTGGCCAGGTCGGCATGTCCGGTACTTAACCAAACCCTACCGCAGCGGTTGAAGCCTCCGCCAGACCACCAGCAGCGGAGCCGCGTTGAAGATCGAGCTGTAGGTGCCTGAGATGATTCCGATCAGCAGCGCCAGGGAGAGGCCTCTGAGCGTCTCACCGCCAGAGATGAAGATGGCGGCCAGGACCAGAACGACTGTGAAGCTGGTGATGATCGACCGCGCGGCCGTCTGCATGATGCTCAGGTTCACGATTTGTTCGAAAGAAAGCCGCTGGCTGACCCGGAGGTTTTCGCGGATTCGGTCGAAGACGACGATCGTGTCATGGACCGAGAAGCCAACCACCGTGAGCACGGCGGTCACGAAGAAGGCATCGATCTCTCCGATCCGGAGGTCGAACACCTTGCCCAGGATCGAAAACACCCCGGTCAGGATGAAGACGTCGTGCAGCAGCGCGAGGAGGGCCGAACCGCCGAACTGAAAGCCTGCGCGCCATCCACCCGGCACGTTGTGGAACCGCCAGGCGAGGAGTGCCAGGATGGCGACCGCCGCGGCCACCACCGCGAGCAGCGAGAGCAGAATCGTTTCGCCTGCGATCGTGGCTCCGACAACCAGGATCTGCTGGACGTTGGTCGACCCAAGTCTGCTTTGCAGGTCGTTCTGGACGCCGGTGACCTGCGCAGCGTTGAGGGGAGGATAGCGAACGATGTAGCTGCCTCCGCTGGTCTCGATGACAGTTCCGTTGAGGTTCTCCGCGTCTACGGCCCGCTGCACCTCGGCGAGTGACGGGTGGTTGGCGAAGCTCGCGGTGATCTCTGTGCCGCCGGCAAAGTCGATGCCCAGAGCGAAATGTCGTGTGGCCATCGAGACGATGCCGGGGATGATGATGATCAAGGAAAGCGCGAAGAAGAGGTTGCGCCGGCCGATGATGTTGAGCCGGCGGACGCGTGGCTCGGGGACCGGCTGCGCAGCTGCCCCGGCGTTTGGCTGCGCCGCAGCGCCACCATCGGGGGCGATGTCCGCCCCCTGCTCTTCAGCCCTTACGTCAGACACTTCTGACACGGTCTACTCCGAGTAGCGCTGGGCGGCGGAAACCGCCGGCGGTCAGCACGATCGCGAGCAGGTTGTGCGTGACGATGATCGAAGAGATCAGGCTCGCCGCGACTCCGATGCCCAGCGTGATGGCGAACCCCTTCACCGCCGACGGGCCGATGAAGCCGAGGATGACGCAGGTGATGAATGTCGACGTGTTGGAGTCGCGGATGGCGGGCCAGGCGCGGCGCACCGCCGCGTCGACCGCGGCGGTTATGGTGCGGCCCGCCCTCACCTCTTCTTTGAAGCGTTCGAAGATCAGGACGTTGGCGTCGACCGCCATGCCGACCGAAAGGATGAAGCCCGTGATGCCGGCGAGGGTGAGCGTGACGGGCAACACCTTGAACACCGCGAGCACCGCGCCCGCGTAGAAAAGCAGGGCGAGGCTCGCCAGGAGGCCCGGCACGCGGTAGTAGATGATCATGAACAACACCACGATCGCCAGACCGAGCAGCCCTGCTGCGAGGCTGAGCTTCACCGACTCGGCGCCGAGCGTGGCGCTGACCTGGGTGACGTCAAGGGCCACGAGGTCCACCGGGAGCGAGCCGGAGTTGATGCCGGTCGCGAGGTCGTTGGCGCTCTGCTGAGTGAACGAGCCGCTTATCTGCGCCTGGCCCCCCGCGATCTCCTCGCGTGTGATGGGGTCGGTCAGGAGCTTGCCGCAGACCGTGTTCGGCGTCTGCGACGCGAGACAGGCGGCGTCATAGGGCGACGCGACCTTGGCCACATATGACGCGTCATCCCAGTGGTCGATGTCAGCCTGGGTCATGTCCAGCCATATCGCGAGGTGGCGCTGCGCGCAGTTCGCCGTGAGGCTGGTGGTTGTGTCGCCCGGGCACGCATTGACGTTCTCGCGGGTCAGGTTGTCGAACTTCGTCGCGCCGGCGGAGGTGAACTGGATGTTGACCACCCACGATGTGCCGGTGGAGTCGATGGTCGCCGTCGCGCTCGAGATGTCGTCGCCCGTCAACCCGGTAAGCGCGGGTTTGTACCCCGCCTCGGGGCCGTTCGTGACCTTGCTGTCAGGCACCCACTTCGTATAGACCAGCTTGGAGACCGCGCCGATCGTCTTCTGGGCCTGCGCGGCGTTGACCCCGGCCAGGTCGACCGTGATCCGGTCGTTGCTGGAGCCCGCGCCCCGGATCTCGGGTTCGCTGACGCCCAACGAGTTGACGCGCTTGTTGATCACCGCGATCGTCCGCTGCTGCACGTCCGCCCGGTTCTGGCCCGCCGGGAAGTTCGTGAGCTGGTAGTCGATGTGCGTTCCACCAGCCAGGTCGAGGCCGCGATGGAAGTAGAGCTGCCAGCCGCCGAAGTTCGGCGGCAGCCCGGCCACGTTGCCGGTCAGCGGGTAGTGATTGGCGATGCGGTAGACGTAGCCGGCGCCATCGACGAACAGCGAGAACACCAAAACACCGACGACGAACAGTCGGATTGGCCAGCTGAGGACTAACTGCACGGCAGCCGATCAGTGTACGGTCGGACGCATCACCGCTGCCGGAACACCAGGTTCAGCACGATCGTCGCGACGATCGACAGGATGATGCTCGTGGCGAGCGGTATGTACACCGTCACGCTGCCGCTCCGGAAGGTGAAATCGCCTGGTAGGTGAAAGCGGCCGAAAAGCATCAGCGCCCCGCCGATGACGACGAGGAGCACGCCGAACACCAGGAGAAGCTTCCCGACGTCAGCCATTACTGCCTACAGTAGGCGGGTTTGTTCGGAAGAGGACGCCGGCGGGGTGATGCCCAGATGCCGGTAGGCGAGCTCCGTGGCGACCCGTCCCCTGGCCGTCCTGGCCAGGAAGCCGATCTGGATCAAAAACGGCTCGTGCACGTCCTCGATCGTCTCGGTCTCCTCGGACAGGGATGTAGCCAGGGTGTCGAGCCCAACGGGCCCTCCCTTGAACTTCAGGATCACGGTTTCGAGGAGTTGGCGGTCGAGCGGCTCCAGGCCGATCTCGTCGACCTCCAGCATGTTGAGTGCGTGCCGCGTGACGTCGACGGTCGCGCGCCCGTCGCTGCGCACCTGCGCGTAGTCGCGTACCCGGCGCAGCAGGCGGTTGGCTATGCGGGGCGTGCCCCTCGCACGGCGTGCGATCTCGGACACCGCGTCGGCGTGGATCTCGATGTCCAGGATCCGCGCCGAGCGAGCGACGATTTTCTCCAGCTCCGGCTTCGTGTAGAAGTCGAGGCGGTAGACCGCGCCGAACCTGTCGCGCAAAGGCCCGCTCAGCAGGCCCTGCCGCGTCGTAGCTCCTACGCACGTGAAGTGCGGTAGCGGCAGAGTGGCGGCGCTCGCCCCGACCCCCTTGCCGAGCACGGCGTCGAAGCGGAAGTCCTCGAGGGCCGGGTAGAGGGATTCCTCGACCACCGTGTTGAGGCGGTGGATCTCGTCGATGAAGAACACGTCCCGCGTGGTGAGGTTGAGGAGGATCGAGCCGAGGGCGCCCTGGTGGTCGATCGCCGGTCCTGAGCTGACCTTGATCGCCACGCCGAGCTCGTTCGCGATGATGTGCGCCAGGGTGGTCTTGCCGAGGCCCGGAGGCCCGCATAGGAGCACGTGCTCCACCGGCTCGTCGCGCCGGCGCGCCGCCTCGAGAAGGATGCTCAGGTTTCCGCGGACCTGCTCCTGACCGACGTACTCGGAGAGAAGCCTCGGTCGCAGCGTGAGGTCGAACTGCTCGTCGTCAGACTTCGTATCGAGGACCTTTTCTTCTGTCACTGGAGGTCGACCCCGCCGGGGCGGCGAGAGATTCGGTGCACAGGTGGTCCAGATCCTAGGCGCGCCCGAGCAGCGCAGCGCGCGCATCCGTATGCGTAAGCGAGCAGCACAGGGCGCAACGACGGAGATGGGCCGCATGGGCGCCGAAGATCCGCGGTCACGGGCGGGGTCGACCTCCCTGACCCAGCGCTTTCAGCGCCACCGCCAGCGCCTCCTGGGTCGAGGGCGAGGTCTTCCAGTCGACCGACTCGATGCCGGTGCGAGCCTCCTGGGACGAGAACCCAAGATTTCGCAGTGCCGACTCCACCGCCTTCGGCACGGCCCCGTCACCCGCGATCGCGGCCGCGCGCGGCACCGCATCGAGCGTGGCGACCGCGTCGAGTCGCGGCTTGAGCTCGATGATCACCTTCGCGGCCGTTCGCGCCCCAACGCCGCTCGCGCGCCTGATGGGAGCCGCATCCTCGCTCATGATGGCGCGCTTCAAGACCTCGAGGCTGGATGCGCTCAGGATGTTGAGGCCCACCTTCGGTCCAACACCGTCGACCTGGATGAGCATCTCGAACATGTCGAGCTCGTCGACGGACGCGAAACCGTAGAGCGCGAGCTGATCCTCGCGGACCTGCGTGTGGATGTGCAGCTCGACATCGCCGCCCGGCGGCGGCAGCTGCTGCCGAGTTTGAGTCGCCACCGCAACCAGGTAGCCGACGCCGCCTACATCGACAACCACGAAATCCGGGCCTGCCCTCCGCACGACCCCACTGAGGTGAGCGATCACCTGTAAGCGGCCTGGGTGAAGCGGCGGCTGCGTGCGTGGCACAGCGCGATCGCCACCGCGTCGCGCGCGTGATCGTCGAGCCGGCCCTCTGGCAGCTTGACCTGCGCGGAGAGCATGCGCGAGATCTGCGACTTGTCGGCGTTGCCGTAGCCGGTGAGGATCACCTTCACCTGGCTCGGCTTGTACTCGAACACCGGCACTCCGCATTCCTCGAGCACGTTGAGGATCGCGCCGCGCGCCTGCGCGACGCCGACCGCGCTCGTGGCATTGCGGCCCATGAAGAGCTCCTCGATCGAAGCCTCCGCCGGTGGGTGCTCCGCGAGCAGCGCCCGAAGGTGGTTGGTGATCGTGAGGAGGCGCGCGCCGTCACGACCAGGGATGGTGACGACGGTGCTACAAGAAAGGACGAGGTTCGGCTCGGCGAACAGCGCGAAGCCGGTGCCGGCCAGGCCTGGGTCGATGCCGAGGATCAGTCCGTCGCGCTTGCCAGGCATCGGTCCAACAAGGTTCTACACCCGTGGCAATACGTGTTCAAGACGTTGGCTTTCATACCTGTGCTGAGACGCGTTCCAGGACGTCGGATGGCGCGGGTGAGGACTGCGGTCCTCCCCCGCGGGACCCCCTCCTAGGGGGGTTGGTCGCAGGGCTTGGGAGGCGTTTGGCATCGCGATGTCGGGGACGGCCGGAGTAAATCCGGCCTAGAGGCGACCTTTCAATTTCTTTCATTCATACCTGTGCTGAGACGCGTTCCAGGACGTCGGATGGGATATCGAAGTTGGCGTAGACCTGCTGGACGTCGTCGTCCTCCTCCAGTGACTCCATCAGCCTGAGCACGGCCGCGGCCTTGTCCTCGCCGACGGCCACGGTCTGCTTTGGCTGCATCGTGATCTCGGCGTTCTCGACGTTGACGCCAAGCGACTCGACCGCCGACTTCACCTTCTCGAAAGCGTTCGGTGGCACCGTGATCTCGACCGACTTGCCCTCGACCTGCACGTCGTCGGCGCCGGCCTCGATCGCGGCGAGACCGACCTCCTCGGGGTCGTTCTTGCCCGCGTTGGCCGCGATGACGCCTTTTCGCTCGAACATCCACCCCACCGCGTTGCTCTCGGCGAGGTTTCCGCCGAGCTTGGAAAAGCGGTGGCGGATCGACGCCGAGGTGCGGTTGCGGTTGTCGGTGAGCGCGTCGACCATGACCGCAACGCCGGCGGGGCCGTACCCCTCGTAGCGGACCTCTTCCAGCCTTTCCCCGGCCAGCTCCCCCGTTCCCCGCTTGATCGCGTTCTGGATCTTGTCGGTGGGCATGTTGATCTCGCGCGCCTTCTGCATCGCCAGCCGCAGCCGGAAGTTGCCCTCCAGGTTGCCGCCGCCCTCTTTCGCGGCGATCGTGATCTCGCGGCTGGCGCGCGTGAACGCCTGGCCGCGCTTGGCGTCGACGATGGCCTTCTTGTGCTTGATCCCGGCCCATTTGGAATGACCCGACATCAGCTGGAGCCTCCGAACATAGTTTCGATAATTTTAGCCCACGCGGATTCGAACGAAACTTCGTTTACCGGCCTGCAGCACGTCGCCATCCCTCAACACCGCGTCAGGACCCGCCTTCTGTCCGTTGATCCGAACCCCGCCCTGCTCGATGAGGCGGCGCGCGTCGCCCCGGCTCTCGCGGAGCCCGCTCTCCACCAGCACGGCGACGAGGTCCTTCGGGTTGGAGACAGCGCGTTCCTCGATCTCGCCGGGGATCTCGTGCCTGCGAAACTTCAAGTCGAAGTCTTCCTCCGCCCGACGAGCCGCCTCCTCGCCATGCAGGCGCTTCACCAGCTGACCTGCCAGCGCAGCCTTGGCGTCGCGCGGCTTCATCGCCAGCACCGCAGCCTGCCCCGCAGGGTCCAGGCCTGAGACGAGCTTCACGTACTTCTCGGTCAGCCTGTCGGGGATGGACATCGTCTTGCCGTAGATCTCCTGCGGGGGCTCTGCCAGGCCGATGTAGTTGCCGAGCGACTTGGACATCTTCTGCTCGCCGTCGGTGCCCTCGAGCAGCGGGAACACGGCGATGTCCTGCGGCTCCTGGGCGTACGCCTTCTGGATCTCGCGGCCGAACAGCAGGTTGAACAGCTGGTCCGTGCCACCAACCTCGAGGTCCGCAATGATCGCGACGGAGTCGTAGGCCTGGCTGAACGGGTAGAGGATCTCGTGCGCGCCGATGGCGGTGCCGGCTTTCATGCGGTCCGCGAAGTCCTCGCGCTGCAGCACCTGCTGCAGGGTCGCCTTGGCCATGAGGCGGAGGATGTCCGCCGCGGTCATCGACGCAAGCCACTCCGAGTTGTGCCTCACCTCGATCTTGCTTCGGTCGAGGACGAGTGACACCTGTTGGAAGTACGTTTCCGCGTTCGCCGCGACCTGATCCTGCGTCAGCATCGGCCGCGTTTCCGAGCGACCGCTCGGGTCGCCGATCAGCGCTGTGTAGTCGCCGATGATCAGCACGACCGTGTGTCCGTCGTCCTGAAAGTCGCGCAGCACGTCGAGGACCACGAGATGCCCGACGTGGAGGTCGGGGGCGGTTGGGTCCAGTCCCAGCTTCACGCGCACCCGGTCGCCGCGCTCGAGACGTGCGCGAAGGTGATCCTCGACATGGATCTGCACCGCCCGCTGGCGGAGGCGCTGGAAGAGCTCGCGACTCACATCACGATTACGCGCTAGGGAGTGATCTGCCCTGGACCGAAGTAGATCTGCGGTTCTCCAGGCAGTAGCGGCTGGAACAGCGCGATGATCGGCCTGTCGATTGCGTTGACCAGCTTGACCATGAACAGGGAGCGGTGAACCGAATCACGGAGGCCCAGCTGCATTGGATCAAGCTCCGCCCCACCGATCGGATTCGCGGCAGCCCCGAGTTCGTAGACCACCACAACGGACAGCAGGAACGCGGTCGCAACACCAAGCAACGTGCCCAGGGTCCGGTTCAAGACGACGGCCTGGATCTGGATCTGCGAGTGCGCCAGCTGCGTCGCGACCTCAACGATTATGAGCACCGAGGCGATGAGCCCGAAGAACCCATAGATGCGCGAATCCGGCGTTGCGAAGCTCGACGTTTGCTGCAGGATCGCGCCCGCCTGTATGCCCAAGTTCGTCCCCGCCCAGAGGCCGATGAACAGCGCGATCAGACCTATGAACCGCCGGATCAACCCGCTGAAGAACCCGCCCACGCCGTACGCGGCGATGAGCACGATCGGAAAGATATCGATCCAGGTCAAATTACTGCTTCCCCCGAAATATCCCAACGAATTCAGAGCGCAAGCCCGTGATTTCGCGGGGATCCCTACAAAACGGCACGCGAATGCGTGCGAAATTCGCGCCGGATCTCACTCTCTGAACCTGGCGCGGTGTCTTTTTTCCAGCCCCAGCTTGATCTCTGACATGACCCTGTCCACTTCGGCGTCCGTCAGGGTGCGCCCCGGGCTTCGGAAAGTCAAGGTAAACGCGATGCTCTTGTGGCCGTCCTGAACTTGCGCTCCTCGGTATTCGTCGAACGCGCGAACATGCTCGAGCAAGTCACCCGCGGACTCCTTGATCGCGGCCAGGATGGCGGCCGCTGCGACGGTTTCCTCGACCACGACGGCAAGGTCGCGCTCCACGGCCGGAAAGCGTGGAAGGGGCTGGGCGCGAGGGATGCGGGCCGCGGCGAGCAGCGGCTCGACATCGATCTCGAATGCCACGTACCTGCCGTCGAGCTTTGCGCCCGCGCTGACTGAGGGGTGCACCTCACCGATGTAGCCGAGCTGGCGGCCGTCCATGACCACGGCTGCGCAGCGCCCCGGGTGAAACAGCTGGGCGGCCGCGCGCTGATAGGCGACCGCGGGTGCGGAAAGGGAGCCCACGCACTCGTCGAGGACGGCCTTGAGGCGGTAGAACGCGATCCGCCCGTCGTCCGCCGACGCGCCCGCTGAAGCCGCGGCCGCCAGGCGGAGGGGCTCTTCAGGCTGTCCTGCCTTGTGTTCCCCGACAGGCGCGAGGTAGGCCGCCGCGATCTCGTAGACGCGGACGTCGAGACGGCCGCGATCGCGGTTCAACGCCGCGGCGTCGATGAGCGACGGGAGGAGCGATGTGCGCAGCGTGTCCATGTCGTCGCTCAGCGCGTTCATCACCCGCATCGCGTGGGCGGCGATGCGCAGGTCCTCGAGCTTCTTGCCCGACACAAGGGCTGGGTTCCACGTCTCCGTGAATCCGGCTCCGGCCAGCACCTCGCGGGCCGCGTCGAGCCGGCGGTCGATGCTCGGTGACGAAGGCGTCCACTTCTCGTGCCTGCGGCCGGGCAGCGTGGGCGGAACGCGGTCGTAGCCGTATACCCGACCAACCTCCTCGACCAGGTCTTCGGGGATGGTGACGTCGAGCCTGAACACCGGCGGCAACACATCCCACTCCCCATCGCCCTGCACCTTCACGTGGAAGTTCAGGCGTTTGAGGATCGACTCCGCCTCCTCGAGCGGCACATGCGTGCCGAGAAGATCATCGATGAGAGCAGGCTTCAGGTTGACCCGAACCGGCTCCTGGGGCCGGGGGTAGATGTCAGCCCACTCCCGATGCACGTTGCCGCCGGCCAGCTCGGCTATCAGCGATGCGGCACGCCTGGCGCCGGCCAGCGCCAGCTCGGGCGGCAGCGCGCGCTCGAAGCGAGCGGAGGCCTCGGTGCGCAGGCCCAACGATCGCGAGGTCTGGCGGACGCTCGGTCCGTTGAAGTTCGCCGACTCGAGCAAGATGTCGGTCGTCTCCCCGGTGACGGCAGACTCCTCGCCTCCGATCACGCCGGCGATGGCGACAGGACGCTTCGAGTCCGCGATGACGAGCATTTCAGATGTGAGCTCTCGCTCCACACCATCGAGGCAGAGCAGCTTTTCTTGCGCGCGGGCTCGCCTGACGTGGATCTCGGGGCCGGTCAGCTTGTTCAGGTCGAACGCGTGCAGCGGCTGCGCGTACTCCAGCAACACGTAGTTGGTTGTGTCGACGATGTTGTTGATGGGCCGCACTCCGCACGCCCGCAGTCTCCGCTGCATCCATTCGGGGCTCGGCCCCACCTTGACGCCCTTGATCACGCCACCGATGTACCGGCTGCACAGGTCCGGGTCGTCGATCGCGACCTTGACCAGATCCCGGCCGGGCGGGTCCGCGGTGCCCGTGAACGCGGGCATGAAGTCGCGCTGCACCGGCCGGTCGAGTCCCGCCCCGAGCTCGCGCGCCACGCCGAGATGGCCCATCTCGTCCGGGCGGTTGGATGTGATCTCGGCCTCCATGATCGCCTGGCTCGGGATCACCGACGTCAGCGGAGCGCCGGGCGTTCCCCGGTCGAGGATCAGGATGCCCGAGTGATGGTCGCCAAGCAGCAGCTCCTCGGCGGAGCAAAGCATTCCGCTGGCCCTCTCGCCGGCGATGGTCATGTCCTTGACGAGCTTGCCGTTGGGCACCGTGGTCCCGGGGAGGGCGACGGGGACAAGCGACCCGGGAACCGCATTCGGAGCACCGGCGATGATTTGCTGAACGCGATCGCCGATGTCCACCTGATGTATCCACAGATGGTCGCGCGAAGTCGGGTGAGGCTTCTGCTCGAGCACCTTGCCGATGACGATCTGGGAAAGGTCGACCATCGTCAGCGACTCGACCTCGACGCCAAGTCGCGTCAGGACGTCGGCGGCGTCCTTCGGCGTGACGCCGTCGAGGTCGACGAACTCTCCGAGCCACTCGTACGAGATGCGCACCTCCTATGCGACCCCCACCCGGATAGTCCGGACTATCCGGGGAATCGCTGCGACATCGGGTCGCTTCGTCCGGACTATCCGGGAGTCTCGAGGTCGCCGATGCAGGACCACCATCAGAACTGCTCCAGGAAGCGCAGGTCGGATTCGTAGAAGAGGCGGATGTCATCGACGTCGTGCTTCAGCATCGCCATCCGCTCGATGCCGAACCCCCATGCGTATCCGTTCCACTGCGTCGGATCGATGCCTCCGTTGCGCAGCACCTGCGGATGCACCATCCCGCAGCCGCCCACCTCGAGCCATCCCTTATGGCGGCAGCTCTTGCAGCCCATCCCGCCGCAGATCCCGCACGAAACGTCGAACTCGAAGCTCGGCTCGGTGAAGGGGAAGTAGCTGGGGCGCACGCGCACCTTGCGCTCGCGTCCGTACAGCGACTGGATCATGTAGAGCAGCGTGCCCTTCATGTCGCCCACCGTGAGTCCCTTGTCCACAGCAAGCCCTTCGACCTGGCTGAAGTAAGGCAGCCGCGTCGCTTCCGGCGCGTCGCGGCGGTAGCACCGACCGGGCGTGATGATGTAGATCGGCGGCTCCTTGATGCGCTGCATGGCGCGAATCTGCACCGGCGACGTGTGGGCTCGCAGCAGAAGCTGAGGGCTGAAGTAAAAGGAATCCCAGTTCTCACGCGCCGGGTGGCCGGCGGTGATGTTGAGCGCTTCGAAGTTGTACCACTCGGTCTCGACCTCGGGTCCGAGCTCGACCTGATAACCGAGCGACTCGAGCACGGTCTCGATCTGCCGGCGAACCTGGGTCAGGACGTGGATGTGTCCGCGGCCCAGCGGCGGACCTGGAAAAGTTATGTCGATCGCCTCGGTCTCGGCGAGGTCGGCCATACGCGCGGCGTCGAGCTCCGCGCGCCGGGCAGCCAGCGCGGCCTCGATGTTGCGCTTGGCTTCGTTGGCGGACTTGCCGAGCGCCGCCTTCTGCTCCGGCGGAAGCTGACCGATGCTCGAGAGCAAGCGGCTGACGTGACCGCTCTTGCGGCCGAGATACTCGGTTTCGATCCGCTCGAGATCGGCGGGCGTCTGGGCCTTGCCGATCGCGGCCAGCGCCTCGCCGGTCAGCGATTTGGGATCGCTCATGTCGCCAACCTTCGACGAATCTCGAACAGGATCAGCGCTGCCGCGGCCGCGACGTTCAGCGACTCAACTCCCTCGGTCAGGGGCACGGTCACGAGCCTCAGGTCGCTTCGCGACAGGCCGTGCGCCTCGCTGCCCAGAACAACCATCCCCGCAGACTCTATCGGCGCCTCGGACAGCGGCGCACCGCCGATGGGCGCGGCGCCGAAGCCGTCGAGCCCTTCGAGGTCCTTCCAGTGCGCCTTCGCGATCTTGAGCCGGAACACGTTGCCGGCGGACGCGCGCACGGCTTTCGGGCCATAGGGGTCGGCCGTGCCCGGAAGCACCGCCAGCGCAGGGGCGCCCGCAGCCGCCGCGGTGCGGCAGATGGCGCCGACGTTGCCCGGGTCCTGCACCCGATCGAGCACCAGCAGCGGCCAGCGCGCGGCACGGGCGGCATGGATCGCCTCAGGCGGCGGCACCTCGTGCACGCGCGCGATCGCGATGGCGCCCTGCGGGGTCACGGTCTGGGTCGCGGCACGGAAGGCGGCCGGCGTGAGGACCACGCGCGACTCGGTGTGGAACGGCAGCTTGTCGCCCTCTCGGACCGCGATGACCTCGAACTCCAGTCCGGCCGCTTTGGCTTCGGCGAGCACGCGCGGACCTTCCAGGAGGACGAACCCTGGCTCGCGCCGGTGAGCAAGGCGCCGCAAACGGCGGACGACCTCGTTGTCCGGGCTCGAGATTATCTGCTGGTCAGAGGTTGTTCTTCGCAACCTCCACCAGCCGAGCAAAGGAACCGCTGTCGCGCACGGCCAGGTCAGCCAGCATCTTGCGGTCGATCTCCACTCCGGCCTGGCGAAGGCCGTGCATCAGCTTGTTGTAGGGCAGCCCCGACTGCCGCGAGGCGGCGTTGATGCGCGCGATCCAGAGCGCTCGCATCTCGCGCTTGCGGCGGCGTCGGTCGCGATATGCGTACGCGAGTGCATGCAGGACCGCCTCGTTGGCGGGCCTGAACAGCAGCTTCTTCGAAAGGCGGAAACCCTTGGCCCGATCGAGGATCGCTTTGTGACGGCGATGCGCCGGCACTCCGCGCTTGACTCTTGCCATCGCCTAAACCCCGAGCGCCCGGCGCACGGTCTTGCGGTCCGCCTTGGAAACCGGCTGCTTGTCTTCGTACCTTCGCTTGCGCTTCTTCGATTTGTGCTCGAGCAGGTGGCTCTTCCATGCGGAGGCGCGCATCAGCTTTCCGTTGCGTGTGACTCGCACCCGCTTCGCGATTCCTTTCTGTGTCTTCAGCTTAGGCACTGGCCGCAGGCTCCTTCGCCGCGCCCTGGCGGCTCGGCGCGAGGATCATGAACAGGTTCTTTCCCTCGAGCAGAGGCTGGCGCTCGATGACCGCGAAATTCTTGGCGTCGTCCGCCACGCGCTCAAGGATCTTTCTACCGATCTCCTGGTGGACCATCTCGCGGCCCCTGAACATGATCGTCACCTTGACCTTTTCTCCTGCTTCGAGGAACTGACGCAAACCCTTGAACTTGGTCTGGAAGTCGTGCTCAGCGACCTTGGGTCGCAGCTTCATCTCTTTCAGCTTGATGACGTTCTGCTTGCGCCGCTGGTCCTTCTCACGCTTGACGGTCTCGAACTTATAGCGTCCGTAGTCCATCAGGCGGCAGACCGGCGGGCTCGCTTGCGGCGCCACCTCAACGAGGTCAAGGCCCTTCTCGTTTGCGATGCGAAGCGCAGCATCCAGGGAAAGGACGCCAAGCTGGTTGTTCTGGTCGTCGATCAGTCGCACCTCGGAGCTGCGGATCTGATCGTTGATCCTCAGCTCTTTAAACGGTATGGGACGCTACCTCGGCCAAATTCAGTGTTGCTCTATTCCTCCATCCAGATAAAACAAAACGGACAGCACACCGGCCGTCCGTCTCCCGATCGCGCCCTGCGCGCGTCCGGCATCGCGGAAACCCTTTTGGGACGGACCCTTGGGGTGAGGGCCGGCGCCCTGCTTCAGAGCGTGGATCGTACCGGAAAACGTAACTCGGCGCGTACAGTGTCGTTGCCCTTGCTGATGGGAACGCAGCCGCGCGTCTCAGCACCCAGGAAGCCGTGGCGGGCGGCGGCGGCGCTGTTTTTCATCGCGGCAAGCGCGGGATGCGGTGGAAACTCGAACAATCTGACCGGCCACCCATCGCCTTCGCCGGCTCCGGCATCGCCCAGCCAGCAAGCGTCCGCGTCACCAACCTCGCAGGCGAGCCCGAGTCAAACGCCTCTGCCGGTCTCCAGCCCTTACGGCGTGCTGGTCGGCAGCCAGGTCGCGAGCTCCTACTCGATCAGCCTGGTCGACATCGATGGCAAGGTCGTCGCTTCGGCCCAGGCGAGTACGCCGCCTCTCGTCAGCTGCGCGAATGCGGCGGCTGCTCCCCTGCCTCTGCCCGTGAGCATGAGCAACTCGGGCGTGTACTACGAGGAGTCCGGCGGCGACGTCACCTACATCGCCCCGAGCGGGGCGCCGCATCAAGCGGCGAAGGTACCCGCGGGAACCGCAACGCGCCGGAGCAGCTTCGCGATCAGCCCGGACGACAAGCGAATCGCTGTGGTCGTTGCCGACTACAGCGCCAGCGGCGCCTCCACCAGGTTGTACGTCGAAGACCTGGACGGCACCAACCACGTTGAGCTCTTCACTCAGAGCGGCGCGCGCACGCTGTGGCCGGTCGGCTGGCATGGAAGTGGCAACCTGGTCGTCGCCGTGGTCCCGTCATGCACCCAGGGGGGCGGGCCGTTCTGCTGCGGAATCCAGGAGCTTCACGTGATCGATCCCGCCACCGCGACACGCCGCTTCACCATCGGGAGCCTCTCCGGCTGTCCGATCGTCGGACCCGCTTCGCCGGCCGGAGCCGTCTGTTGGGACGGTTCTCAGTCCAAGGTCCTCAACTGGACGGCGGGCACGGTGCGCACCTTCCCCATTTCTGGACCGGAATTTCAATACCTCTCGCCAGACGGCAGCCGCGTGGCGCTGGTCGACAACAACGGGACAACGATCCAGGGGACCAGCGTCTCGATGGCGGGCACATTCGCCTGCGGCTGGATCGACGACTCCCACCTGCTTTCCGGCGGTGACTCGCAACATCAGCCCCGCGTGGGCAACGTGGCGACCGGCGGCATGGTGCCGGTGGCGGCTCAGGGCGATTGCGCCGGCCGTCTCCCCGGCGGGCTTTAGACGATGTAGCGGGTCCTAGCGGCGGCGCTCCGCGATCTCGGCGGAGATCATGCTGACGAAAGCCTCGAGCGGCATCTCAACTTGTTTGTCGGTCCTGTCGTTCACGTTGACGTGGCCCGCCGGCGCCTCCTTCTCGCCCACCACGGCGATGAAGGGAACCTTCTTCAGCCTGGCGTCACGGATCTTGCGGTTCAGGCGCTCGGATCGAGTGTCAACCTGGACGCGAACGCGCGACGCGCGGAGCCGGGCGCCTACCTCCTGCGCGTAGTCGTTGAACTCGTCTTTGGTCGAAGCCACAACCACCTGCGTCGGATGGAGCCACGTCGGAAAAGCCCCCGCGTAGCGCTCGATGAGGTAGCTGAAGAGGCGCTCCATCGCTCCGGCCGCGCCGCGGTGGACCATGACCGGCCGCTTGCGCGTCCCGTCTTCGGCGACGTACTCGAGATCGAAACGCTGTGGCAGCTGGAAGTCAACCTGCACCGTCGAGTTGGTGAACTCGCGGCGGTGCGCGTCGCGAACCTGGAAGTCGATCTTCGGACCGTAGAACGCGGCCTCCCCCACTCCCCGCTCATAGGTCTGTCCCATCGATTCGAGAGCCTCGGCAAGGGCTGCCTGCGCGTCCTCCCACTGCTCTTCGCTCCCGAGCCACTTTTCCTTCACGTCATCGCGCGTCGACAGGCGGTACGAGAACTCGTCGATACCGAGCACCTTCGAGAAGTAGAGCGCCAGATCGATCGCACCCTTCACCTCGTCCATCAATTGATCTGGCGTGCAGAAGATGTGTGCATCGTTCAACGCGAATGAGCGCACGCGGTTCAGGCCCGCCAGGGTGCCGGACCGCTCGTAGCGCCAGTTGTTGCCGATCTCCGCGATGCGCAGCGGAAGCTCGCGGTAGCTGCGCAGCTCGGTTTGATAAATGACGATGTGATGCGGACAGTTGACCGGCCGCAGCTCGAGCTCTTCCCCATCTTCGAATTTCATCGGCGGGTACATGTACTCGGAGTAAAGCTGGGCGTGTCCGCTCTGCCGGTACAGGTCGAGCCGCGCCACATCGGGCGTGCGCACGTGCAGGTAGCCGCGCGACAGCTCCTCGTCGACGATGAAGCGCTCCAGCTCGCGACGGATCGTCGCGCCGTCCGGCAGCCACAGCGGCAGGCCCGGTCCGACCCGATCGTCGACCGCAAAGAGCTTCAGGTCTTTGCCCAGCTTCTTGTGATCGCGCTTTTCTGCCTCCTCCAGGAACTTCATGTAGTCCTCTAGCTCTCGCGGGGTCTGCCAAGCGGTGCCGTAAATGCGGGTCAGCTGCCGTTTCTTCTCGTCGCCGCGCCAGTACGCCCCGGCGACCCGCAGCAGCTTGAACGCCTTCAGGTCTTTGGTCGACCTGACGTGTGGGCCGCGACACAGGTCGAGGAAGTCACCTGTGCGATACACGCTTACCTCATCGCCTTCGACCTTGTCTGCGATCAGCTCGAGCTTGTAGTCCTGGCCCCGCCTGCGGAACTCGTCAACCGCCTTCTCGCGCGAAAGCACCTCGTGCACGAACGGGATATCGGCCTGGGCGAGCTTGCGCATGCGCGACTCGATTGCCGCCAGGTCAGCCTCCGAGATCGACTTGCCGCCGAAGTCGAAGTCGTAGTAGAAGCCGTCCTGCACAGGTGGACCGATGCCGTATTTGGCTTCGGGATAGAGCTCGGTGACCGCCGCCGCGAGCAGGTGCGCAGTGGAGTGCCGAAGCTGCTGAAGCGGATCTTCGGTTGGCTCGTGCTCCCCGTAATCGGACATCGGGTCGTCCAGTATATGAACCCTCGTGAATTGGGCCGGCATCGTCGACGTGCTCGGGTACCCGTCCGCCGGCGTCGGCATCCTCATCGAGAGTGCCGGCATCCCGTTTCCGGGCGATGCGCTTCTTCTGGTCGCCGGGGCCTGGGCCGCGGCGCGACACCACTCTGTGCTTGTCGTCATCCTGTTCGGCTTCGTGGGCGCGACCGCCGGGGCCGACATCGGATACCTGCTGGGCTATCGCGGCGGCCGCCCGTTTGTCGAACGGTTCGGCCACCTCTTCCGCATCCGACCCGACCATCTGGCCCGTGCCGAGCTTTTCTTCGCCCGACATGGCGACAAGGCGATCATCGCCGCGAGGTTTCTGCTTGGCCTGCGCACGTGGAGCGCGATGCTCGCGGGCATGGCGCGGATGCCGTTCTGGCGATTTCAGCTGTTCAGCGGGTTGGGCGGCTTGCTCTGGGCAGCGGTGATCGGGATCGCGGGCTACTGGCTGGGCAACAACCTCGCCCTTCTCGAATCCATCGCTCGGGGGATCGGCGTAGGCGGGCTCACTGTTCTTCTGCTGATTGCGTTGGTCCTGGTCGTGGCGCGGGAGCGTGCATCCCGCCAGCGATGACCCCGATCCCGCCGCCCAGCAACAGCACGCCGAGGCCCCCGAGGACCTGGGCCGTCCCGATGTTGTCGGCGAGGGCCGCCGCGAGAAGCACGGGCAGCGCCGACACGCCGTTGATGACCATGTAGAGCAGAGCGAAGACGCGGCCGCGGATGGCATCGCTGGTCGACTCCATCAGGTACGTGATGGCCGGGATCAGGATCGCGCCGAACTCGACGCCGAGAAGCAGGCTGAAGGTAGCCCCGGTGATGCGGTTGTGCACCTGAAGATCGGGGAAGTGGCTCATCGCTTCCGGCACCGCCGCAAGCGCAAGCAGGGTTAGCCCGTTGGCAAGCAGCGAACCCGCCAGGAGGCGAGCCCTGTCGATGTGGCCGAGAAATTGGCCCAGAAGGACCGCGCTGAGGATCGCCCCGGCCGTCGCAGGACCGAGGATCACATAGGTGTCCTGGGCCGCGATGCCGATGACCTTGCTCACGTACGCCGGGGCCAGCGTGTACAGGTTGAACAGAACCAGGACCGCGATCGTCACCTGGCCGAACGCAAGACGCAGGCCGCGTGATGTGCGCAGCGCGTCGATCCCTTCCTGCAGGTCGAGCAGCATCAAACGAAAACGGCTGCGGCTCTCTTCGACAGGCGACTCGGTGTGGCGCTCGAGGCGCGGGATATCCGAAGCGAAGATCAACGTCCCGGCAAGGATCAGGAGGACGACGGCGCACCAGTACGGCGCATAGAGGTCCATCCTCGAAACGATCGGGGCGAGGACTCCGCCGACCACCAGAGTCAGGACCATGGTGAGCAGCGCCATGGAGTTGGCGGTGATCAACGCCTGTCGCGGCAGGATCGTGGGGATTACCGCCGCCTCGGCCGGACCGAAGAGCTGGCCGACGGCGGAGAACACGAGCGTGATGACGATCAGATGCAGGAAGTCGCCCTTCACGCCCGGGACTATGGAGGCGATCGGGATGAGGGCGACCACCCCGGCGCGCAAGAAGTTGGACCACAGCATGATCTGCTTGCGGTCGAACCGATCCGCGATCACCCCTGCCGGTGGCGCGAACAGAACTGCGGGCACCGTATACGCGAGGAGCGTTACGGCCACCGAGGTGCTGCCGCCGTTGATGTTGTAGGCGAGGATGATCAGCGAGAAGAGAAGGAACTTGTCCGCGAGCTGAGCGGCCAGCTGCGCAAACCAGATGTTGCGAAAAGCGGTGTGGCGCAGAGTGCCCCGAAAGCCGCCCGGGGTCGCCTCGACGGGCAGCCTGATCGGATCCACGATCGCTAGAGGTTAACGATCGAGCCTGGGATTGAATGCGACATAGAGGGCCTGCCATTCCGGCAGCGAGAGGGTTTGAGGGCGTCGAGTGGGATCCACTCCGAGTTCACCGAGCCGTTGACTTGCGTCCCTCCCCGAGACTTCCGCGATGCGCGCAACCGTGCCGCCAAGCTGCTTGCGCCGGAACTGAAAGACCGCTTCCACGAAGCGGAAGAAGCGGTTCAGGTCGTCGACCTGCACCGCGGGCTTGTCGCGGACCTCGAGGATGACGAGACAGGAGTCCACCTTCGGCACGGGCGTGAACGAAGACGCGGGGATCGTCATGACGATGCGCGGAAGGGCGAAGACCTGGACGGCGACGGTCGCGAGGCTGGTCGCGGTCGTCGCGGTCCAACGTTCGGCGACCTCCTTCTGGACCACGAGTGAGAGGCGCCGGGGGCGCGGAAGCTGGTCCAGCAGCTTCGGGATCAGCGCCCCGGTGAGGTTGTAAGGGATGTTGCCGGCGACGACCTCGCCGCCCGAGGGAAAGGCGCCCGCGACATCGAAACGCAGGATGTCGGCCTGCACGAGCTCTACGTTGCCAAGCCCGGCGATGACATCGCGCAGCGCCGGCATGAGGTTGCGGTCGAGCTCGACGGCGACGAGCCTCCGGCAGCGCGGCGCCAGCGCCACGGTCAGCGTGCCGACGCCCGCCCCCACCTCGAGCACCTCATCGTTCGCATCGATGGCCGCGGCCTCGGCGATCAAGTCGCGCAGCTTGGGATCGACGAGGAAGTTCTGCCCGAGGCGGCGCTGAAGGGTGATCCGGTGGCGGCGCAAGAGGCTGTCGAGCTGATGTGCATCCGCCGGGTCGGTCACTTCATCTTCTGGAAGACGGTTGTCGCGTTCGCTCGCTCCTGGTCGGCAAGCTGCTCGAGGCTGACACCACGCAGCTCGGCCACGAGCTCGGCTGTATCGATGAGGTACGCGGGACGGTTCGGCAGGCCCATGCGCTTCTGGGAGTTGCCGTAGGGCGAGTCGGTTTCGAGCAGCAGCCGGTCCGCCGGACACCGCTTCACGACCTCGCGCAGCTCATCGCGGCTGGGCCGCGTCACGAGGCCCGCGAACGAAAGGTAGAAGCCGACGTCGAGGAACCGCTGCGCCCAATCCCAATCGAGCGCGAAGTAATGCATCACGCCGCGGATCCCCTTGTGCCGGGAGATCGCCTGGAGCAGCTCGTGGGACGCGCCGCGGTTGTGGATCGAAACCGGAAGGTCGAAGTTGGTCGCGATCGCGAACATCTCGTTCAACCGCTCGACCTGCAGCTCGTTGTGCGGCCCTCCCACGTGCTCGAAATCAAGCCCTATCTCGCCGATCACGACGACCATCTCATCGGTGGCAAGCTGACGCAGAGCGTGCAAGTCCGGCTCCGAGGGTTCGAGCGGGTGATGCCCGACGCCCGCCCAGACCTCCTGATAGGCGTGGCCGAGGCTCACGGCGTTTGTGCTCTGCTCGAGATTCACGCCGACGCCGATGAGCCGTGTCACACCCGCCGCCACCGCCTGCTCGACCACCTCTGTGGCGTCACCCAATTCCTCGAGGTGTAGATGCGTGTCGACGAAGATGCCGCCTACTCCTCCTCGACATCGTCGAGCCGCTTGAAGAGCGGCTCGGGTGGGGGTAGCTTGCGACCGGCCTCGAGCTGCGATGGGCGCCAGCGGTCGACCGCTTCGTACTCGCCAGTGATCACTGTGTGCGAGCGCCCATCCTCTGAGTGCTGTCGCACCTGGGGCTGCGGAGCGATCACGTCGTCGTAGCCGAGCATCGCATGCAGGCGCTGCGACGAGAAAGGCAGGAACGGCGTGAGCATTGTTTTCAGGTTGTCGACGCAGCGAAGCGCCACAAACAACACCGTGCCCGCGCGCCCACGATCGGTCTTGATGGTGTGCCACGGCTGCTCGGTGCCGAGATAGACGTTGGCCTTGGCCGCGGTCGCCATCGCTCCCTTCAGCGCGTTCTGGAACCGAGCCTCAGCGAGCTGCTGACCGACGAAAACGAGAGCCTCCTCACTTTCCCTGAGGAGAGTCGTGTCCGCCTCCGTCAGCTCGCCGGGCTCGGGCACCGCGCCGAAGTTGCGCTGCGTGTTGACAAGCGTGCGGTGGACAAGGTTGCCCCAGGTCGCGACGAGCTCATCGTTGTTGCGTCGCACAAATTCCGACCACGTGAAATCCGTGTCCTGGTTCTCCGGTCCGGCGATCATCAGGTAGTACCGCAGCGCATCCGCGTCGTAGCGGTCGAGCACGTCTTTCACGTATATGACGTTGCCTCGACTCGTCGAAAGCTTGGTGCCTTCCATGTGCAGAAACTCGCTGGCGACGATGGCGTCGGGCAGGTGGAGGTCCCCCGCACCCATAAGGATCGCGGGCCACAGCACGGTGTGGAACGTGATGTTGTCTTTGCCCATCACGTAGTAGTGCAAGCTGTCCCCGTTCTCCCACCAGCCTTTCCACGCGTCGGGCTCGCCCCGCTGGATCGCCCACTCGATCGAGGCCGACAAATACCCGATGACCGCGTCGAACCACACGTAGATCTTCTTGGTCGGGTTGTCCTCCCAACCCGGCAGCGGGACCGGCACTCCCCAGTCCAGATCGCGCGTGATGGCGCGCGGCTTCAGGTTGCGCACGAATTCGAGCGAATACTTGCGTACGTTCGGGCGCCAGTCATCGTGCGATTGGATCCACTGGCTCAGCCTCTCCCCAAATGCGGGCAGGTCGAAGAAGAAGTGCTCGGTCTCGTGGAACTCGACTGGGGCGTCGCTGCCGCGCTGGTGCGGGTTGATCAAGTCGATCGGGTCGAGCTGATTGCCGCAGTTGTCGCACTGGTCGCCGCGCGCTTCCATGTATCCGCAGATGGGACATTTGCCTTCGATGTAGCGGTCCGGCAGCGTGCGGCCGGTAGCCGGGTCGAAGGCGCCCATCTGCTTCTGCTTGACCAGGTAGCCCTTTTCGTACAGCTTGAGAAACAGGTCCTGCGTCACCCGGTAGTGGTTGGCCGTCGTGGTGCGAGTGAAGATGTCGTAGGTCATCCCCAGGCGCACTAGGTCCTCGACGATCAGCGCGTTGTTCCCATCCACGAACTCGCGCGGCGGAACACCTTTCTTGTCGGCCTCGTACGTGATCGGCGTGCCGTGCTCGTCTGTCCCGCTCGCCATCAACACACGCGAGCCGCGCAGCCGTTCGAAGCGAGCAAGCACATCGGCCGGCACGGCGAAGCCGACCACGTGCCCGATGTGCCGCGGACCGTTGGCGTATGGCCACGCGGGAGCAACCAGAACGGTTCTTTGCTTATCGTCCACTGATGACAAGCGTAAACTCGCCGCGCGCCCGGTCCCCTAGGGCCTCGATCACCTGCGACGCAGTGCCGCGCAGCACTTCCTCATGCACCTTGGTCAGCTCGCGCGTCACCGTGAGGCTGCGGTCGGGAAGCGACTCGCCGATCAGGGCCAGCGACTTTCGGATGCGGAACGGTGATTCGAAAGCGACCGCGGGCCTCTCTGCGGCGCGCAGCGACTCCAACAGGCGACGCATCTCACCCGGCTTGCGCGGCAGATAGCCGAGGAACATGAATCCCGGACCGCCGTAGCCCGCGATTGAGAGCGCAGCGGTCACCGAGCTGGGTCCGGGGATCGGGACGACCGTGTGTCCCGCCGCCCACGCCGCGCTGACCAGCGCCTGGCCCGGATCGGACACAGTCGGTGTGCCCGCGTCGCTGACCAGCGCCACGTCGCCCTCGTCGAGAGCGCCGAGCACGCGGGGCAACCCCCGACGCTCGACCGGCGCGCGGTAGCTGAGCATCGGCTTGTGGATCCCGTGCCGGGCGAGCAGTCGGGAAGTGACGCGCGTGTCCTCAGCCGCGATCGCCGACACCTCGCCGAGGACGCGGAGGGCTCTTGCGCTCACGTCCTCGAGGTTTCCGATGGGTGTGGCGACCACGTAGAGCCGGCTCACGCTCCGTCGAGCCACTCTCCGACCCGATCCGCCACCCGCGCTCCCGGCCCGACATACCGCGACGCTGGCGGGAGCACGTCCAGAAACGCCTTGCCGTAGTCGCGCCCGAGGATCCGGTTGTCGAGGATCACGACCGCCCCGCGGTCCGTCGAGCGGCGAATCAACCTGCCGAATCCCTGCTTGAGGCGGAGCGCGGCTTGCGGCAGCGCAAGCTGCGAGAAGGGATCTCGGACCTGCTCCGCCCGCGCGGCATACACCGGATCTGTGGGGACTGGAAACGGAAGTCGCACGACGATCACGCAGCTCAACCGCTCGCCTGGGATGTCGATCCCCTCCCAGAAGCTCGACGTGCCGAGCAGGAGAGGCCGCTCGGCCTCCTCAAAAGTCTTGAGCAAGCTGCGCCGCTGGCCGTCGATGCCCTGGCCGAGGATCAGCACTTCATCGAGATCGACCCGCTGCTTGAGGGCCGTGTGCACGTCGCGCAGCTGGCGGTGCGAAGTGAACAGCGCAAGCGTTCGGCCTCCGACGCGACCCGCCACCGCCGCGATCAGCTCCTCGACGGCCAAGTCAAACCCCTCGTCCTCTGGCAGGGGAAGATCTGTGGGCAGACACACCAAAGCCTGGTGATAGAAGTCGAAGGGCGAGGGCAGGATCAGCTCCTCGATCTCGGGACCGAGGCCGACGCGCGATCGGAAGAAGTCAAAAGTTCCGCCGACCGCAAGCGTCGCGGACGTGAACACCGTGGAACGCCGCTCCGCATAGACCCGCGCCCGCAGCAGCGAGCCGACATTGATTGGAGCCGCGCGCAGCAGCAAGTTCTCAGCCCGTGACACCTGGCTGAACCAGTACACGCGGTTCGCGTCCGGACGCAGCATCGCTTCATCGAGCACACCGAGGGACGCCTCGAGCCTGCCGCGGATCATCTCGAGCTCACGGATGCCCTGGTCCGGCTCGTCACCGCCAAGCCACACGCGGACGCCGGCAACCGCCCGACGAAGCGAGCCGTCGAGCACCGCCAGGGCGGTGACTGCGTTTTCCGCCGACAGGCGGAGCTCCTCCCAGCCGGTCTGCTCGCGCAGCGTGGGCGTGATGCGAACCGTGTCCTCCCGGCGCTCTGCCTCGCCGAGGCGCGCGGCGACCCAGACGTCGGCGATGCGGAACAGCTCAGCGACCCGGTCAGCGGCCCCGATGGCCTGCGGGACGGCCTCGCCGAATGCGTCGTCGGACGCGCCGAGATGTGGTTGTTTGCGCAGCTCGTGGAGCAGTCCGTGGGCCAGCCGCTCGAGAAGCGCGATGAGTCCCGGCCCGTCGACCTCCTGGCGCAGGCCGCGCGTCGCCGCCTCTTCGAGATGGTGCGCTTCGTCGATCACGAGGTGGTCGTACTCCGGGAGCAGACCGCCCCCCACCTCGGCGTCGGCCAGCAGCAGCGCGTGGTTGACGACGACGATGTCGGCGGTCTCCGCTTCCGCGCGGGCACGGTGCACGTAGCAATCCTCTTTGGTGCAGTGGATGCCGACGCAGTCCATCGGATCGCTCGCGATGCGCGTCCAGAACACCTCCTCGCGCCCGTGCAGGCGCAGCTCGGAGCGGTCCCCGCTTTCGGTGGTGTTCAACCAGATGAGGACCTTCAGCTTGAAGACCAGCTCGTCGGCCTCCTCGCAGGGCTCGGCGAGGTAGCGGCGCCAACGGCGGAGGGAGACGTAGTTCGACCTTCCTTTCAGCAGGACCGCCTTGAAGTCCCACGGCATCCACTCGCGAAGGCTGGGGAGGTCCTTGCTCATGAGCTGCTCTTGCAGGGTGTGCGTGTTGGTCGAGACGACGACGCGCTCTTTGTGGCGCACCGACCGCGTGATGGCAGGGACGAGGTAGGCAAGGCTCTTGCCGGTTCCCGTACCTGCCTCGACGACGAGCGTCCCGCCGCGCGCCTGGATCTGGGCCACGGCCAGAAGCATCTGCAGCTGCGATTCGCGATGCTCGTAGCCCGGCAGGAGATTGGCCAGGGGCCCCTCGGGTCCCAGCAGGGCGGCCACCGCCGCCGGGTCATCCGGAGGGAGGCCGGCGTGACGCCCTCGGCGAGCGGACTCCTGGCGCACCGCGTCGGCCGGCTCGGGGTGAGGGTTGGGCGCGGTCAGGGCGTCGGCGAAGAAGCGCGCCACGGGCCACGGATAGGGCGCGACCAACGCCAGCATTGACTCCTTGAGCCGCTCGTCCAGCGCCACCGCCTCCTCGCGCAGCCGCAGCAGGAGCTGGCGGGTGGCGTCCGCGTCGTCCAGGGCCCGGTGCGGCCGCGGCTGGCTGAACCCCATCTCCGTCGAGAGCAGGGGAAGGCTGTGACTGGCGGCGGCGGGCAGCAGGATGCGGGCGACGTCGAGCGTGTCCAGGATCTGCTGCGACTCGTCCCACAGGCCGGCGGCTTCGAGAAACTCGACGTCAAGCCGGGCGCCATGACCCACCGGCTGGCGGCCGCGCAGGAAGTCGGCCAGGAGGCGAAGCGCGGCGTCCGGCTCGGCGGCCCCCTTCAGCTCCTCCTGCTTGATCCCGGTGAGGCGGAGCACTGTGTCGGGAACGGCCCGCCCGGGATCGACCAGCTGCTCGAGGGTCGAGGTGACCTGGTCCGGGGTGAAGGCCACGGCTCCGATTTCGATGACTCGGTCTCGAGCCGGGTCGAGACCCGTGGTCTCAAGGTCCAGGGCGGCGTACTCCAACAACGTCGTGTCGATTCTAGGAACCCAGGCGGCCGGAACCTTCGCGGGCGAATTGGGTCTGAACCTGAGTCCCGAAATGTAATATGTGCGCCCGATGGTAACCGGGGCGATCGAGGCTCCTAAGCGTCTCGAAGATCTGCACGTTCGGCGCGACCTTGTGGCGAGCCTTCTCCTCAGGACGCTCGCGTTCGCCGATCAGCTGACCGGAGCCACGCTCGAGCAGCGCCTGGGCCTCCCCTTCGAGACCTTCTCCCCCCTGATCGACGAGTTCGAGAAGAACCAGCTGATGGACACGCGGGGAGTGTCCAACGACCCCGGCCTGGAAGGGCGCCCGTACCCGGTCAAGATGAACTACGCCATCTCCGGCGCCGGCCGCCAGCGCGCCGCGGAGATGTCGGCGGTCCAGACCCGGTACCTGGGCCCGTGCCCGGTCAACTTCGAGGACTACCTGGCGCTCATCCGCTCGCAGGTCTCCGGCAAGTCGCCCGTCACGGACGCCCAGCTCAAGAAAGCCCTCGGCGAGCTCGAGCTCGAGCAGCACGTGATCGACCAGATCGGCGGGGCGATGGTCTCGCGCGCGTCGCTGTTCATCTTCGGCGCTCCTGGAAACGGCAAGAGCACGATCACCGAGCGCATGGCCCTGCTGATGGGCGCGCCCATCGAGATCCCGCACGCGGTGGCGATCGGCGATGAGATCGTCCGCGTGATCGACCCCGTGTATCACAAGATCGCCGAAGGCGAGCAGCCTATCGACCGCCGGCTGGTCAAAGTCGAGCGCCCGGTGGTCACGGCCGGGGGCGAGCTGAAGCTTCAGCAGCTCGACCTGACCTACGACCCGCAGAACCGCTACTACGAGGCGCCTCTGCAGTGGAAGGCAAATGCCGGCGTGTTCGTGATCGACGACTTCGGTCGGCAGGAAGTGCCGCCGATGCGGCTCCTCAACCGCTTCATCGTTCCGATGGAAAAGAAGATCGACTACCTCGACCTCTCCGCTTCGGGCCGCAAGATCGAGCTGCCCTTCCTTTGCCAGGTCGTCTTCTCCACCAACCTCTCACCGACCGAGCTGGTCGACGAGGCATTCCTTCGCCGCATGGCCTACAAGATCGGCATCGGCAACCCTTCGCCCGAAGCCTTCGGCCGCATCCTTCGCTACGAGTGCGACCGCCAGGGTGTGCCCTGGGACGAGAAGGCCATCGGCTATCTGCTCAACAACCTCTACGGCAAGAAGCCGCTGCGCGGTTCGCACCCGCGGGCTCTGATCGCGAGACTCGTCGACCTGGCGAACTACCGCCAGCAGTCACCGCATCTGACGCCGCAGTCGCTGAAGGAGGCCTTCGACGCCTGCTTCAACCCCGCGCTCGGCAGCCTCGTCGAGGACGACTGGGCGCGACCCGCAATCGGCTAGGCACCCAAGACCGGGGTCGCCACTCCTTCCAGCTTTCGCCGCCACGACTCCACGTCGCTGTACCGGCCTCTGTTCTCCGGCGGCAGCAGCTCGGCGATCGCCAGCATGATGGCGTCCGAAGCATCCCGGTGCGAGATGCGCTTGCCGTCCCGCCTTCGCAGAGGCACCACGAACGGCTTGCCGAAGCGGACCGTGACGGGAACCCTCCGCGGCCACAGCTTGCCCTTCGGCAGGCACTCGCGTGTCCCGGTGAGCGCCACCGGCAGCACCGGGCACGCGGCCTTCTGCGCGATGAAACCCGCGCCGGGCTCCGGTTCCGACAGCTCCCCCGCGTCGACGCGCGTGCCCTCGGGATAGATGACGAGAACGTGGCCCTCTTGCAGGAGGTCGAACGACACGCGCAGGGCGGTCCGGTCCGCCGTATGACGGACCACCGGAAACGCCTGATACCGCCTGAAGATCCATCGCGTCAGCGGCTTCCGAAAATATTCGGACTTGGCCATGCTCCAGCTGTCAGGGCGCGGGAGGAATGCGGGCACCATCGGCGGGTCGAGGGTGCCGAAGTGGTTGGCGCAAACGAGCAGCGGTCCCCGGCGCGGAACGTTCTCGAGGCCTTCGACCTTGAAGAGGCCGATCAGGAACCCGCGCGTCATGAAACGCATGAAGCCGCGCAGGAACGCGTAGATCATCTCCGCGCCGCCTTTACGTGCTCGACGATTCGATCGACGACCTGATCCACGTCGAGGTTGTCGGTGTCGATGATCACCGCATCCTCGGCCGGACGCAGTGGCGCCACCGGCCTTTCTGAGTCGACGCGGTCCCGCAGCTCGACCTCCCTGCGCATCGCCTCCTCGTCGACCCGCTCGCCGCGGCGCTCGTACTGGGCTGCGCGACGTCTGACCTTCTTCTCGAGGCTCGCGACCAGAAAGAACTTGTGCTCCGCGTCGGGAAAAACCACGGTCCCGATGTCCCGTCCCGCCATCACGACACCCGACGTGCCCATGCGCCTTTGTTCTTCGACGAGCGCCTTCCGAACGCCGGGAATGGCGGAGATGATCGGCAGGGCGTCGGCGTAATCGGTGTCGTAAATCTCGTCGGTCAGCTCCTGTCCGTCGGCCCAAACGCGTTCGCCTTCGATGCGCAGTTTCGTGGATTCGGCGAGTCCCGTCACCTCCGCGTCATTGCGCGGGTCGATGCCGCGCTGCATGGCCAGACGCGTGATCGCCCGGTACATCAGCCCGCTGTCGATGAAAGGCAGGCCTAGCTTTTCCGCGACGCGGCGTCCGACGGCCGACTTACCTGAAGCCACGCCACCGTCGATGGTGACGATCACGGCTCGCCGAGCCCCGCCGCGCGCCGCACGGCAGCCACCTCGCCGCTGGACAGCACGCGCCATCCGCCGGTCTTCAGGCGACCGAGACGCAACGGTCCGAAGGCTGTGCGGCGAAGCGCCAGGACCTTGTGCCCGACCGCCTGCACCATGCGGCGCACCTGGCGGTGCCTTCCCTCGCGAATCACCACCTGCAGCTCGGCGCGGCCCGACTCTCGATCCCCTGAAGTCGCGCGCACCAGCTCGACGTCGGCCGGCGCGGTCATTCCGTCATCGAGCTTGACGCCCTGTCGCAGCGTGCTCAGCTCGGTCGACCTCGGCACTCCCGCGACCGTGACCAGGTACTCCTTGGGGACCTTGTAGCGCGGGTGCGTCAGCCGGTAGGCGAGCTCGCCGTCATCGGTGAGAAGAAGCAGTCCCGTGCTGTCCGCGTCGAGCCTGCCGACCGGGAACAGGCGGTGCCCGAGCTGGCCTTCTGCGCCGATCACGTCCAGCACCGTAGTGCGCGATGACTCGTCGCGCGCGGTTGTGATCACCCCAAGCGCCTTGTTGAGCATCACGTAGCGATGTTTCGCGGGCGGTCTCACCGGCCGGCCGTCGACCGTGACCTTGTCCTGGTCCGGGTCGATCACCAGTCCACTCGCGGGCGGCCGCCGGCCGTTGACGCGGACAGCACCGGAGGCGATCAGCTCGTCGGCGGCGCGGCGGCTTGCCACGCCCGCGCGCGCGAGGAACTTGTTCAGGCGTTCGCCCGTTCTGGAGTCTCCGCTTCGTTCTGAGGCGTGGGCAGGTGATCGAGCGACTCGAGGCCCATCACCTGGAGGAAACGCATCGTCGTCCCGTACAGCTTCGGCTGGCCAGGTCCCGAGCCCCGCCCCACCTCGGTGATGAGATCGCGCAGCTCGAGGTTGCCCAATACGCTCTCGCAGTTGACGCCGCGCACCTCCTCGATGCGCGCGCGCGAGACGGGCTGCTGGTAGGCGACGATCGCCAGCGTTTCATAAGCCGCCTGCGAGAGACGGCCCGACACCTCGGGTCTCAGGGCACGTCGCACCGCGCCCGCGTACTCGGGTCGGGTCGCGAGGTGGATCTCATCGTGATGGCGCATCAACATCACGCCACGACCCTCGAGCGACTCTCGAAGCTTCTCCAGCGCGCTTTCGACGCTGTTCCGGTCTGCGTCCGTCGCCTGCTGCAGCTCGCGAACCTTCAGCGGCCGGTTCGAGCTGAAGAGGATCGCCTCCAGCGCGGCCGAAACATCGTTCAAGCCGCGGGCTCCCGCAGCTCGACATGGATCGGCCCGAATCGTTCTTTCTGCTGGACGCGAATCACCGAACGCCGGATCAGCTCCAGCACGGCGACGAAGGTCACGACCGCCTCGAGGCGATCCTGCGATTCGAGGATCAGCTCGATGAGCTCGAGCGGTCCACGCCGGAGCCTGCTGGTGACGAGGTCGAGCTTTTCCTCCAGCGTCCACGTGCGCCCATGCACCACCAGGGGGCGGGGCGGAATGCGCGCGAGCACGCTGTTGAAGGCCGCGACAAGAAAGTCGATGTCGAGCGGCGCTTCCTGTCCACCGGCTTCGACCGGTCGCGCGGGCGGCGGAAAGGCGAAGGTTTCTTGCTGCGCCCGCTCGAGCAGCTCACCCGCGATCTCTTTGTACGCGCGGTATTCCTCGAGTCGTTGTCGCACCTCGTCTTCCCAACCGAGCAGCTCTGTCTCCTCGTCG
>WNGI01000592.1_pt1 | contig 37390 bp, 35 predicted proteins | sample 5400621 | NCBI WGS metagenome assembly WNGI01 (sample SAMN13153374, study PRJNA577476) | soil metagenome | isolation source: 20 cm soil or saprolite under Garry oak tree replicate 1 | place: USA:California | collected 2016-06-15
ATCTGAAGATAAACTGGAGTGATGGAGTAATGAAATATTGGAGTACTGCGTTTTTCCAATACAGCATCACTCCAGTACTCCATTACTCCAACAGGAAAGAACTTTATGAGCAAGTTTGCCCTTGAAGGAATACGTGTCGTCGAGCTGACCACCGGCGCCGCCGGTCCAACCGTGGCGCGCGTGCTCGGCGAATTCGGTGCGGAAGTGATTCGCTGTGAAACGCGCCTGCGCGGCGACGGCCATCGCGGCGAAGACCCCAAGCTCTGGAACAAGAAACCCGACTTCATGAAGCTCCAGCGCGGCAAGAAATCTTTCACCGTCAACATGCAAACCCCAAAGGGCCGTGCGCTGGTGTGCGAACTGGCGAAGAAGTCCGACGTGCTGGTGGAAAACTTCGGCCTGGGCATTTTGGAAAAATGGGGGCTCGACTGGCCGCAGCTTAAAGAGATTAATCCGCGAATAATTCTGATCCGCGTCAAAGGCATGGGCTGCACCGGTCCCCATGCCGCCGACCTCACTTACGGTCCCAACGTCGGCAACACCATGGGCACGACGTATCTGTGGAATTATCCAAACGCCACGACGGCAACCGCCGAGCCGCGCACGCAGCATCCGGATTTCATGGGCGGCGTGACCGGGGCTTTCGGCGTCGTTTGCGCGCTGATTCAGCGCAAGAAGTCCGGCTTCGGCCAATGGATCGACAGCGCCCAGCAGGAAATCGGCGCGTCCATTTTGGGACCTAAATATCTCGAATACACGGTTAACCAACGCGAGCCGAAACCGGAGGGTAATCGCAGCCTGATCGCGGCGCCTTATGGGCCCTATCAATGCAAAGGCGACGACCGGTGGTGCGTGATCGCCGTTTACACCGACGACGAATGGCAGCGCTTTGCCCGGCTGCTGGAAAAATCAGGCCTCAAAGCCGACGAAAGATTCGCCACGCACCTCCAGCGCGTGCGCCACAAAGAAGAACTGGATAAGTGGGTGACGAGTTGGTCGGTGCAGCACGATCCTTACGAAGTGATGGAAGCTTTGCAAAAGGTCGGCATTTGCGCCGCCGTCGTGCAAGACGTCGAAGATCAGTTCAAGCGCGACAAGCAATACGCCGCCACCGGCTATCTCGTAAGAATGAATGAACCGGAAGCCGGCGAGGTCGTGACCGAGAATGTTCCCATGCGCATGTCGGAGACGCCCGGCAAAGTGCGCGGCCTCGCGCCATTGATGGGCGAGCACACGCATGAGATTGCGCGTAACTTGCTCGGCCTCAGCGACGACGAGATAAGAAAATTGGACGAAGAGAAAGTACTTTATTAATAATTGAAAATTAAGAATTGAAAATTGAAAATTCGAGGTGCACCTAAACGGATTCTGACATTTTCAATTTTCCATTATCAATTTTCCATTTTCCATTTCTAAGAGGAGGACCCATGTCAGAACCGCAACCCTTATGTGTTTACGAAAAGCGCGATCCGCACATCGCGATTATTCGGCTCAACCGCCCGGAGAAAAAGAATGCGATCAGTCGCGATCTCTATTGGGCGTTGGACGAATGTTGGCAAAAAGCCAAAACCGACGACGATGTATGGAGCATTATTCTTACCGGCACTGCGGACGCCTTTTGCGTCGGCGGCGATCTAAAAGAAAATATCGCGTTCGCGAGGGGCGAAATGAAAGGGCCGCGCTCCGGTCCCAGAGGCTATTCCAGCCTGCGTCCGTTGCAAATGCACAAGCCGATCATCGCCGCGATCAACGGCTACGCCGTCGGTGGCGGCTTTAGTCTGGCGCTGGCATGCCACATCCGCTATTGCGTGCCGGCTTCGAAGTTCGGCTGCTCCGAAGTGCGCTGGTCGCATTTAGCGGCGTGGCCGAGCTACGTTTGCCAGTTGCCGACCGGTTGGGCTTATTGGTTCGCTTTAAGCGGCCAAATGATCGACGCCGATACCGCTTTTCGACTCGGCCTCGTGCAAAAGATTTGCGAGCCGGAAAAATTGCTTGACGACTGCGTCGAGCTCGCCACGACAATCAATCGCAACGGACGCCTGATTGCAGCGCACACCGTGGAATTTATCGAAGACAAGATGCTCTACGAGATTCAAGGCTGGGAAAAGGGCTTCGAAGTGCATCGGGAATTCTACGCCCACCTGCGCCAGAGCAAAGACTACGACGAAGGTTCAGCGGCGTTTTCGGAAAGACGCAAACCGGAATTCAGCCAGGAATACTACGACGACAAAACCAAGCCACCGGGATTGCGCTAGACGGTTGCATTACTTGCGCGATCTCCATTCAGCCAGCGTGCTTGAACGGTTTGGCCCTACAAAGGTCAAATCGTTCAAGCCGCCCCGAAGTTTCTCAACCCAATGGGTTCCCTGTAATATCCTCGGGGCAGTGCTTACGACGCCGCTCCGCTAGCGCTGGGTGAAGCGCCGATCCGCGCTCCATTGACGTAATCGGAGGCGTTGACGTCGACAAAAGCCAGCATCTTCAACTGATCTATAAACCCGGCCTGATCAAAACTGATCTGCACTGGCCCTTCTACAGGCTCGCGATAGGTGCCGAAAACTTTGTCCCAAAATGGCCAGTCGGAATAGTTTCCCGCATGCACGCCGCGCTGATGGTGTAGGATATGCTCCTCCGGCCGCTGGATAAAATAGCCGACCCATTTCCGCGTGCGTACGTTCCAGTGCGGAAACAACGTCATGAAGAACTGCAGCACACCGGTAATCACTACCGCGCGCGGATCGAGCCCAAGCAGGAAAGCCGTCACTAGAATGCTCAGGGTCGTAGAGACGATCACGTCCAACGGATGCGCCATCAATGCGCTCGAAATATCGACGCGCACGACGCCGTGGTGCAGCTGATGCACCATGCGCCACAAGAACGAAAATCTATGCTGACAGCGGTGATACCAATAAGTTACGAATGTATTGGCGACAAACCAGACCGCTATCCCACCGGCCACGCCCCAGTGTTCGCCATTCAGCAAACAGTGCGCCCGCAACCATTTTCCGGGAACAGCAAGAGACCAAAGCTGCGCCAAGGAAATAAAAGCCACCATGACACCGACACCGATCCACAACCAACCACGATAAACGGGAAATTCCCGTGCAGACCGCAAGTTCTCCGCGCCCAACATAAAAACCACCGCGAAGATCATGACGACCAGCACAACGCTTTGAGGCGAATCCATTACAAGCTCCGGGTTAGAATTTAAGAATTCTCTCGCCCAGGAATCTGAGCAACCATCTTCAGCCCGTAGACCTCATCCAACCAAATGCCTGCTAAAAAACTCTGTTGCCTTCGGCCATGACAATGCTGCAGCATGCGGACGGTAATTACCGGAACCGGTATTCACAAACGCATGCGCGGCGCCTGCGTACGTATGAAACTCGTGAGCGTTGCCGAACTTCGTAAGCTCCGCGTCGAGCTTACGCATATCTTCGGGTGAGGGATTTTTATCGTCCGCTCCAAAATGGCCTTGAATCGGACAACTAATCTCGCGCGTGCGCTCGAATGGTGAAGGCCCTTCGCCGAACGGTACCATCGTGCTGCCGCCGTAAAACATCACGCCCGCCTTCAAGTCCTTGCTCGCCGCCGACATGAGATAAACCAGCCGCCCGCCCATGCAAAAGCCGACGATGCCCAACTTCCCGCCATCGACGCGGTTGTGGTTCTTGAGAAAACCAATCGCGCCTTCGATGTCTCTAATGATCGACGGGTCGCGCAAGCGCGACTTGCGCGTCGGATTGTCGTCTTTACAGTCGACACCGTCGCGGTGGTAAAGATTCGGCGCCACGGCAGCGTAACCTTGGAGCGCCAACATATGGGTCGTGTCTTTGATGAAATTTTCCAAGCCCGATTGTCCGTGCACGACTACGATGCCCGGCACCGGTCCGCCGCTCTCCGGCAGGCTCACGTAAAGTGGCATGTTGCTGTCATCGACTTTTACGCTTTCCCAACTGCTGGTCATTTTGTGCCTCCGTTGCTTTCAGTGATGTCGATACTTTTTCTATAGATGAATTGTTACCGTTTGTCCAAATGCACCGGACCACTTCACGACTCTACCAGCGCGCGATCGGAGCCAACGAGATGATTTCGCCTTGCCGCCTTTAGACCATCAGTGTTAAAAGTGATCGTTAATCTAAAATAATCCGATGCTCTCCCAAGCGGAAAATGACTTGTTAACCCAGACCGGGCCCGGCACGCCCGCTGGCGCTTTACTGCGCCAATATTGGCAGCCCGTTGCGCTGTCTGAAGAGTTGCCGGCAAACGGCGCGCCTCTGCCCGTGAAAATTATGAGCGAAGAGCTCGTGCTGTTTCGTGATGACGAAAGCCAAGTCGGATTACTCGGCTTGCATTGCTCGCATCGACGCGCCGACTTGAGTTATGGACGGGTCGAGAACGGTGGCCTGCGCTGTCTCTACCACGGCTGGCTTTACGACCGACACGGTAATTGCCTCGAACAACCCTGCGAGCCGCCGGGCAAACGGTTTTGCGAGAAAGTGCACCATCCTGCCTATCCCTGCCAAGAGCGCGCCGGAATTATCTTCGCCTACATGGGACCGGGCGAGCCGCCGCTTTTTCCCGGGTACGAACCGTTTCTCGCGCCGCCCGGCCATGTGCTTGTGACCAAAATTTTCCACGAGTGCAATTACTCTCAGTCCAATGAAGGCAACCTCGATCCCAGTCATGTCTCTTATCTTCATCGGCAAGGAAACGTCCCGGAAAATCTGAAACGACCGGTCAAAGGCAGCGACGGCAAACTGCCGCTGGCGCTATACGAAGCCGACACGGCGCCGCACATCGAAGCCGAAGAGACCGGCTACGGAGTAAGGATTTTGTCGACGCGCAATGCTGATCAAGGTCGGACTTTCGTTCGCGTGACGAATTTTATTCTGCCCAATAAGGCAACGATCCCCGGCCCTATGTCCGGCGACGGTTACAATCTTTACTGGCACGTGCCGATCGACGACACGCATCACTGGCGCTATGACATCGTCTTTCGCCGCAGCGCGCCGATGGAAGAGAAGGACATCCAGAGAAACAAAGAAATCTTGGACGAGCTGACGGCGGATTATCACCCGCTGCGCAATAAAGCGAATCGCTACTTGCAGGACCGCGAGTCGATGAAGACCTGGAGCTTTTCGGGTATGGGACGCATCTTCAACGTGCAGGATACTGCCATCGTCGAAGGCAGCGGCCCCATTGTCGATCGCACCCGAGAATTCCTCGGTCCCAGCGACAAAGCGATCATCGCCGCGCGCCGTCAAGTTTTACGTGCTATTCGCGAAGTCGAGGCGGGACGCGAAGCGCCGCACGTGATCCGGAGCGAGGAAAACAATCGCTTTCCCGACCTGATGGTCGTTTCCGAAGTAATCACTGAAGGAACTGACTGGCAGGCTCACTGGAAAAAGAAAATCACCGGGCTTCGATAAAAACAGCGACCCTCACCCCGACCCTCTCCCGCTTCGCGGGCGAGGGAGGTTTGGCAATCCGTTCTCTCTGACGGCTTGAAACGTTTTGAACACAGTTTACGGCCGATGACCTCTCTTGCGTACCCGCCGGAGTCGGAACTATGATCGTTTCGATGAACTGCTTTCGGCCTGCGCGAAACCAACTTCCTTCCTATTCAACAATCTTCTTTGTGCTTTGTGTCTCCTCGTTCGTGCCGTTGCGACCCGCTTCCAGCCCGGCGCAAGAAAAAGCGGTTCCTGCCCGCAAGCTCGAATCCGTCACTCTCGGCCTGTCTGCCAAACAGGTGCTCAATCTGCCGATTTATGTTGCTCATCGTTATGGGATTTTCGAGAGCGAAGGTTTCGATTTCAAGCCGATCACGACCAAAACTAGCACCGCCATCGCGGCATTGGTTTCCGGCGACCTCGATTACATCACCGCGTTCAATTCCGGTTTGGGCGCCGCGGTTGGCGGCGCGCCGCTGGTTGCAACCTATGTGGCAACGGACAAACCGCTGCTGTATTTAATCAGCCGACCGGACATCAAAGACGCTAAAAGCCTGCGCGGTGGCATCATCGGCCACGGCGGCACGCGCGGCAGCCACTATTACGCGACCGTGGAGATGGTGCGGCATCTCGGTTTGGACCCGGAAAAAGACGTGAAGCTGATTTCAACTATCGACGTGACTCAAGGAATCATGGCGCTTTTTTCTGGAGCCGTCGCCGCCGCCACGCTGTCGCCGCCTTACGACGCCGTGGCGATGCGCAAGGGCTTCATCCGGCTCGTCTCCGGGCCGGATTTTCTCCCGAGGTACGTCGAAAATGGGCTGGTAACGCGACGCGTGAAGGTGCGCGACAATCCCAATCAGGTTCGCCGCATGCTGCGGGCGCTGGTGCGCGGGCTTCGCTACGCAGTCGATCATCCGAACGATGCGGTGGCGTTGATCCAGAAGGATTGGAATCTTGACCGAGAAACCAGCCAGTTGGCGTACGAGGCCACGATCACCACATACAATGCCAAAGGCGAGGCGTCGGATGAGATCGTCAATGCGGCGATCAAACGCGCGCAGCAGGACGCCAAGATCGCCCAATCAACGTTTATGCCGAAAGATTTCGTCGACTGGAATCTGATTCGAGCCGTACAACAAGAACTGAAACGTTAACGCGAAACCGAGGAGGTTTTATGATCATCGATGCCGATGGGCACACACAAATTCCTCAGGAAGTCTTCGACAACTACTTGGACAAAGAATTCTACCGGAACCGCCCGCGCTTCGTCACGTTCGACGACGGACGCGGATTCTACTTGATCGAAGGGCGCCTTATCACCAAGCCGTTCGGCTGGGGTCCCGGCACTCCGGGCAGTATCGCCAACACGACTCCGACGCTCTCGGTCAAAGATCTCGATCTCAGCAACGTTCCCGGTCGCCTGGCGGATCTCGATCTCGAAGGCATCGACCTTCAGGTGATCTATCCAAACGTCCTCATGTCGATCAACAGTTTGGAACATGCCGCACTGGCGACGGCGATTGCGCGCGCGTACAACACCTGGATCTCCGAGCGTTGCGCTCAAAGCGGCGGACGATTGCGCTTCGCTGCGATCGTTGCCTTGCAAGATCCCAAAGCCGCCGCGGAGGAATTGAAACACGCGGTCAAATCCCTCGGCGCCGTCGGCGTCATGGTTACGGGAACCATCGGCACGCGCACCCTCGATCATCCCGAGCTTTATCCGTTCTGGGAAACCGTCGAACAGCTCGATGTCGGCGTCGGAGTGCACACCGTCACGGGAATGTACCCGACCGTCGGGCAGGAATTGTTCGATCACTTCTGGGGCGCCAAAGCGGTGTCGATGCCACTCACGTTAACCACGGCGATGGTTTCTCTGGTCGGCGGCGGGATCGGCGATCTCTTTCCGAAGATTCGTTTCGGCCTGCTCGAAACCGGCTGCGGCTGGCTGCCCTATTGGATCGAAAGAATGGACGAGATGCACGAGCGAGGTGAAAAGAACCCACGCATGTACGATGGAGTTTTAAACCGTAAGCGACCGAAGAGCCGCATCAAACCGAGCGAGCTTTTTGCCGAAGGCCGCATGGTGGTTTCCTGCGAGCCAGGAGAAATCATGTTGCCCGCCGTCATCAACACCATAGGCGACAAATGCATCATGTACGCGTCTGACTACCCGCACGGCGACAGCAAGTGGCCCGAAACGGTGTCGCGTATCCGGAAGGCCGGTTTTTCAGACGAGACCCAGAATAGAATTCTCGGAGAGAACGCGGCGCGCTTATACAATTTAGAATTACCGCTGGGATGACCGTGGAAATCTCGTAGGGTGGGTTAAGGAGCCCAGCGACGAACCCACCGGTGCCTTGTCAAGACGATGGGTATCGCTCCGCTCAACCCATCCTACATTCCTTCGTGATCTTCGTGTCCTTCGTGGTGCCATGAGAGGGCTTTCGCTATGCTGCGTTCAAGTGAAAAAACTTCACGGCGTTGCCGGCAAGCATTACTTTCTTTTCATTCTCCGGCACATCGGCGAATTGCTCCTCGACCAATTCCAGCGACTTCGGCCAGCGCGTGACGATGTGCGGAAAATCGGTCGACCACATGATTTTGTCGACGCCGACCATGTGACGGAGCTGGATTCCGATCGGGTCGTCGAAGACACCCCAATGGGCGTGCTCGCGCAAGTACTCGCTTGGCAGTTTTTTTAGCTTCGGCAAGCCCAAAAGCCGCTCTGCCCATGAGCAGTTAACTTTATAAGTCTGATCCATCTGCTGGTAGAAGTATGGAATCCAGCCAATATTGTTCTCCGCCCAGAAGATTTGCAGCTTCGGAAAACGGTCGAATACACCCGTGAAGATCAGCTGTGTGGCCTCCACCGCGCCGCAGTGATAAATCCCCTGGCGTGCGAAGCGCTGGAGAAAGTCGAACGGCCGCTCTTCTCCCTGTGGATCCTTTGGATACTTCATCAGGTAAACATCGCGCTCGTCGGTGCGTCGCGGAAACGAGGTGTGGATCGTGATCGGCATGTTCAGATCCAACGCAGCGGCGTAAAACTTATCGTCCTCCGGCGTCGGCGTGCTCTTGCCGCTTGGAAATGTGTGCAGCCGCACCGCTCTAAACCCTTTTTCCTTGCACCGTTTCATCTCGGCGACATTTTCATCGACGCCGATGTCCGGCATCACGGCGACACCGATCAGACGATCGAGATCGACGGCGCAATATTCTTCGATAAAGTAATCGTTGAACGCCTTGATGATTGCGAGCAAGGCGTCCTTGTCCTTGATCTTGGTGTTGCGCGCCTCGCTGGCAAACAAAAGCTCGCCGTCGATGCCGTCGGTATCTTGCTCTTTGAGCCTTTGTTGCGGCGAGCCGGCGCCGACCGATCCTTCGAAGTCCAAATGAACCGGATTGAATTCTTCCAGAGCTTTTCCCGCGAACAGATTGGTGCCGCGATATTCGAGCGGCTGGCCTTCCTCGATAATCGCGTCCCGCCCGTCGGCAAGCTTGATTCGCCGCGGCGCGCGGTCGCGAAACTGCGCAGGCACCCGGTGTGTCCAAGTTTCCGGCAGGCATTCAAAGTGGCTATCGGCTGAAAAATAACGATACTTCCTCCGCGCCATGGAACAGAGTCCTCCTTATGTTTTCATGCCCTCAGGTCAGCGCACTATGGGACCAAAAGTTCTTTCATTATCTTTTCCATAGGCTTTGTCACTTCCTCAGTCTGCTCGGGCGTAATGATCAGAAGAGGAACGCCCTTCTCGTCTAAGTCGGAGAGCTCTTCATAGAATGATTTCACCCCTTTTCGGCGGTGCACCCGGCCCGTGCCGGCCAGAATCTTGGAGCCTTCGGCCGACAGGGCAAAATCGATGAATAAAGCCGCCGCGTTGGGATGCAGCGTGTTGACATAGATTGCGTAGTTGCCTCCGACAACGGCGGGCGTCGGGTTGGCGAAAACGATCGTTGCGGGACAACCATTCTTTTTCATTCGCAGGATCGCGTCCGGATAAATTTCGACGGCAATTTTGAACTCTCCGGCGCACAGCAACTGCGCTTGCAGGGTATGCCCGCGGCGGACCGATGTGCCGTTCGTCAGAAGTTTCTGGACAAACTCCCGAGTTTTTGCCTCTCCCCAAGCGAGAAGCCACGCCGTGAGCGCCCGCTCCGGTTCTAGATCGATCGTTAGGCTGCCCTTCCATTTTGGATCGAGCAGATCGTTATATGTCTTCGGCGCTTCCTCTTTCTTCACCAGCTGATGGTTATAGGCGATGGTCGCAATTCCCAAACTGTCCGCGTGAAAATATCCGTCCTTGTCATACTGCTCCCGGTTCATAAACGCTTTCACATAGGCGTTAATCAACTCGGCATTAGAGACGGAATAGTGTACAAAAGCGCCCTCTTTTCGCGCTCCGTCTTCGAGGCGCTTCTGACGCTGCTGCGGTGGCAGCTTGTCGATCTCGCTATAGAGCGCTTCGATCGACGCCGTTTGTGCTACTGAAACCATGACGCAGAGAAATAATAACGCCGCAATCGCGCTCGCTATCAATTTCTCCGACGCCATTATCTATCCTCGACCCTCGGCCACGACTCACTTCATCGCACAGTGCGGATGATAATCCATCTTGCACCGGGCACCGGCTTTTTTCATCGCTACTTCGAACTCAGCGTGAATCTTCGGATCTTCGTCTTCGTATTCGATCTGATCGCCGCCTTCTTTGACGCTCTTGTAGATATACGCCTTGCCGCCGGCTTTCGGCTTGTCGCTGCCCCAGCCGATGGCGAGAAAAAAGACGGGCTCGGCGCTGCCATTAAAATGTTGGTGGAACCACATCTCCGGCGGCACGAACACGCTTCCCGGCCCCCATTCGATCCGCTCCTCGCGTTTTCCATCCTGCCACATCAGCGAGTAGCCGGTGCCGCGGATGATCAAGACGTGAATGCCCGGGCCGTGCCGGTGCGCTTTCTTGTAGGCGCCGACACCCCAGAGCGACACGTGGGATTTGACGGTTTGGTTGACCATGCGAAATACTGTGCTCTTCGCGCCGCCGCCGCGGTCGAAGCCGCCGGAATAGGTTTGGCATACGCGCACGTCGGCGATGAAGTTGGTCGACCACTGCTGCGCCGGGGCCTTTTGCTTGAAGTAGCCTTCCTCAGCGTTATACCGGTCACGAAAGACGAATGGGTTTTCGAAGACGAATTCATAATTGTTGAACGTGTCGATCACCCGCGGCGCGCTGGTCATCGCGATGTAGCGCGCGGAATCCAAGCCGGAGGCGTTATGATGTTCATGCCAGGCATTCATCGGAATCGAGAAGTAACTACCGTCTTGCCACTCGAAGGTTTCCTTTCTGTTAGGATCGATCCAGACAGACGTGGCGCCTTGCCCTTTGAGAATGTAAATGGTCTCTTCGAACAAGTGACGATGCGCTTTGAGCGACTTGCCCGGCGGAATCTCAGCGACGTAGGAGTCGTTAAATCCGCCCGTGCCTTCCAGATTCAGAAACGCCGCCAAGCCGTCGCCGCTCGATTTCCATGGACTCAATTCAAGATCGTACAAATTTTTGACGAACAAGCCGCGATAAGTTTGCAAACCTTCCGACTCCTTCCACTGCTCGTAGGGCGACTTGTAGCCGACCCGTTCTTTGACTTCGTCTTCAGCTGTTACCGGTGCGTTGGCCATGATTATTTTTCCTCCGTTTTGCTTCGTCAATTACAGTTTCTGTTGAATTGAATCAATTTCTGCAACTCACCATCCCTGTCCGAATCAGAGTGCGGTGATTCTTATTCGCGGTGTATCCCCCCTATCCTAACCTTCCCCGTCAAGGGGAAAGGAATCGGATCATGAAAATGGCACATTCCATCATGAATAATCACTCCACTTCCAGCATCGCGTCCGCCATCGCGCCGCGTAACGCGCGGTCGATCAACAATCCGTCCCGCGTCGCCGCGAGCACGGCTTGCGCAGCCGTTTCGCTGTTCACGTGATTCATAAAGATTGGTTCGAAAATATCCGAGTGCTCTTCGTCGGCGACCGCGTGAACTTCGGTCTGGAAATCCTTTTCCGCTTCTTTGCTGCCCAGCTCAGCGCGCTGCTTGCGCTTCCATCTTTCGACCAAGCCGCCGCCCTTGACGATGGCGTTGTTGTTGCGGCGTTCAAGGATATGCGAATAAACCAATCCTTCCAACCACGGCTTCTCGCGCGCGCAGTAGAGCCAGGCGTAATAAGCCGCCTTCGCGGCGGGCGCCAGCCGTGCCTCATCGCCGGCCTGCAAGTCGTCCTCGGTGACATGCGCTCGCCCCATGCGGTCATCGTGGATCAACTCATCTTTTTCGTGCGCCCAGATCGCGCGCTTGACGTCGAGTGGCGCTTTGCCCGCGACAAACGCCCAGCAGTCGCGCCGGTTGTTGGCGTAGAAGATCATATGATTCTGATAAACTTCGACCCGCCGCGGCGTGAGCGGCACGGCGAAGAGTTTTTTGAACTCCGGCGTTTCGAATTGTCGATTAACCAGTTCGTCGATGGTCGGTCGGATTTTAGGCCAGTGAGACATAGCAACGACTCCTGCTGCCGAGGACGAACGTCTACGTCAACTAATTTTGTACAACTTCGCGGCGTTCTCCCAAAGCATTCTCTGCTTATCACCCTCCGCGACACCTTCAAAGCTCTTTGCTAGCGCCGCTTGCGTACGAGGCCAAGTCGATGTCGCCAGGGGAAATTGCGTTGACCAAAGGATATTTTCCGTGCCGATATAGTTGCGCACGCGGAGACTCTCTCGATCGTACCAGCCAACCAAATAGCATTGACGTTTAAATAATTCCGACGGCATGAGATCGAAACCATTCTGCGGCAGCTGATCGCCCTTGGCCTGGAAGTCCGTGTACTCCAAGAGATAGGCTCCCCAACCCAGACCGCTCTCGGCGAGCACGACTTTTAATCCGGGGAAGCGCATGAGGACCTTCGAGATCAAAAGGTTGACGAGCACGGAAACTGAGCTCGCGGGCCGCGCGATCGACTGGAACGCCGCGGCGAGCGTCGGCGAGTATCCTTCATAGGCCGGAATCTGAATCCCGCTCGACGCACCAGCGTGAAAGCAGATCGGCACGTTCAGTTCCTGACAGCTCGCCCACAGCGGATCGTAGACGGAATCATTAATGTGCGGCACATTACGCAACTCCATCGGAATCGAAGGATAGATGACGCCCCTGTGGCCGTTGGCCACACACCGGCGGACTTCCTTTACAACTTCTTCCATGGGAAACAGCGGCGTGATGCACTGCGGGATGAAACGACCACTCGCGCTCGCCCACTCTTCCAAGAGCCAGTCGTTGTAAGCTTGCACGCAGGCAAGTTCCAACTCCGGATCTTCGATACACCCAAAGGTCTGTCCGCCTGAGCCGGCAACGGTCGGATAAAGAACGGCGTAATCGACTCCCGCCGCATCCATCGCTTTCAGTCGTTCTTTCGGGTCATAAACAGAGACCGGCACCTCAGACCAACGCTGCGGATTTTTTGTTCTGTCCGCCATAACGGCGCCGCAATCCGCCACGCCATCTAAAACAATGTCGCGGCCGTCGAAAACCCAACGTTCGACGCCGTCTGAATTCCTTTCAATGTGTGGGATTCGATCGCCCCACTTCGACTGCGAGAGCTGCTTAGTCCAGACGTCCGGAGTTTCTTGGACGTGCTCGTCAACGCTGATAAAAAAAGTTTTTGCGCTCATACCATCAGGCTATAGCAACCAAGCGTGTCATGCTTCGGCAAAGCCGAAGCATCTCGACCGAAAGCGAGATCCTTCGCTAACGCCAGACTGTGTGAAAACACCGTTCATGGTTCGACTAGGCTTACCACGAACGGTGTGGGTTCATTAGAAATTGAATACTTATCCGTTCGGCCTGAGCACCGTCGAAGGGCTCCGAGAGAGTTTTCACACAGTCGGACGCTCAGGATAACAGTTAAAGCGCGACCTATAATGTTCCGCTCGAACATGACGCACCGGCTCAAGCCAACCCGTAAAGCCGCAGCGCGTTGCCGTAACACAATTTGTTCCGCTCCTCCTCCGGCACGCCGACGAGTGAGTCTTCGACAAAGCTCCATGATCGCGGATAAGTCGCGGCGATATGCGGGTAGTCCGACTCCCACATGATGTTGTCGATGCCGACCAGCTCACGCAGCTCGATGCCCGCTTTCTCGTACCAGAAGTCGACGTAAATCTGCCGGCGAAAAACTTCGCTGGGTCTAGTGCGAATACCCTCCGTCCACAAGCGCCGCTGCTCCCACTCGTGATCGCAGGCTTCGAGCACATAACTCACCCAGCCGAATCCGGTTTCGGCGCACGCCCATTTCAGGCGCGGATAGCGGTCGAGTACGCCGGAGAAAATCAAATTTGGAATCAGCTGCGCCGGCGTCGCGCACAATCGCGAGGTGGACACGGTGTGGAGTTCCCGTTTGGAGAAGCCATTCCACTTCGGCAGCGAAAGCTGTTCGGTCAATCCCGCCGAGCCATGCCAGTGCATGGGAATCCCCAAGTCCTGGCAGCAAGCCCAAAGCGGCTCCCAGAAAGGATCGTTCATGCGCTTGAGGCCCTGCTTCGTAAACGCCGGCTCAGCGAGCATCACGACGCCACGGTGGCCGCGCCTTACCGCACGCTCTACCTCGCCGACGACAACGTCGATCTCGCTCATGTACGGAATAATCGCGATCGGAACATAGCGGTCGCTAACTTCGCGCCACTCGGCCAGCGCATCGTTGTGCGCCCGCACGCAAGCGAGCTCGAACGCCGCATCGGCCTGAAGAAAACCGAAATTTGAAACCGGCGTGTTCGGATAAAGCACTTCGCCGTCGATGCGATCCGCGTCCAAAGCTTTCAATCGCTCCGCCGGATCGAACACGATTTTCGGCACTTCCTCCCAACGTCGAGGATAGTAACCGCGCGCCACGCCGCCTTCCATCGCCGCCGGACAGTTGCAAACCCAGTCGCTGCGAACCTTGCCGTTTATCATCCAATGATCGGCGAGCCGGTCATTCTCCTTAACCTCGACGATTTGCGGGATCCGATCGCCCCATTTTTCTTTGGACATCCGCTTCGTCCACGCGTCGCGATCAAGCTGCGCGTGGGAATCGCAGCTGACTAAGCCAAATTTGATTTCCATTACGTTAACCTCATCTACTGGGAAACCGGCTTACCCGGAACTCTCTGCCTTATCGAAAACACGCACAGTCTCGACGAGCTTATTCGGTGCCTCACACAACAGATCTACCCCAGCCGACACCAGCTCGTCCCGCAAGCCGAAACCCCACAACGCGCCGACTGAAAATACTCCGTTTGCCTTTGCGCCAATGACATCGTGAGCACGATCACCGATCATAACGGTCTCATCAGGAGTCAACGATTCGGAGCGCAACACCTTTGCGATCAATTCCGACTTGTCGACATAGCTCCCGTCAAGCTCGCTGCCATGCACGGATAGAAAAAATCTTCTAAGACCAAAATATTCCACGATAGGCTCGGCAAACACACGCGGTTTTGACGTCGCGACGTACAGCCGGGCACCGTCCTCTTCGAGCATCGCCAATGCATCGGCGATACCGGGATATAGGCTGTTTTCGAACATACCGCTGCTTGCGAAGCGCTCGCGATAGAGCGCCACAGCGCGCGCAACTTTCGCGTCATCGCTCGCCCCGATCAGCGTCGAAAAGCTTTCCCAGAGCGGTGGCCCTATGAATCCCTCGAGTTCCGGATCTGCTGGCCAATCTAGTTGAAGCGCTCGCAGGGCATGCTTGAAGCACGCCAGGATTCCCTCCCGCGGATCAGTTAAAGTTCCATCCAGGTCGAAAAGCACGTTCACAGCCGTTTCCCTATGCAAATTATCTCCCAAGAAAAATCTCGTTAAACTGCTTGATAGACTTTCCGGCGTCGCCTTCATACTTGATCACGTGCGGCGCCTGGTCGATCAATTCCGCCACGCGCTTCGAATCAGGCTCGACGCCCCGACGCAAGGGAATTTTGTCGATTTCTCGCAGTGCTTTCTGACCTTCTTCCGATAGATAGAAATCGACCAGCAGTCGCGCTGCGTTAGGATGCGGCGCATTCTTCGATACAGCGACGGATGAGACGGTCGCGAATGACGGATCGAGCGGAAGCCAATCCACCGGACCGCCGCGCGCGCGAATCTTTTCCAGTTTCGTTACCTGCATAAAGGCAACGAGCGGAAACTCGCCGGCGGCAAGCAACTGTGAGATTTTGGTATAGCCATTGTGTTGAATGACATCTTGCTTGGCAAAGTTACGCATGTAAGTTAGCGCTTTTTCTTCGCCGTACAGCTCGCTCATGCCAATCAGGGGGTTATTGGTTCCGATGTGGAAAGCCATTTTGCCTTTGTACTCGGGCTTAAGGTAATCGGCGTAGTTGCGCGGCGGCCCCTTGAGATGCAATTGCGCCGTGTTGACGCCGGTCACCAGCACGTCGGTGTTGATGCCGGACCAAAATCCCTTTGGATCCATGAAACCTTTGTGGATGAACTTGGCTTCCGGGCTATTATACTGAGCCAGAATACCCTGCTCACGCATGTAATTCATCGAGTCCGGCGTAACCCCATAAACGTCGGTGAGATGCTTTCCCGCGCGAAATTCGGCCACGGCGCGCGCCACCAGCGTCGAGGCCCCGAGACGAACATGATTGATCTTGAGAAAGGGATATTTCTTTGCCAGCGCTTTTTGAAAAACCTGAAAGTCGGAAACAACCATCGTGGTATAGAGCACAACCTCGCCTTCTTTTCGGGCTTGCTCCATGTCGGCGCCAATGAGCGGTCGCACATCAAGTAGCGCCATTATTAGCAGTGCGATAAGTCTGGTCATAGAATGTTCATTCAGGCCGACAATCCTTGACCCATCTCAGTCGAGATCCTTCACTTTGTTCAGGATGACACACCACGCAGGTCATTCTGAGCGCCAGCGAAGAATCTCGACTTCGATCAAACTTTCGAAAGTTTGAAACAGTAAAATCCTCCCGATGCTCAAACGTAGTCCGCGCGCTCGCCCTGATGCGTCAGCGACAGGCCCAAATTGTCCATCGCCAATCGGGTGTTGATGCCGAGGATGCGCAACGGCTCGGTGCCGGTATTGAAGTATTGATGCCACTGGAATACAGGAATCGACAGCACATCGAGTGTGTCGAAATCGAATTCCTTGTCTTCGACGATCACTTTACCTTTGCCGCCGACAATCAGATCGATCTCATCGTAAAGATGTCGATGCGCCCCGGAGCGTTTCCCCGGCGGAATTTCCGCCATGACCACGCCGAGAGCTTTGCTGTGGCAGCCGATTCGCGGATCGACGACGTAAGCCAGCTTTCCCATCGCGGTCGGCTCGAAGACTAGATCTTTTTGTTTCACCAGCACTTTGCTCTTGCGCCGAAGTTGCTCCTCATGCATCGCAAACGCGACTTGCTCCGCATACATTTCCGCCGTGCGGTTACCGCCAATTTTGCCGTTGTCGGTTTGTCCGCCGCCTCCCGGGATCAGAGTTTTGCGCGCGTCCTCGCCTTCCTGCGCATAAATCCAAAACTCAGGGTACCGCTCGTCCTCATAGACCGCCTGCCCCAACGCCAGCGAAAGCGGACCCGTAGTCGACGCGATGCGCAACACCGGCTCGTTGCCGTCGTTGATATGTCTGTGCCAGGAAAACATCGGCACGCTCAACAGATCTCCCGGCCCCCAGTCGTAGCGCTCGCCGTCGATGATGCTATGGCCGTGCCCTTTCAAAAAATAGATGATCGCTTCCACCGTGTGCCGGTGCCCGAGCGTGCGCCAATCTTGTCCTTCTTCCGTGTGCGGTGGAATCACATCATACCAGAGCCGATGGGTATGGTTGTTCGAACCGAGCCGAGCATCGACCACGTAAATATGTTTGTGCTCGCCGAGCTGTTTTTCGATGTCGGGCCACTTGAACAGCACATCCTGGCCTTTGCGCCGTCCCTGCTCGTCTTTGGCGAAGCGCACGCTGTGCATCATTAATTCGGTGTGACGTTCTTTGACCGACTTTACTTCCATGTAATCCTCCTTGAAACCGCCAGACAGTTCACCATCTTCAGATCGTGTGGATTTTCGCTGACTCTATAACACGGACGAAAAGTTTCCAAGATTCCCGGCCTGTCACCGTTCGTGAAAAATAATTGCCGGAAGGAGCCGTGGTCAATGGAGAGTTGAGCAGTTTAGACTATTCTAGAGGAACGTCTTCCCAGCACTCACGCCTTTGCGCGCTCATCGATCTGGATGTAGTTCCCGTCCGGTCCGGGCCGTTTCACCAAGGCCACTTCGATGTTGCCAGCGCCGAAGCAAAGGCGCAGCGTCTCAGGCCAAAAGCCTAATTCATCGCGCCACGGTGGGTTGTCACTGACCCGATAATTTCACTTCCCGTCGCGTTCGTCGCAGAGAGAAGATGCATGCTCATTCCCAAACGTCGAAGAGAAGCGCTCCGCATGCTCGAGATCGTTAAAGGCGATTCCGATATGATAGACGCATCTGACATTGATCTTTCTCGGATCGATCCGATGGATTACTCTCTCAAAATGACACGGCCAGGCGATAATCCGCCGTCCCGCTCTGACCTTCGGGAAATAGCTTGGACTCCGCCATCCAACGATGGGTGCGTTCAAACATTTCCCGCGTGTAGGGTTCAAAAATCAGCCGTTCACCGGGTCCGAAGCCGTTGACGTCGATCATGCCGTGATATTTCTCCGGCAGTTCCTTAAGAAAATAATGTTTGTAGCGCTCCGGCTCCAGGTCAATGTCCCGCTGGGCGCGTTGCAGCGCGTTGAAGTAGCGTTTCACGTCTTCTAGATCGGCGTCCTTGTGCAACAGAAAACCGATCATGAAAGTCGTGTCGAGAACCTTTCGAAATCCTTGCTGCTCGGCCAGATACAGAGGCGCGCCGAACAAATTCACGGAAGTTATCTTGCGATCGAGCAGCGCGGCCAAGCGATCGCGCGGCTGACCGATATAGCGGAGCTTGATCTCCTCAGGCTTTAGGACGTTTTCCAACGCTTGGATCGCGGAAAAATAGCTCCCCGAGTGATATCCCACGCCGACATCGACGTTGGCAAGGTCGCGCGGTTTTCTGATCGCCGATTCCGGCGCAACAAAGATCGCGGACGGCGTCACCGAGTAGGCATGCCCCCACATGCGACCGTGCCCCGCAGAGGAAGCCATGTTGACCGCCCAGTGGCACGCGCAGCTAACATCAGCGGCGCGCCCCTTTTCCATGTTTTCGAATGCGCCGCGCTTTACTTCCGGTGCCGCCGCCTCGGCAGACTGAACCGCGGCATAGCCGGATTCTCCGGCGACGTAGGAGTTGACGAACTCGTAATCCAATCCTTCAGCTTTAAAGTAACCTTTTTCTTCGGCGACCCATTCCTGAAGTCTGCCGTGCGGCTCAATGCGAAACTTGTTCATAAAGCCCTCCTTCGCAGAATTTTTTGCAGGAAGCTTTGCCGCCAAGCGACATCGATCGAGACATCGGAACGATACCGGTTTTCTGTCTTACACGGCGCACCTCGATGCCTTGTATATCCCAGGGTGACTAACTTTCCAAGGTTCGCTCAATCGTAAAGCAATCGCCGCCAAAAGCACCTATCGCACAGCGCTCCAACCCTATGTCACTCGAAGAGTCTCGACCGCGCGGCTTCGGATATGGCGAGCACGGCGGGGTGCTTGAGCTTGCGGTCCAGAGATATGGCGTAAAACTGTTCGCGCACAGTGCTGACGCGGCCGATGACTTTGACATTGAATTGGCGTCGAACCTCGGCGCTAATCACGGACGGAACAAAAAATAATCCTAGTCCCCGTTGCCCAAAGACTTGCAGCAATGCGCTATCTTCAAATTCCGCGATGATGACCGGTCGTATCTTTTCTGTCTCGAACCATTGATCAAGCGACCGGCGCGCCGCCGTATTGTTGGTCGGCAACAAAAAGGGCGCGCCGTCGAGACATTGGGGAAACTTCCCGCGACATGCGGCCGCTAATTTCGACGTTCCAAACAGCGTCATGCCGCACTCGCCGAGTAGGTGGCAAAAGGCTTTCACGTTAATCGCGGGATCGATCTGACTATCCGTTAGGACGACGTCGATATCATGCACGGCCAGCGCCGATAACAGCTCCTTATTGGTGCCCTCCCGGCAAACAATCCGGTGTGAATCGGTCAACCTGAGCGCCGGTTCGATCAGTTGATACGCCACTAACTTTGGCATCACGTCGGCGACTCCGACCGTTAACCGCGCCAGGCGACCTTGTGGCCGTCCTTTGAGCGTTCCCATCATTTCCCGACCCAATGAAAAGATTTCATCGGCGTAGCGAAACACGACTTTGCCGGTTTCCGTAAGCGTGAGATAGCGGCCGGCTTTGCGAAAGAGCTTCTCGCCTAGCGCGTGATCGAGCGACTTGAGCTGCGCGCTCACGGTCGCCTGCGTTAAGCGCAATTCTTCGCTGGCCCGCGACACGCTGCCCATTCGCGCCACCGTCCAGAAATAAAGCAAGTGGTGGTAGTTGAGCCATTCCATGGAACGGATGATAGTTCGATTTTTTCTATCAAACAATATGAAATTATGAATTTGTCGATGGATTAGATTCTGCCTAATCTCACTTTCGAGCAATTCTTCTGTGGTTCACTAGAGGGCGAAATTATGAAGACGATGACGACCTTGATGTCGACTCAAGTGCTAAAATTCTTCGAACCGGATAGGTTGGCACCCGAACAGTTTTACTCCACGCTGAGAAGAAGCACCTTTGTCGATCCCGAGCGGAGACTGATGGCCGCCATTCTTGAAGACGCGGTATCATGCTTGTCCAAAGATTTGCATCGACGTCCGCGCCAGCAACGCAAACAGTTTGCCGAGGCGCACTCATGGATCAATGCCGATGGGGTGGAAGATTGGATCTTTTCGTTTACCAACGTCTGCGAAACGTTAGGCTTCAATCCAGGTTATCTACGTCAAGGCTTGAACCGTTGGAGCGCATTCAACGGGAACAGCGCATCACCGAAGCTGCGTTTGAAAAAATATCGCTCAGGTACCCGTCGTCGAAAGTTGCGCTTCCGGAGCACGGGTTGATTCGGCCGAGATACAGCGGAGATTTTGAAAGCGGACGGCTATTCGCGCACTTTCTCTGCGCGGCGTGGCTGCAACTATTATTTCTGCCCGGCTCCTTGCCCTTCCCGCTCGACCGCATGCAGGTAATTCATGTCCAAGAACGTCTGCGGCGGTGGCGCGTCCTTAATTCTGCCGTCTTCTCGCAGCACCTCAATGATCGACTGTACTGCGCCAAGCACCACATAGGGATATTCGGGGTGCGCGCCGTTCAACGCGTCATAGCGCCGCTTTGAAGCCGCCTCGTCACTATCCCGGTAGTGCTTGGCAAGTAGCTCAGCGGTCTTTCGTGGCTCGCTTTTAATGAATCGAATCGTATCGACGACGCTGCGAAGAAATCTTAATACCGTCTCGCGGTTCGCCTTTGCGTAAGATTCCGTGGTCACAATCGCGCTGCCGAGAAAGTCGATATTTTCGGTTTCGGTCAAGATGCGCAGCCCGAACCGGTCGACGTACAGCTTGTCGAAGCTATTGAGCACCGTTGCATGGACAGCCCCCGAAGTAATTGCGCCTAGGCGAGCTGGAATATCACCGACTTGAATAAACGTAACGTCCTTATTGGGTCGAAGATTGAACTGCTTCAGCCCGAGGCGCATGCCATAATCCGATGTCGTGCCGAACACGCCGATGCCGACTTTCTTGCCGATCAAATCGGCTGGCGATTTGATCGATGGATGGACGACGATCATCTGCCCGAGGCGATTGAGTCCGCCGATAACCACCAAGTCTGCGCCGGAAATCCGCGCCTGGATCGTTTGCGGTCCGCCGACAAAGCCGAATTGCACGTCTCCTCCCAGCAGCGCCGAGATTGACCTGCCGGCGATATATACGGCCTCGACGGAAAGCCCGTTGCGTTGAAACATGCCGGCCTGCACACCGAGCGGAAAAATGACCTGAGTCAGGCTCGGTGAACCATAAGATGCTTTGATTTTAGTCTGTGCCGCTGCGTTTAGCGGCAAAGCAAAGGCGAGGATCAGCAGGACGCGAACGAAAAAGATGCCCATCTGAAGTTTCTCCCCAGTTTCATGATGACTCCAGTTTTCGCCCGCTCATGGATCGCAGTTGCGGCGATATGCTAATGCACTCCGTAAAGCCTCGCGCAGTTGTCCCAAAGGATTTTTTTCTTTGATTCGTCCGGGATGGGGATCGTCAAAAACTCGTCGAGAGCATGCGGCCAACGGCAATCGATGTGCGGATAGTCGGTTGAGATTACGATATTGTCGTCGCCCAAGGAGTCGATGACGTTTTTTACCAACTTCTCGTCGACGTCCACTGAGATGAAACATTGCTGGCGAAAATACTCGCTCGGTTTCTGTCGCAATGGAATATCCGCCATCGCGCCTTGCATTTCCCAATACTCATCGAGACGGTAGAGCAGCCACGGCAACCAAGCGCAATTGCCTTCGAGAAAGGCGATTTTCAATTTCGGAAAACGCTCGAGCACCCCGCCGGCGCTAAAAGCGCTCACGGCAAGGATCTGTTCGATAGGATTTCTCAAGGGATTGACCAGAAGCGCCTGGTTCGGATGCCCTTCGAAGCGATCCTTCGACACCTGTGGTTGTTGCGGCCGCGCCGGCGGATGAAAGCAGATCGGGATATTCATCTCCTGCGCTTCTTGCCAAAGGGGATCGAAGTAACGGTCGTGAATCTGCCGACCGTTGATTGGCTCTGGACAGAGCGACAGCCCCACGGCGCCGTTTTTCACGACGCGCTTTGCCTCGGCCTTCGCTAACTCGACGTCATGCAGCGTGATCAATGCGGACGGCTTGAGCCGCTGCGCATCGGCTTTGCAAAAATCCACCATCCAATCGTTCCACGCCTTACACAGGTCGTTGGCGTACTCCGGCTCAAAGGATTCATTCGTATGCAACGGCGAGGTACGAAACAGCACCGCGATATCGAGCCCTTCTTTATCCATCGCGTCGAGTTGCGACACGTTGTCATAGTCCCGCGCCAGCGACTCGTTGAAGCGCTCGGCCATCCGGGTCTCATGAAAGCTCACCACATCGCTCGGCGGCCGGATCGGCTTTCCGTCACCGAGAAAATAGCGGGTCATGCCATGCTTTTTCCTTGGCTCGCCGCGCGGAACACGCTCACCCCATTTCGGATTCATGTACTTGATGTAAAGATCTGCAGGTTCGAAGACGTGCATATCGCTGTCGAAAGCGCGAAAACCGTTTTTTGCCATGACGACGATCCCCCTTAAACCAAACCTTGCCTACGCTCGGCAAACCATCGGCAATTCAAAAATCACTTTACTGCCATTTCCCTTTGTGCCTCTCGAAGAATCGATAGATCGACAATATCACTGTATGCCATTTCACGGCTGCTCTTTACCGTTTTTTTGGTCTCATCGATCACCAAACGCAATCCTTTTTCGCAGACGCTGGCGTCTTCATTGTAGACTTTCACCACACCGTCGTAGGTCGCCGTGGCGATCTCGCGATTGAGCTTCAACCATTCCATCAGAAATTGGATCGTGCTGTCGCGATTGCTTCGAATATATCGGTTGGCCTTGATGCCCGCTTTGATCACGCGCTTGATTTCGTCGGGCTTCTCCTGAATCTTTTTTACGGCGGTGACCAAACCCGTCTCCGGGAAGATCAGCACCTCGTCGGCCCGCGCGAGGATGTTGAAACCTTGCTTCCTAGCCTCGAAATCCAGCGGCGGCCCGAGCACCGCCGCCTCCACCAGCCCCTGGCTGAGCGCGGCAAAGCGCGCGTCGGGCGGTCCCACGGCAAGATACTTGAGATCTCTTTCCGCGTCGAGTCCGAAGTGCTTGACGATCGCGCGGGCGGCGAAGTGCGCGACGCCACCGGCGATGAGAATCGCAATCGTCTTACCCTTGAGCGCCTGCACGGTTTTGAACTCCGGCCGCGTTACCAGAGCGAGCACCGGCGCGGGCACATAGCAGGCCACGACTTTGATCGGCACTCCCGATAACGCGCCGCCGATCGCCGTGCCGCCGATTCCGGTCGAATAGTCGACTTCGCCGCTCGCCAGCGCCGCTCTGCCGGCGGCCGCGGCGATGCGAATGATCTCGGCCTCGATTCCCTCTTCTTTCAGAAAACCTCGCTTCTGCGCCAAAGGAAATGTCATGAACTGGCCGGCGAAGCCGGTCATCGAAATGCGAACCTTGTCGGCCGCGTCGCCGGCTGATTCAAAAAGAATCATCGTGAGCAGTGTTGCCAAGAGTTTTTTCATTGTCCGTTTGTTCTAATCCGTGATCGCAAAGCCAACGGCATTGAAGATGGTGACTTCATGTTAGCGCTTCCGACTCTTGTAAAGGTCCGCAATAAAGCCGCTGTCGTCCAGTTCTTTGACAAAAGTCATATCGACAAAGTCTTCCGGCTTGGCGGCTTTTGCCTTCGGATCAGTCTGCGCCAGCGGCTCGAGAATATTTTTGATTCCTTCCAGCGTTGGATACTGTTTGGGCGGAAATTTGTCGTCCGAGCTGAGTTCGTCATAACTCTTATCCAAAATGTCTCTATCCTGGAGGCCGAGGTATTTCGCTAGAATTTTTAGCGCTGTGTCCCGATCTGTCTTGATTCGATGAATCGCTTCGATCTGCGATCTGACATATTTGCGGACAATGTCTGGACTCTCGCGAATGAACGTGCGCGTCGTGGCGACCCCTGTACTCTGATACGACAAACTCACGCTCACCAGAGTAGCAAAGCCCCGTTTCTGGCCGATGAACTTATAGGGTGTGGGAAGCATCGCGCCCTGCACCTTGCCCGACTCCAAGGCGACTAGGCGCTCTTGCAGACCGCCAACCTGCACAAACGCGATATCCTTCACCGGCGTTAGGCCGAGCCTTTTAAGCGCGATGCGGGTCATAGATTCGGCCAAGCCACCAAAAGGACTGATGGCAACCGTGCCCCCTTTGAGTTGCTCACCCGTTTTAATATCCGGACGCGTCAATAGCCACCACTCGGTATTCACGAGTCCCCCGGCAACCATCACCGTGTCCGCGCCCCTGAGAGCGGCATTTACGCTGACTTGGCCGGAACCCTGGATGATTGGGGTCTGCCGCGATAGCAAGGCCATTGTTGCGAGGGTTCCTCCTCTGAAGTAGACGATCTGAACAGCAAGGCCGTTGTTTGCAAAGATCCCCGTCTCTTTAGCCAGCCAGGCCGGGAGTTCCGCAGACGCCGTTGAACTGTAGCCGACTGTAAGTTTGATGGGCTGGGCGGAAGCGAGAGAGAAGGAAAGTGACCATAACAGGGTCGCCGCTATCATTAATTCTTTCATTAAGACTTTCCCCGACTGGTCTTTGAATTAAGCAGCGGCCGCGTATAGCCATCGTCAAACAAAAATCATTTACTTGCCAACTCTCGCTGAGCCTCGCGCAGCACCGTGAGATCGGCGACGTCACTGATCGCAACGTCGCGGTTGATATTCGCCGCCTTCTTAGCTTCATCGACGGCCATCCGCAGGCCCGCTTCCGGCACGCCGCCGTCGTCGTTAAACGATTTTGCCGATCCGTCGTAGGTCGCGGTCGCGGTTTCCTTGTCGATCTTCATCCACTGCATCATCGCTTGAATCGTGCCGTCGCGATTCTGGTGCAGATAGCGGTTGGCCTTGATGCCGGCTTTGATCACGCGCTTGAGCTGATCAGGATTTTCCTTGATCTTCTTCACGCTCGCAACCAGGCCGGTGTTTGGATAGCTGAAAAGATCGTAGGCGCGCGCGAGCACCACGTAGCCCAGTTTCTTGCCGAGATAATCCACCGGCGTAGAGCCCGCGGTCGCCACCGTCAAACCTTGCTTCAGAGCGGCAAAGCGCGTATCGACGGTTCCAGTAGCGAGAAATTTCACATCCTTGTCCGGGTCGATGCCATAGTGCTTCAACATCATGCGCACAGTGCTTTCCAGCCCGCCGCCAATGCTGTTGAGCCCAATCGTTTTGCCCTTGAGATCCTGGATTGTTTTAAATTCCGGACGAGCGATGATCACGGTGGTAAGCCCCGGCGTAAAACAAGCCACGAGTCTTACCGGAATACCGCGGAGTGCGGCAGCAAGCGCGGGACTGACGACGGTGTGATAATCAATTTCGCCGCTCGTCAGCGCCGGTATCGCCACCGCGGAGCGAATCCTGATCAACTCCGCCTGCAGCCCCTCTTCCTGAAAGAAGCCTCGCAACTGCGCCAGCGGCAGCGTGAACGTCGAAGAATTGAAATCCGGGTAGCCGATCCGGATCTTGTCCGCTGCGTCGACGGTCGTGCAGAGACAACAACAGACGAGAAAGACGAGACACAATTTTGTCATTATGGCTATCCTTTCCTGCTCCGGGGAATTGATGTTCGAAATTCTTGTGGATCTTTATTTTTTCGGCACGTTCCCCCGCACTGCCCAAGATTTGGCGGTGAGAGCGAATGGCCCATCGGAACGACCGCGCAAGATACTCTCACGCAACCTTTGCTTTAAAGCTTCGCGGCGATCTTCCGTGAGACTGACCACGTATGCGCCGGACGGACCTTCGCCGCTGAGATATCGCTGCCACAACTCGTCAAACGAGGCGAACTGGCACGCCATCGTCAAGTCCGTAACTTCGATATCGGTCAGAGCGGCATCCTTCCAGAGATCTGAAAGCGCTTCCGCAGAACCGTACGATCCTAGTCTCTCGGCGGGCCGCTTAGCTGTCGGATCGATCGCTGCCGCGGCATCCCAGAAGCGGCCAGTGAGCTCATGAGCGCGACTGCCCTCCCACATTGTCGTTGCAACGACGCCGCCGGACTTCGTTACTCGGTGCATTTCATTCGCTGCCTTCGGAGCATCCGGGACAAAGTTAACAATGAGTAATGCCATGCATCGGTCAAAAGACCCGTCCGAGTATGGCAGATCTTGCGCATCGCCAGCTCGAAAGTCACCCGGGGGTCGGCAACTTGCGTTCGCGCATATTCGATAAAACCATTGGAAGGATCGATGCCGACAATTTTCGACGCTCCAGTGACTCTGGCCAATGTCGCCGAAAGTGCGCCAGTGCCGCACCCCACATCGAGCACAATGTCTCCATCTCGGACACCCGCAAATTCAACGAACAGCGGCGCCAACTGCCGACTCCAGCGCCCCACCATCTCTTCGTACGCTTCCGCGACCTCGAACATAGGCCCTCCATATTTTTAGTTTGGCTTGCGCGCCGTGATGAGACCGTGCCTGTCAGGCAGCAAGAATTTCGCCCGTTCGATATCCACGAAACCGGCTTCGGTGAGCCAAGCTCGGTGTTCTTGCTCCGTATACGACTCGCCGGCATCGAAGGTATTTAAGAAAATCAGATTGTAGCCGAGCGCTTCCAATGGCGAGAGGCGCGAGTCGTCCAGAATCTGCGCGACGATATAAATTGTCCCATCTGGATTCACTGCCGCGGCGACGTTTCTTACCGCAAGGCGCGCCTCGTCCGCGGCTAAACACTGGAGCACACCTCGCATAATGACCACGTCGTATGAGCCTGGCAAAGGCCCACTGAGCACATCCGCCGCTAAGATCTGGACGCGGTCCCTCGCGCCTTCCTCGGCCACGATCTTTTGAGCGATCGGCACGACCAGCGGCAAGTCAATGGCGGTGGCGCATATATGAGGACACTCTTTGGTTATCGTCAACGCCAGTCCGGCACCGCCACAGCCAACATCGGCGAGGGTTCTGGTCGATGAGAAGTTAAAATGCTTCAACAGAGCGTGGGCCGACGCCACCGTATTCCGGTTGATCCGACGAAGGAACGCTTCAACCTCTTCCTGCGGTGAATTTGAGAAATCGACTTTGGCTCGGGGAGCGGAACAACGAATCGATTCGGCGGTATGCGGGTAAAGGCTTGTCCATCGGTGTGCAAAGAGTTCGCGCATATTACCCACGTACAAAGGATTGCCTTTCACCAGGTATTGATTGGCTTCAGGGGTGTTCGAGAAACGTCCTTCCTGCTCGGTCAACAAACCTGCCGCGACCAAGCTGTACAGCAGCACTCGTAATCGCGCTGAACCGACACCGATTGCCTGGCCGATTTCATCGGCAAACTCGGGACCATCTTTAAGCGGCGTGAAAACATCCAGCTGCATCCCGGCAAGCATGGCAAAACCGGCATCAACAGCGTACCTAAGTTTGTCGATGGTCTCGGGTCGAGTTACTGGAGCTTCCATTGCAATGTCACCTCCTATGACTTTGTGGCTTTTCCCAGCATCTGCCGCAATAGAAATTGAAGAAACGATTGTAGTCTCTGTCACAAAGCGACTATCGCGCTGTTAGGCCAGTCAATACCTTTGGCTTGACCGACATTCGAGTACGAACTATCGTCATAGTCGCTGGAGGTATCCGTGGCAAGACCAAAAGTGGCAATTACACTAGACGAATCCACCCTCGACCGCCTCGACAAATTGGTGCGCAAACGGGTGTTCCCCAATCGTAGCCAGGCGATCGAAGAAGCGGTCGTCGAAAAACTCTCGAGGATCGAAAAAAGCCGTTTGGCCCAAGAGTGCGCGAAACTCGAGCTGGCATTTGAAAAAGCGCTCGCAGAAGAAGGACTCTTCGAGGAACTGAAGGAATGACCCGCATACTGAGGAGCGAACTTCGCTGGGCTGATTTGAATCCAGTGCGGAGCCGCAAACAAGCAGGGCTCAGACCAGTCTTGATTGTAAGCCATACTGAACGAATTGGGAGAGTGATCGGCAGCGCATCGTCCGAAGAAATCCCCCAGATCGTTGAAGGTCCAAACGAAATCATCCGTGGTTAGTCTACACCTGCAATATCCAAGTTAATCGCGAAATGGATTAAAAACAGATGGCCGATCCTACTGAAGAACTGCGAGAAAAGATCATGCTTTCATGCCGCATCTTGGCGATGGAGGGCATGGTCGAACGAATTACCGGTCACGTCAGCGCTCGGATCGCTGATTCAGAAGACATGTGGATTCGGTGCCGGAGCCCGCAAGAGGATGGCGTGCGCTATACAAGGGTTGATGCCATACAAAGGGTAGACTTTGACGGCAAGGGACCACACAAGAGCGAACAATACCAGGTACCGAACGAACTGCCCATTCATGGGGAAATCTATAAAAAGCGCACCGCGCTAGGCTGTGTCATTCACGCACATCCCACGGAAGCACTCATTTGCGGCATCACTGAATTGGAATTTCGTCCCATCTTCGGCGCGTTTAATATACCCGCGATGAGCATGGCCCTACAGGGCATCCCGGTGTTTCCGCGATCCTATCTGGTTACCCGGCCCGAGCTCGCCGCTCCCATGATAGAAATCATGAGTGACAAATCGATCTGCCTGATGAAAGGTCACGGCATTACCGTTGTCGGCAAGACGGTGGAAGAAGCCACCATGCGTGCTTTGAACTTCAACATGTTGGCGAAAGCTACATTGCAAGTAGCTCAAACCGGTCGAAGAGCGCCGGACATCTCCTCTGAAGATATCGAAAAACTGCCCGATCTTGGATCTACGTTTAATGATACGTGGACATGGCGGTACTACGTGAGAAAGCTCAAGGAAGAGGATTACCGTCTAAGCGACCGCGCCGAGACGTGATTGCATCCATCGCTGTCGCTGCGGAAATTGTCGAATATGCGGCGGGTTTACCATTGTTGGTTCTTCAATCACTGATCAGCGCCCACCGTCGACCTCAATGAATTGGTCGTTAAAGATCGACTGTTAGCCATTACCAAGCCATTACTTCGTCCCAACCCCTATCAGCACTTCACCCGGCGCATCGAACCCGTTCGGCACCGCACATTGGCTCAGTGCTTTTTCTATTTGGTCCCAAGCACGATCCTGATCGGCTTCGCTCAATCTGGCCATGAGGTCCTGCAAACCTGCAAAAGAACATCGGCGCGATAACTGCTTAGGTAGGTTTCACTTAGATCGGAAGATTTGTCGGCGATAATATTAGTCTCCTCCTTTCTGTTCCTACTTTGTTCTCATGTGTTCTTTGCAGCTAGAAGTCTTTTTCACAGATGCGGCATGATCTCCTTGGCACAGATATCCAAATGCTCCATTTCGTCGAACATCGGATTGAAAACGATTTGCTGCGCCCCGGCTTTGACGATCTCTTGGATTTTCTCCGTGCACTTGGCCGCACTGCCCCAGATGGAAACCTTCGGGCCGAGTTCAGCATTTTTGTAACGCTTACCGAACCATTCCCGAATGCGTCGCTCGGCGCGCGCGTTGTCCTTGTCGACGGCGAGATAAACCCGTTTAGCGAAGTGGAACGTCCCCGGGTCGCGTTTGGCGTCCGCGAGCATGTCGCGGAGGCGCGCCGACTCGCGGATAAAGGATCCTGAAGACGACGACCCCGCGCCCATCCAGCCGTCGGCATATTTGACCGCGCGGCGCAGCGCGTTCTCGTGATGCCCACCGAAGATAATCGGCAGGCGCGGTTGCTGCATCGGTTTGGGTTCCATCGAGACATCTTTGAAGTTCCAGTAGCGGCCTTGGAAGCTCGCTTTCGGTTCGGTCCACAGAAGTTTCATAATCTGCACGGCTTCGGTGAAGCGCGTCACCCTCCCCTCGCGCATGTAGCCGAAGAGATCTTCGTGCGAGCCGAGATGTCCGCCGCCGAGACCGACACCCATGATCGCGCGTCCGTTACTCATCACATCGAGTGTCGAATAGGCTTTCGCCAATTGCAGTGGATTTCGTAGCGGCAATAGAATGACCGAGGTGCCCAATTTCAATTTAGCGGTGATTGCGGCCACGTAACTGAGCAAGGTTACCGGTTCCAGCATCGTGATGTCACCGAGGATTCGCTCTTGCAGCCAGAGACTGTCGTAGCCGAGCGTCTCCGCCCGCGCCGCGAACTTGCGAATATGATCCATGTCGACCGGGCCGTCGAAAAAGACTTGGGGCAGCTCGATGCCGCAGGGTAAGTGATCCGCCATGACGTCATTGCTCCTTTAAGAATTTGTCAACCGCAGCCGAAGAAGACAATAAAATTCACCGCTGAGACACTGAGGTCGCAGAGAATTCGTTAATTTCGTTTTCTCAGCGTACTGCGCGCCTCTGCGGCGAGTATCCTATTCCACACCATACAACCGCGCGCAATTATCCCATAGAATTTTCTTCCTCGCGCCGCTCGGCATGTCCACGGCCATGAAGTGATTCACCGCATTGGGCCAGTGCGAGTCGGCGTGCGGATAATCGGTCGAGATCACCACGTTGTCGTCGCCGATGCGGCCGATGACGTCGCCGACTAGATTTTCTTCCACGTCGACCGAAATGAAACATTGGCGCAGGAAATAATCGCTCGGCCGCAGGCTCATGGGCTCGTTGCAGTAGCCCTTGCGCAGCTCCCAGCGCTCGTCGAGGCGGTACAGCGCCCACGGCAACCAACTGCAGTTACCCTCGAGAAATGCCACGCGGAGTTTTGGAAATCGTTCGAGCACACCGCCGGCGCAAAAGCTCCCGACCGCGAGCATCAACTCGACGGGATTGCGAAAGGCGTTGATCAGCACGGCTTCATTGCTGTGGCCCTTGAAGCGATGCACCGCTTGGTCCTGGTTCGGGCTTGCCGCCGGGTGAAAACAAATCGGCACGCCGAGTTTCTCCGCTTCGCGCCACACGGGGTCATAATAACGATCGTGAATATGCTTTCCGTTGCTCGGCTCCGGCACGAGACATAAACCGGCGGCGCCCAATTCCGTAATCGCCCGGCGCGTCTCGTCGACGGCCAGGTCGACGTCGTGCAGCGTGATCAGCGCCGACGGTCGCAGCCGCTTTGCCTCGGCCTTGCAGAAATCCGCCATCCAGCTGTTCCACGCGCGACACAGATCATTGGCATACTCGGCTTCCAGGCTGTCGTCGCAATGGAGCGGAAAAGTGCGAAACAAAACGGCCACGTCCAATCCTTCCTCGTCCATCGCCTCAAGCTGCGATATGGCGTCATAATCACGTACCAGCGGTTTCGCGTAGCGATCGGCGACTTCAGTTTCGCCCGGAGAGCTTTCATTCGCGCGCTGTATGGGCAACGTAGCCGCGAGCACCTGCGTGCCCGAAGGACGAATTGGTTTTCCATCGGCGAAAGTAAATTTGATCTGTCCGTGGCGTTTTCTGGGTTGTCCGCGCGGGATCCGATCGCCCCATTTTGGATTCATGTATTTTAGGTAAAGATCATGGGGCTCAAAGACATGCATATCGCTGTCGAGAATTTTGTAACCGAGCTTTGCCATGGTTTCGCCCTCCTCATTTGGTTGCGGTCGTGATTCTTGACCCGAGCAATTAACGATTAGTCCCAGAGCTTTCCTTCTGTCAACCGCGAAAACAACCAAGCACCGAGGCTGTTTATCGTCTTGACAACACGCGCCGGTGCTGTAAATGATTTCGCATCGATTGTCGGATCGACTGGAATTTTGCGGAGGATACGCGACCATGAGAAGCGCGAAGGATTACCTGGTGATAGTCGCGGCACTTGCCTTGCTTTTGTGCCGCAGCACGGAATTGGCCGCACAAACGCGCGTCTCGATCGGCGTTACCGAAACCATCGAGACGCATAATCCCTACGGCGACAGCGTGTCTCTGCTCTATGGAATCTTTAGCGAGGTCACCGGTCCCTTCTGCACCTACAGCTACGCCAAAGCCGATTTCGAAGGACGCCTTGCCGAGCGTTGGAAAGTGGAGAATCCGACCACTTGGATTTTTTACCTGAGCAAAAATTATAAATTCAACGACGGCACAACCGTCACCGCCGATGACGTGGTTCACTCGCTGATGAATCGGGTGATCAGCGATCCTCAGTCGAAACAGAAGGCTTCCGTGGCGCCGTCCGTCGTCAAAGCCGAAGCCGTCGACAAATTCACAGTCAAGGTCACGACCGACAAACCCACGGCGCCATTGCTGTCATTTCTATGCGACCGTCTGATCGTCACGAGCAAAGCCGCTTTCGACAAATACGGCCGCGACGCCGCCGATAGAGAACACATGATGGGCGGCGGTCCGTACCAACTGAAAGAGCTGATTCCCGGTCAACGCCTCGTGTTACAAAAACGGCCCGATCATCCCGACGCCAAGAAAAATCCCCGAGCGCCGGACGAAGTTGTCTATCGCATCATGCGCGAACCGGAGCAGCGGGTGACGGCGTTATTGAACGACGAGATTCAAATCGCCCAGTTCGTTCCGCCCCACATGCGCCAACGGATCGAAAACAATCCAAAGCTCCGCATTGCGCCGATCGACTCGGTGGAAATCATGTTTCTGGCAATGCAGCCGAAACCGCCGTTCGACAAAAAAGAAGTGCGACAGGCGGTTTGCCACGCCATCAATCGAGATCAGATCATCGCAACATTGCTCCAGGGAGAAGCGAGCCGCCTTGACGGCCCCATCGGTCCCGGCCAGTACGGCTACGACCCGGGTCTGAAGCCGAAGATGAATTACGATCCGGAGAAATCGAAGAAGCTGCTGGCCCAAGCGGGCTACGCTAATGGAGTCGACGTCGAGCTCCAGACGCCGGTCGGTCGTTACACCCTGGATAAACAATTGACCGAAGCGATAATTCCGATGATGAACGCAGCGGGATTCCGCGCCAAGCTGCTCACGCCCGAGTGGGCGACGCTTTGGGCCAACGTGCAAAAAGGCACGATTCCGTTCTATTACATGGGTCGCGGCTCGGTGCAGGATCCGAGCGCCGCGCTGCATCAATACTTCCACAGCGGTGAAACGCCGCGCATCGGCTATTCGAATCCCAAGCTCGACGAGCTTTTGGACAAGGAGCAACAGGAGTTTGATGCAAAAAAACGGCGCCAATATTTATCGCAAGCCATGAGCATCCTGACCGAAGACGCGCCGGCCTGCTTCCTGTGGCGTCACAAGCTGCTCTGGGGATTGAACAACCGCGTTGATTACAAGCCGCTGCCCGACGCGCGAATTTACGCCATCGAGATGGCGGTGAAGAAGTAAATCATTGGTGGGTGGAGTAATGGAGTGGAGTGATGGGTAAACCCAATACTCCAGTACTCCAACACTCCATCACTCTAATCCTTGTCATCTGCCATGACTAGCTATCTCGCTCAACGTCTCGCGGGCACGGTCCCGGTACTCTTGCTGATCAGCCTGCTGGTTTTTCTGTTGATCCACGCTGCGCCCGGCGATCCGACGCTGCTTTTACTCGGTGAAGAAACCAACACTGCCGAGGTCGCCAAAGCAAAGGAGCGCTGGGGCTTGGATCAACCGTTGCTCGTTCAGTATCTGAAATTTATCAAGTCCGCCGCCGTCGGCGACTTCGGTAAGTCATTCAAATATGCCGAACCCGTCATCGGCGTCATTAAGGCGCGACTGCCCGCGACAATCGAGCTGGCGGTTTTCGCGATTATCATCGCGACACTCTTGGCGATTCCGCTCGGCGTGTGGGCGGGTTCCAAGCCGAACTCATGGATTGACAATTTAGGCACGACGTTCGGCCTGTTCGGCATCAGCATGCCGAGCTTCTGGTTGGCGATCATGTTGATTCTCCTGCTTGCCGGCGTTTTGAATTTGCTGCCCACTTCGGGCCGCAGTACCTACGGCATCGCCGGACCGGAACAGACGGGATTTTACATTGTCGACAGCGTCATGCAGAAAAATTGGCCGGCGGTTTGGGACGCGCTGACCCACATCTTTCTGCCGGCACTGGCGCTCGGAGTGAACATGCTCGGCATCTTGATGCGGGTCACGCGCTCGTCGATTCTCGAAGTGATGAACGAGGATTACATCCAAACCGCGCGCGCCAAAGGATTGCGCGAGAAGGATGTCGTCTGGCGCCACGTGACCAGCAATGCGCTCATTCCCGTGATCACAGTCGTCGGCCTCGAGCTCGGCACGTTGCTTAGCGGCTCGATCATCGTCGAAACCGTTTTTGCTTGGCCCGGCAGCGGCAGCTTGCTCATCACCGCGCTCAACGCGCGCGACTATCCACTCGTCACGGGCATCGTCATGACCTATACGTTGGCGTTCGTAGCGCTCAACCTAATCATCGACGGACTCTATGCAGTCGTTGACCCTAGAATCCGCTACTGACAAGAGTGCGGCGGTGCAGCGACGCATGCTGCCACGGCTGCACGTCAAAGCGTTTACCGGCGGCGCGATCGTATTGCTTTTTATCGTCATCGGCATCATCGGCCCCACTCTGGCGCCGCACGATCCCAACCAGCAGGAACTTACGGCGATGATGAAAGCGCCAACGGGAATCGGCTCGTCGCACGTGCTCGGCACTGATAATCTCGGGCGGGATATCTTCAGCCGGGTGATTCATGGCTCGCGCGTGTCGCTTCTCGTGGCGTTCGCGGTAGTCTTCGTCTCCGGCTTTATCGGCATCGCGCTCGGCGCAATCTCCGGCTTCTTCGGCGGCAAAGTCGACTTCGCGATTCAAAAACTCGTCGAAGTCGTCTGGGCGTTTCCGCCGCTCTTGCTCGGTATCACGATCATGGCGTTTTTGGGCCAGGGTTTGTTCAACCTGATCCTGGCGCTGGTGGCGCAGCGCTGGATTCCCTACTGCCGCGTCGTGCGCGGGCAAACCCTTTCCTTACGCAGTCGAGACTTCGTCACGGCCGCGCAGTGCTTAGGCGCCAGCAACCGCCAGATCATCACCCGTCATATCATTCCAAATCTGATTCAGACCTCGCTGGTCATCGGAACCTTCGCCATGGCATCGTCGATTATCGCCGAAGCGAGCTTGAGCTTTCTCGGCGTCGGCGTGCCGCCGGAAATTCCCACCTGGGGCACCATGCTCGCCGACGCGCGTATCTATATCAGCACCGCCTGGTGGCTGCCGCTCTTTCCTGGAATGTGCATATTCATCACCGTGCTCGGTATCAATTTGCTCGGCGACGCTCTGCGCGATCTCCTCGATCCACGACTCAAGCGGATGGGGGCGCGGATGTAACAAAGTAAACTGGAGTGCTGGAGTACTGGAGTGTTGGGTTTCTGATCCCATTACTCCATCACTCCAGTACTCCAATCCCCCAGTTTCTCTCTTCGTTGATTCTCCTGCCGTCTCGTGTACATTAATCAAAATGCGTCGCACAAAAATTGTCTGCACCATAGGACCCGCCTGTTCAACGGACAAAATGCTCGAAGATTTGATTCGTGCCGGCATGGATGTCGCGCGGCTCAATTTTAGCCACGGCGATTACGGATCGCACCGGCGCGTGATTCGAAAAATCCGCCATCTCGAACGCAAGCTGCATCGTTCCGTGGCGATTCTACAAGATTTACCCGGACCGAAAATCCGCATTGGCGCCGTGGCGGGGGATCGCGTGCGACTGCAAAACCGCCGGCCGTTCGTGATCACGACGCGAAAGATCCTCGGCACGGAGCTCGCCGTATCCGTAAGCTTTTCCGGCTTGACGGGCGCGGTCAAGAAAGGCGATCCGATCTTGCTCGGCGACGGTGAGATCGAGCTGGAAGCGCTCGAGGTGCGCGACCGGGAAGTCAAATGCCGCATCGTGGTCGGCGGTATTCTCGGGTCGCACAAGGGGATTCATTTTCCCAAGAGCAGTCTCAACATCCGCGCCCTGACGCGCCACGACAAGAAAGATATGGCGTTCGGCATCGAGAACAACGTCGATATGATCGCGCTTTCATTTGTGCGCGACGCCCAAGACATTCTTTACGCGCGCCGCGAGATGAAAAAACTCGGGGCGTTGATTCCGCTCATCGCCAAGATTGAGAAGCATGAAGCCTTGGATCACATCGACAGCATCCTTGAGAACGTCGATGGCATCATGGTCGCGCGCGGCGACTTGGGATTGGAAATCGCTCAGGAGCGAATTCCCGGCGTGCAGAAAATGATCATCAGCAAGGCCAATCGTCTCGGCAAACCCGTCATCACCGCCACCCAGATGTTGCGCTCGATGGTGTGGAACCCACGGCCAACCCGAGCCGAGGTCACGGACGTCGCCAACGCAATTTTAGACGGCACTGATGCATTGATGCTGTCGGAAGAAACCGCCGCGGGTGATTACCCCTTGGACGCGGTAAAGGTGATGGCCCAGGTGGCCGAAGAAACCGAAACGATCCTGGAGCCGCGCCAACGTTTCGTCGGCCTGGATAAAACGGTGCCGGAAGCGATCAGTCTCGGCGCGATTTCTTTAGCGCGTGACTTGCAAGTGAAAGCGTTCTTGATTCCGACGACTTCAGGCAGCACGGCGCGGTTGATCGCCCGCTATCGCCCGCACCAGCCGATCATCGCCGTCAGCCCTGAATTGCGCACGGTCAAAATGCTCTGCTTGGTTTGGGGTGTCCATCCGATACCGACCCGTGGTTTCAAGAGCACCGATGAGATGGTGCACATGCTGCAACAGAAAGCGATTGCCTCAGGCCTGGTCAAGCGCGGCGACTTGGTCGCAATCACCGCCGGCCTGCCGCTGCATCAAACCGGCACCACCAACATGATCACCGCCAAGGTGATCGATAAATATTGTCAGTGTTGTTTGTGCTCGTGCACTGGCACGAAAGTATTGTCCAATACGAAATCCGCCACCCGCCGTCCTTGAGCAATCCCTTCGGTTTTATCGAACGCCCAGTGAATACCGAGATAGATCCGGCTCTGACCGTTCTCCTCCTCGGCTTGGCCGAGCGACGTGAAGCTACGCGGCATCAACGGCCTAACGGTGCCGTGGTTATCCCGCGTGATACCGTTAAATTCATCAGAAACAAAAGTAAATGGAATGTTGTCGGTGCCGAAGAACTTGCGTAGCACTTGAAACAAGGCGCCGCCGAAACCGGCGTGGCCCGACGGATAAGCGGGAAACGGCGGCGTAAAATTAGGGCCGTTCAAATTGCTCGCTGGCGCGCCGAGCGGTGAAAATTTGGGATCGCCGATCGTCGCCGGATTACCGTCGCC